>Ga0310695_10000509_pt1 | contig 101165 bp, 58 predicted proteins | sample RumenRJG_04DNA_FD_203882 | JGI IMG/M metagenome (GOLD analysis project Ga0310695, IMG submission 203882) | Bovine rumen microbial communities from Lethbridge, Alberta, Canada - RJG_04 (v2) (version 2) | ecosystem: Host-associated > Mammals > Digestive system > Stomach > Rumen | place: Canada...
CCATAGAGCATCGGACTAACCTTCGGTCCTCGCTGCTGGGTATCGATGTCGATAGTTACCTGTGCCTGAATTGCCAATGCAAAGAGAGCACAACCGGTTAATAGAACAGATTTCTTGTAAGTCATTTTTTTGTTGTTTGGGATTATATCGATGTATATGGTTTAGCAGAATGGTTGGATCTTATCCTACCTTTTCTCGCCAAGGCAATGACTAAGCAAGCTTGTCAATGCTCTTTTGGCTTAACGAAAACGTTGGATTTCATCCTACCTTTTCTCGCCATGCCAAAGCCGATGCAAGCATCGTTTTGGTCATCTGGCTTAACGAAAACGTTCCCGAAAATTGGTTCAAATTCCATTTACTATCAGTTCCATCTTTTGCTCCATGTCGCTTAGATAACCATTTGCAGGATTTTTCCTTTCTCTTCGAGAACTGCTTTTAAATACAAATGCAAAGATAATTTTTTTCTTTGAAAAAATGGACAAAAAATAACATATTTCCCTTTTTTATGCTATTAATTAACGTGAAAATCGGGTAAATCATGGATAAGAACCTTTCTTTCATGAGTATGAAATTTGTAATCTTGAATTGCTAAATCGACATCAAAAAAAACATGATTTTAGATGGTAGTACGACTTACACTCATAATTTTTGCAAATTATTGCATAATCATTGTGATTTTCTGCCATATTTATTTGGAGAATTAGGAATAAATTTCTATCTTTGCACTCAATAGCGGTCTTTGCACTCAACAAATCAAAGAACGTACGCCAGCCTTACTGGCTGACATGCACTTTTGCTTTCGTGCGAGGATGCTTGGCACGTTGCACTCAATAGCGGCTTTTCCCCTCGCGCTAACACACAATCCGAAGTTGTCAGCATCGGAGTCCCCCCCGCAGGGAAATCGGAGATTGAATATTCCCGGACATGTATGAATGGCGCGCCGCTCCAAGAGATAAGAAGTTTAGAGTCCACCTAACAACTAACGACTAATTTGTGCGGGATTGCTTTCGCACGCCATAAAAAACAAGGAAAAACAAGCAAGAATGACCACTGTCCTAAAATCACATATTCTCCGCATAATATTGTCCATAGTCACTATGGCATCACTATTTGCATTACGCGCGGAGGCAAAGGTTAAGGGACCTGTTGTGATTGTTTCATCATACAATCCGGGCGAGGAACGTATGAAGGCCAATATCAACCAGTTTTGTGAAAAATACATAGCCAAAGGCGGTGACGCAGGCAACATAAGAGTGGAAAACATGAACTGCGGCATCCTGGCAGAGGCAACGGAATGGCAGGAACATCTATGGCGACTCCTCGGCAAGTACTATTCTGACGGTCAGAAACCTTCAATGGTTGTACTTCTCGGCAACGAGGCTTCCACGACATTCTTCTCTCTCACAAGAAAGGAGATAAAGACGACTCCAGTGGTTGTGGGCATCAGGAGCAACAATATCATAAGACTGCCAAAGGACAAGAACATCGACATCAAGACATGGGAACCAAGGTCCTACTACCTGAACAAGGACTACAAGGACTACAGGATCGTAGGCGGATGCGTTTACAAGCTTGACATATCAGTCAACCTCGAACTGCTCCATAACCTATATCCCGACAGGGATTCCCTGGTGTTCCTCTCCGACAACACGATAGGCGGTGTGACACTAAAGGCACATTTCCGACAGGTCATGAAGAGTCACCCTCACTATAAGATTGAATATCTTGACGGACGCAGCCTGTCGTTTCAGGAGGTCAATAACGCCATTCACGACATCAAAGGCAAGAAGGCGATTCTTATAGGCACATGGAGAATGGACAACTCCGAGACCCTGACGCTTTCAAACACTACCGTGTCATTGGGCAACAGCAACAGGAAGATACCTGCAATATCGCTCTCAAGCACAGGTCTTGGCGACTGGGCAATAGGCGGATACATTCCTGATTTCCAAAATGTTGGTGCAGAACTTGCCGATGATGTAATCAAATACGAGCAGACAGGACTCGCCCCCGGGCTTCACATGCTCAACAACATCTATCAGTTCGACTACAACAAGCTGAAGGAATTCGGCACATCAAAGGAAAAAATCCCCGAGGACTATACCCTAGTCAACGAACCGGAAAGCATAATAGATGCAGAATGGTTTCCATGGGCTGCCGGAATATTCATATTCCTCGTAACGGCACTCACGATATCGCTCCATTATCTGATTCTGAGCAAGAAACTGGAGAAGAAGCTCATTGACCGTGGTCACGAACTGGAGATAGCACGCGACAAGGCTGAGGAAGCAAACGCAATGAAGTCGGCTTTCATCGCCAATATGAGTCACGAGATACGCACACCTCTGAATGCCATTGTAGGCTTCTCGCAATTGCTCACAGAGCCGGAGATACCGCTAAGTAATGAGGAGAAACAGGAATATGGCGTATATATCAAGACGAACAGCGACACGCTTCTCAATTTGGTGAACGACATACTCCAGATTTCGAGGATGGACGCAAAGAGCATGGAGTTCAACATCGTAGATGCCGACATGGTTGAGATATGCAGGACTGCCGTAGAATCGGCACGAGCCAACCTAAGTACAGAGGTAAGCATCATAGCGAAGCTACCTGAGCATACGGTTCCAGTACAGACAGACGTGCTACGTCTGCATCAGGTGTTCAACAACCTGCTGACCAATGCGAAGAAATTCACAGAGCACGGTACGATAACCGTGGCTATAGAGAATTCTATGAAAATAGACGAGATACGCATCAGCGTAACCGATACAGGCTGCGGAATACCGGCTGACAAAGCCGATTTCGTGTTCCAGAGATTCAAACAGATAGACTCCTTCAAGCAGGGAACAGGTCTGGGACTCTCCATCACACGCAGTATAATAGAAAACCTTGGCGGACGTATATGGCTTGACACAAAGTACAGTGATGGTGCAAGATTCGTCTTCACGCATCCAATACGTCAAAAAGGATAAAATACCACCAATAATCTCCATACTATTATGTATGAAAAGCTATTGAACACACTAATAGCGCTACTGTTTACTGTTTCCATTTACGGACAGAAAGACATAGAGCCACTCTCGCGAGGTGCCGTTGCGATACCTTGCGAGAAAGGCAACTTCATCTCATGGAGATACCTTTCAACCGACCCTGAAAGCATATCTTTCGACTTGTTGCGCGACGGCGAACTGATAGCATCAAACATAACGAAGACAACATGTGTAACTGATACCCTCGGAACAAGCACAAGTAAATACACCCTCATTACGCGCAAACTCGGAACGAAATACGCCAGCAAGCCTCTCAAGGTTTGGGACAAGCCGTATATCTCCATTCCTTTGGACAAACCCGTAGATGGCGTGGCTCCTAACGGAAAGGCATACACCTACACGCCAAACGACTGCTCCGTAGCCGACATAAACGGTGACGGTGAGTATGAGCTGTTAGTAAAATGGGACCCTTCCGACTCTCACGATAACTCACAGGACGGTCATACGGGACGTGTTTATCTCGACTGCTACAAGCTCCACTACGGCAATACAGAGCAATACACTGGCAAACCGCTCTGGCGTATTGACCTCGGTCCAAACATTCGTGCCGGTGCCCATTACACTCAGTTCCTGTTCTACGACTTTGACGGTGACGGTAAGGCAGAGCTCATGTGCAAGACCGCCCCAGGCTCTAAGGACGGCAAGGGCAAGTATGTCAGCAAGGCTGCAACCGACAAGGAGATACGCAAGACAAACGATAAGATTTCATACGCAATGGCAAACGGCCGTATCCTGCATGGTCCTGAGTTCCTAACCGTTTTCTCAGGTATTGACGGACACGCCATCCATACGGTTTACTATAACCCTAACCGTGCCTTTGGTCTTGGCGGAGAACCGGAATATGACGGTAATGGCTGGGGCGACCGCTCTCCACTACAAGGCAATCGTGGCGACCGTTTCCTTGCCTGCGTGGCATTCCTTGACGGTCCTGAGAATACCCCAAGTGCGGTATTCTTCCGTGGCTACTACACCAAGGCATACGCTTGGGCTGTACAGTTTGACGGCAAGCATATCGTTGACAAATGGTTCCACAAGAGCGAAACACCGGGTGAGGGTATCTACGGACAGGGAGCCCACGGCATAGCCGTTGGTGATGTGGATGGTGACGGATATGACGAGATTATGTTCGGTTCGGCAGCCCTTGACCATGACGGCACGACACTCTACACCACAAAGCTCGGACATGGTGATGCCGTTCATTTGGCAGACATTGACCCTGACCGTCCAGGACTTGAATACTTCATGCCACATGAGGTAAAGCCTTTCGGCGTTTCCCTTCGTGATGCACGCACAGGAGAGATGCTCTTCCGTGAACATGGTGAGCGCGACACAGGTCGTGGACTGGCTGCTGATATTGACTCTCTGCATCGCGGTATGGAGTTCTGGAGCTCTTCACACAAGGTTGTGCACGACTGCAAAGGCAATGAGATTACAACAACAAAGAACTCCATCCCTATCAATTTCCGTATTTATTGGGATGGCGACCTATATGATGAGCTGATTGGTAATTCCGTAAACAAAGGCGCGGCGGGAGAGACTCCTATACCATACTATCAGTATTACGTTGCAAAATGGACAGGCCATAACGTGGAGCGTATCAAGATCAACGGTAAGGACTTCAGCGAATGGGGCTATTCCACTTCATGTAACGGAACAAAGGCAACACCATGCCTGCAGGCAGACCTATTTGGAGACTGGCGCGAAGAGATTATTCTATATGATGGTTCTGACAATGCCCACCTGAATGTGTTCAGTACCAATTTCCCTACCCAGTATCGTGTCGTAACACCTATGCACGACCACATCTACCGTATGTGCGTCGCATGGCAGAACGTGGCTTACAACCAGCCTCCGCACTTAGGGTATTATCTGCCGGATAAGTTCAAGAAGAAGGAACCCCTCACCACTCCTACGAACACCAGTTCTCATAAGGACGAGGCGAAAGACGGTAATGACAGTAACAAGGGGAATGACACGAAAAGTCAGAAGTGATAAAAGCAGATTTTCCATTCGCTTTTAGTGGAAGTCCGCTATTGATAATGTCTGAGTATGTGCCTGAGAATGCCTCGCAATGACAGGCAAAGGGCAGTTTATGAGTTTTTTCACTTTTTTATTTGGTTATCTCATAAATTATTAGTACTTTTGCGCGGAAATTCATTGCGTTTAAAAAATTATAATATATAAAGACATAAATCTAATTTATGAAACTTACTGAAATTCTATCAGGCAACGCTAATGTTGCAGAATGGGAAAGCAAGGGTTACGAGCTTCCTAAGTATGATATCGCTGCAGTTGCCAAGAAGACTCACGACGAGCCAACTTGGGTTCACTTCGGTGCAGGAAATATTTTCCGCGCATTCCCAGCCGCTATTCTCAACGATGCTCTTAACACTGGCAAGTACGATCGTGGTGTAATCGTGGCAGAGAGCTTCGACTACGAGATTATCGACAAGGCTTATCGTCCTTACGGCAACCTCTCACTCTTGGTCAGCCTCCAGTCAAGCGGCACTATCGAGAAGAAGGTCATCGCATCTGTCACCGAGTCACTCAAGGCTGACTTCCAGTTCGCTGAGGACTGGGCTCGTCTCGTGGAAATCTTCAAGGCTCCTTCACTCCAGATGGTTACATTCACCATCACAGAGAAGGGTTATAGCGTGGCACCTGCCGATCTTGAGCGCGGCCTCACACCTGTATTCGCTATGGGTAAGCTCACAGCATTACTCCTTGAGCGTTTCAAGGCAGGTCAGCTCCCACTCACACTCCAGTCAACCGATAACTGCTCACACAACGGTGACAAAGTAAAGGCTGGCGTTCTCGCATACGCTGAGAAATGGGTTAATGACGGTCTCGCTCCAAAGGAGTTCCTTGCATACGTTACCGACAACAAGAAGATTTCATATCCTTGGTCAATGATTGATAAGATCACTCCTCGTCCACACGAGAAGGTTCAGGCTATGCTTGCAGAGGACGGCTTCGAGGATAACAACACCATCATTACAGAGAAGAAGACATTCACAGCCCCATTCGTTAATGCTGAGGAAGTTCAGTATCTTGTTTGTGAGGATGACTATACAAACGGTCGCCCACCATTGGAGCTTGGCGGTGCTCTCTACACCACACGCGAGACCGTTGATCAGGTAGAGACCATGAAGGTTACAACCTGTCTCAACCCACTTCACACAGCAATGTCAATCTACGGCTGTATGCTCGGCTACGACCTTATCTCTGCAGAGATGGCAGATGACGATCTCCGCGCATTCATCCAGAAGATAGGATATATCGAGGCTATGCCTGTTGTTACAGATCCGGGCGTTCTCAACCCATACGAGTTCATCGGTACTGTTATCAACAAGCGCCTGCCTAACCCATTCATGCCTGACGCACCACAGCGTATCGCTACCGATACATCTCAGAAACTCCCAATCCGTTTCGGTGAGACTATCAAGAAGTACATCGCTCGTGGTCTTGACATGGATAACCTCAAGCTCATCCCTCTCGTACTTGCTGGCTATGCACGTTACCTCAAGGGTATCGATGACAACGGAAAGGCATTCGAGCCTTCTACAGACCCATTGCTCGAAGAGCTTCAGTCTATCGTTGCTCCTCTTGAAATCGGCAAGGCAAATCAGGATTTCTCTTGCCTCAAGAAGCTCTTCTCTCGCAAGGATGTCTTCGGTCTCGACCTCTACGAGGCTGGTCTCGGCGAGCAGATTGAGGGCTACGTCAAGGAGCTCTATGCCGGCAATGGCGCTGTAAGGAAGACGTTGCATAAGTATGTGTCAGTAAGGTAAGGCCTAACCAAGCCTTCCCAAAGGGAAGGATGTTTGATAGTATTTTCAATCACATTCTACTCTTTGGGAAGTTCTTGTTAGGTTCATAATATCACAATAAAAATTAATAACAAAAAATAAAGCCAAGCCCCAATAGGGATAATTACTATAAGACATTGGGTCACATACTCCGATGTTATCAACATCGGACTACCCGTTTGGGAAGGCTTGGTTAGGCTTCTATGGAAAGAACATGGCGATGGTTTGGCAAGAAGGATAAGATCACTCTTGCACAATTAAAGCAGATAGGCGTTGAGGGTATCGTTACAGCATTGCATGACGTGCCACTCGGCGAAGTATGGACACGCGAGAAGATTCATGAGCTCAAGGAGTACATTGAGTCTTACGGAATGAAGTGGAGCGTAGTAGAGTCACTTCCAGTAGTTGAGACCATCAAGTATGGCGGTCCTGACCGTGACCATCAGATTGAGGTTTACAAGCAGAGCCTCCGCAACCTCGGTGAGGAAGGTATCAAGTGCATCTGCTATAACTTCATGCCAGTACTCGACTGGGCACGTACCGACCTTGAGCACGAGAACCCGAATGGTGCAACCAACCTCTACATGAACTGGGGCGAGTTTGCATATTTCGATATCTACATCCTCAAGCGCGAGGCTGCTCGTGCCGACTGGGCAGAGTTCTCAAAGGTTCACAAGTGGGGACGTGACCTCGTGGCAGAGGCTGACGCTATCAAGGCAAAGGCAACTCCTGAGTTCGACCACGCAATGGTTGAGAACATCATCATCAAGACTCAGGGCTTCGTATCAGGCAACTTCAGCGAGGGCGATTCAGCTCCTGTTCAGAAGTTCCGCGACCTTCTCGCTCTCTATAAGGACATCGACAAGGCTAAGCTTCAGGACAACATGAAGACCTGGCTCGAGGCTATCATGCCTATATGCGATGAGTACGACATCAATATGTGCGTTCATCCTGACGATCCTCCTTATCCTGTATTCGGACTCCCACGTATCGTAGGCAACACAGAGGATATCCAGTGGTTCCTCGATGCTGTTCCAAACAAACACAACGGTCTCACATTCTGTGCAGGTTCATTCTCTGCAGGTGAGCATAACGACTGCGTTGCTATGGCAGAGAAGTTTGCTGACCGTACACATTTCGTTCACCTCCGCTCTTGCCACATCTTCCCTAACGGTAACTTCACAGAGGCAAGCCACCTTGGCGGTCGTGGAAACCTCATCGAGCTTACCCGTATCTTCGAGAAGGCAGAGGCAGAAGGCAAGTGCAACTCAGGCCGCCGTCTCCCAATGCGTGTTGACCACGGCATGACCTTCACCGATGAGCCAGGAGGCGTATTCGATGAGACCAACCACGGTCACAATGCCGGCTATACACTCCTCGGCCGTATGTTTGCTATGGGCCAGATTCAGGGTGTTATGGCAACAGTTGACAAGGAACTTGGCATAGAATACAAGCAGCCGGGCTTCTACGATTAAGAATCAGCAGGAAATGACAATAATAAAACCGCTTGGGGAGCAATCCCTAAGCGGTTTTTATTTTGTACCATTCAACTACTTCCTTTTGGTAGTGTCGTAGTAGGCTTTAATCATTCTTATACTTCACCTCATCCACATCAGGAATATCAGAGATGGTGTTAACGATAGTCTGAAGCTCATCGAATGAGTGTACGGAGAAGTTCACCGTGCAGGTAACAATCTCATCCTCCGTAACCGTGTGAAGACTGTTTATGGATAGTCGGAATTTATTTGATATACTGTCAATGAGGTCGCTGAGAAGGTGCTGTCTATCCACGGCATGAACCGTGATACTTGCAGGATAGAGAACGGAATCCTCTGCCTGGAAATCAACAGCCACGATGGAGTCGCCATACCTTGAGGACATTGCTATTGCCTCTGAGCAATCCCTACGGTGCACACTAATCATTCCGTTTTTCTCAGTGAAGCCAATAACCTCCTCACCCGGTATAGGATGGCATATAGGACATCTGTTATACTGAGGTTTTGGCTGTCGCTCAAGGAATTGATGAATATGTCTCAAAGCCTTATATGACTTGGCACTACCACGCCAGTCCTCCTTTGGCGTCACGCTCTCATCGGTCCCCACCTCCACGCAGTCACCGCGATGAAGAACTGTTTTCACCGATGCAAGATGTCCGTTGATCTTAGCATACTTAGCGTGCATACCCACCTGGGTATGAATGTTATATGCAAAGTCGAGCGCGGTGGAATCCTTCGGCAGTCGCAATGCCCTACCCTGCGGCGTGTAGCATGTTATATCATCGTTATAGAACTGGCTCCTCACCGACTCAATGAAGTAAGCATCACCGTCCTCATTCTCCTGAGCGCTGTTAGCTACATCCTTCAGCACATTTCTCATGGAATCAATCCATGCGCTGATATCATTGTCCCTTCTGCGGGCAACACAACCCAGTCGGGAGTTGACAATCATCCTCTCACTTGAGATATGCACCTCCTCCCATACTCCATAGTCGGAAAGCAGATGCACGTGGAAACTCTGATAACCGTTACTCTTTGGCTGGTCGATGTAGTTAATCATCGAACCCGATTTCTCGCGGAAACAATTCGTAAGGTATGAGTATATGTTCAGGCACATATTCTTCTCTGATACATATACATCCTCCGGAAATACTATTCTGGTAAAATGGCGTCCTTCAACATGCTCGAAATCCACCTTCGTGTTTTTCATCTTGCGATAAAGGCTGTATGGAGCACGATATGCCACTTCACGACGGAAACGGATGCCGTTGGCATTAAGCACCTCATCAATCTTTGTCGAGAATGATGCCATACGTATCTTGTCACGTTCTTTCTCTTTCTCTATAAGCTGTACGATATTCTCGTATACCTGCGGACATCTGTACCTGAACGACAGATTCTCCAGTTCGATCTTGATATTGTAGAAGCCAAGGCGGTTGGCAAGCGGAGCATAGAAATAGTCGGTCTCTCCTGCAATCTTCATCTGCTTGGCCGGTCGCATACTGCTAAGCGTTCGCATGTTATGCAGACGGTCGGCAAGCTTTATAAGAATGGCACGCACGTCGTAGTGCATGGAGTCAAGCATCTGCCTAAAATTATCCAACTGCTTCGACATGGCATAGTTAGGCTTCTTCTGCTTCGTCACCACCCTCACGAGGAAAGCCACGTCATCACCAAAGAGGCGTCGCATATCCTCATCGGTATATTCGGTATCCTCCACCACATCATGAAGGAAAGCTGCACATACAGGGGGAGCGCTGAGCCTCATTTCCACAGCCACGATTCTTGCCACGGCAATAGGATGGATGATATACGGCTCACCCGTCATTCGCTTCTGGTAGGCATGGGCATCATGTGCAAGCTGATAAGCACGCCTCATCAGTTCCATCTCCTCGATGGTACATCGTGGTGACATAGCAGTAAAGACTTCCTCAGCCCTACTGTTAATCTCTAGTTCTGTGAGTTGCCGCACATGCTCCATAATTGTATGTTCTCCTAAATTATCCTTAGGTAAGTTTTTTTGAAAAACGAAAATTCAACTGCAAAAATACGGAAAAGAAAAGAAACGACAAAACATTTTTTCACTTTTTTCGTAATAAACGTTTAATTATTAACAATTAGCGACTTTTATGCTTTACTTCGCATGCATCTTGACATTTCTGACATAATCATAACTTACATATTTCGGCTATTCAATTGAAAAACGTGACAGATACACAATTTCAATTTTGTTTTTATCAGAATTTAGACATTTTAACATTTCGTACAAGCCTTTATCGAATAAAATCGCTATCTTTGCACTCAGCAAATCTGAGACCGTGCGCCAGCCTTTAGGGCTGACAAGCACTTTTGCTTTCGTGCGATAATGCTTCGCACATTGTCACTCAGCAAATCTGAGACCGTGCGCCAGCCTTTAGGGCTGACAAGCACTTTTGCTTTCGTGCGATATGCTTCGCACATTGTCACTCAGCAAATCCAAGACCAATGAATAAAATCTATATTATACTAAGCCTATCATGTGCATTGGCGATAGCCGATTCACTAACATCCTGCAAGAACAAGCAGCAGGATGAGGATATCATGATTGAGAAGATAATCGAGAAACCAAAGAGCAAGGCGACGAGCATGGCGGCAAAGTCAACTTCCGGCACAGCCAACTGGGCAGGAAGCAAATACAACTTTTCCATCCGTCGTGCTGCCGATACAAGTCTTGAGGATGTGGAGAACCATGACTCACTCTTCCACGACAACCGTATCGAGCTGACCATCACGCGTACCGACGGCTCACAGTTCTTCTCACAGACATTCACGAAGAGCAGTTTCTCAGGTCTTCTGAATCGTGACACAAAGGAGAACGGAGTGTTCATCAGCATGGCATACGACAAGAGCGATGCGAACCACCTCTATTTCGTGGCAAGTATCGGAAGTCCTGATGAGTCATACGATGACTTCACGCTCGTTCAGCTCATCATCGACCGCCAAGGCGCTACCACCGTAGCATCCTACACACCACCAGAGACAGCGATGTAAAAAAAGATACAGGAACGATACCCCCACCACGAAAGCGGTGGGGGTATCGTTTTTATCAATCGCCCCATTCTGTGTCAGAGTATTCATCCGATTTCCTTACTTGAATTTTTGCTTCATTTGGTGACTGTGTCACCATACTACGACATCTCAACTTGTGAAATCTTGTTGTCGGTTTTTGGTATTCCTTTTTCATTTTACTATAACCTTTTTACCGTTAATTATGTTAAAGCCTTTTTGAGGGACTTCCAAACGCTGTCCATTAATATTGAAGATATTTTCTCCTTTATCATAGTTATCGCGAATAGAAACCACTCCCGTTGTACTTTCCTCTATTTCAAATGCAATCTTGGCGGTATTAATATTCGATAAATCCAAATACACAACACCAGCACTTGGAGTGTCAGCTTTCCAAGGATAGAATGCTATACCATTACCCTCTCCTGCACGATATCCAAGGCGATATGCATCAACAGGCGTTCCGGTAACGGAAGCACTCAGAAGATTATCATTTCCTTCATACTCATAAGGCGTTGCATCCTTTGTCATTGTTATCAGGTAGGTTCCGTCTTCCTGAACATTATTCGTATGCAGAATGACAGGACAATTCACAGGCACCTTCTCCCCTGTCCTATTGGCGAGTTTCACAGCATCCTCCCCATCTTTCTCCACTACCACATACACATTCGTTTTGTTGTCAACGGTATAGCTATTATATGCGTCATAGAACGGTCTCCACCCCTGCATATTGGCAGTTGTCGTAAGAGTTACGTTATCTCCATCATCAACAGCAGAAGCGGCACTTGCCTGATACTGCATCTTGTCTATCTTTATACCACCATTTACATTAAATATGTAATATGTGACGCCAGCCTTCATTTTTGCCTGAAGGGTTTTCCATACCGGATTAGCATCCAGGCAATCACTCTCGCCGTATGCAATCACACTCGGACTATTGGTATCATTAACGACATCCGTTCCTATTACACATATTCTCCGTTCTCCACTACCCGTTGAAGCATACGTCACAGTCATCTCACCGTCATATTCAGGAGTAAAAACAACACAGTTCTTCTCTGTTGTACTTGTAGAATACAACTTTAGAACATTATCAGCAGAAATAGTTGTATATGAGCCATCACCATCTTTAGAACCTTTGATAAGGATTCCATCATAATCAAGCGTTTTATTCATAAGTGTCATGTTGGAATACTCCTCAAAATCCCAAACACATCTTGCCCAATGGGCAAAGATAACAGAAGGCTCAGTTATAACGTCCCCTTCATTCACTTTCATAGTATAAGCCTCGTCCTTATACCACCCACCGAAATGCCATTTCGTTTTTGATAGAATCGGTAAATTATCAAAACTATCTTTACAGTATTGTCCAATCAGGCTTACATCTTCTTTGGAATCGTATGCAGCCACATTGCCAGGCATATACACAAAACCATATACGCCACAGGTATATCCTGGTGCTGTCATAGTATATGTACCAACATCAAGTATAAAAAATTTCACACCACGGCTTTGAGGATTAGGTTGTAACGCTATTTCCGAATACTCTACAATGCCATCTACACCATTTATTTTCAAGTCATTACCATCATTCGCCATCGGTTCATCTCCGTCAAATGCTCTCACATAATATACAAGCAATACGCCCTTGCTTTGCGTTTCTATAGAGAATTTAGTGGCATTATTCTGATCCTCACGAACTCTTGCGAAACAAGAAACATCCTCGTTAAATATCTTTCGAGAATCTGAAGTTACCAAACCATTAACATTTGTCGGGGTAATCGTCATGCTTTCCAATTTGATCTCAGACAGTCTGGTCTCAGGTTCAAAGAAATAACAAGTCTTTGTCTCTGCATGTGCGGAAACAGACATAAGAAAGAACATTGCAAGAACGAAGAACAATACAATGATTTTATCAAGTTTATATTTCATCGAAACAATAAAGTTTGGTTTAGTTCATAATAAGATTACCCTGCCATCTCAATTTAATGACAAGGCCCTGCATATCATTTTTATAAAGATTGCATCCATAAAAGATGCAGTTAATAATATTATTCAACAACAATTGGATTATAGAAATAGTCACCATCCGAATCAGAATCAGAATCAGAATCAGGATCTGGTCCAAAAAACGAGTTACCCATTTGGAGTTTTCCTTCTTCTCCAGCTTGTGACGCATTCATAATTCGACTACATCTCAACTCGTGAAATCTTGTTGTAGGTTTTAGGTATTCTTTTTTCATAGTACTATAAATCTTTTATAGTTAATATATTAAGCATTTTTGGGGAAAGAGTCAAATGATGTTCATTACTATCTGTCGGAGAACTCACGTAATAGCAGACGGTAAACTCGCAGAAGTAAAGATATAGCGATTACCAGTCTCTGCATGTGCGGAGATCGACATAATGAGAAACATTGCAACAACGAACAATGCAACTATAATTTTATCAATTATATTTTTCATCAAGACAATAAGGTTTTATATTTTTGAAAGGGATTAAGTGTAATCGTACGTATCCGAAATATCACTCGAATCATACAATGCAAAATTACATTATTTTCGCCAAAACACAAAATATTTTTACAATTTTCTATCCAAAATCTCTAATTTTCTCTCTTCCTCAACAAAAAAGATGTTTTTTCATGGTCAAAACGCACACTAAGGACAAAAAATCAGCAGAAAAACTCCCCCACCGTTTGAGAGATGGGAAGGAATACTATCGATTACTTTGAACGCTTTATTGTATGCTTAATCTTGACAACAGCAAAGTTTAGTTCCACCTGTGTCTCTGATTCCGTAGTACTTAGGTTATTGCCTATCACATCCGAAATCAATTCCCCACTTTGCTTGAGAAGTACCTTTTGCTCTTCCGGATTCTCCGTTTTCTGCAGTTCCTCCATCTTTCTAACCATCTCACGCACTTGAGTAAAAGTATCGATAATGGCTATTGTCGCCTTCACGGCAGCTTCCGATTTCAGAATGGTAGCAAGCATATATAATCCTCGCTCAGTAAAAGCAGTAGGTGCTACCGTACTGTGTTTCAACGTCTTAAACCGGTCAAAATTTTTGACCAGTTCTTCCCGTTCAAACCTATCCACTTCAAAGATATACCCAAACGGAAACTTATTAGGATTATTCCTTACGGCTTGGTTCACCTCCTTAGTCTTGACTCCGTAAAGCGTTGCCACATCACGGTCAAGCAGCACATCCTGCCCTCTCAGCTTGACGACAAGATTCTGAACATCATCAATTTTTATGATTTCATCCATATCATTCCTTTTTCTAATTTGACAACGTGCAATACACCTCGCGCGTTTGAGCGTCTTTTGATAAAAGAGCGGCGTAAGCCTAGATTCTTTCTAAAGGCTGGCGCACGTTCTTTGATTCTTCGAATGCAAAGATACACAATTTCCGGGATAATGCAAAATAAATAGCAGAAAAAACTCCCCCGACACTTGCGTGATGAGGGAGTGAATTATAAACTAATGTCACTTCAAAAGTTTCCTGCCACTGGTATCTTCAAGGATCTTCATCTGCTGAATGGCAATCTGATTGAGCTTTATTAGGCGATCGGATTGCGACATACCATCATTGATGAATACGGCATTGAGATTCTCCATGTTTGAGAGGCATATCAATTCGTTGATGCTGGCATAGTCACGGATATTGCCTTTCTTGTCAGGATTGGCATCACGCCATTGCTTCGCCGTTATTCCAAACATAGCAATATTGAGAACATCAGCCTCATCTGCATATTTCATAGCCGCCTGTTCACGAGTAACCTCGACAGGAATGAGATTTTCCTTTATGGCATCAGTATGAATACGATAGTTTATCTTTGAGAGCTCACGCTTGGCAGTCCAACCGATGAGTTTCTGCTCCTCATCTTTAAGACGCTGGAACTCTTCTATGAGATACAATTTGAACGGAACACTTATTGCTGTACCAAACTCAAATGCAATATCTCGATAGGCATAAGTACCGCCATACCTGCCTTTTTTCACGATAAGACCAATCGCATTTGTCTTTTCTATCCACTCAGAAGCACTAAGGACAAATGATGGCAAACCAGCCTGCATCTTAAAGTGGTCGAATTCGACCACTTTAAAGTTCGGGTTGTGCATCAGTTCCCATGTACCAAGAAATTCTATAGTGTATCTATTTCTCAGCCAGTTCTTTATGATATCAGCAGCCCTACACTCATTTTCCTTAGCATTTGCCATATCCGTTAAAGAGATATAATCTCTTTCCTCAAACGAAACAACGGTTATCTCCGTGTCCTATACCTTTATCTTTGCCCTAGCATTTTGGATTTTATTCTTCTAATTTGAAAAGATACACAATATCCGTGATAACGCAAAATAAATAGCTGAAAAAACTCCCCCGACACTTGCGTGATGAGGGAGGGAATTCTTTATCTGTTATTTTGACCAGTTCAATTCAATTGCCATATTTATCCTCTTCATTATAATACAAGTAACTATGGCAAGCATCAACAATGTATGCGACCTCCTCTCCCGTTTCCTCTATTATAAATATCTCATAGGCAAAATGAAAATCCTCTGCAATAAACTCCCGATACCCAGCATCACGCCAAGCCCTCTTATAACGTGCCTTTGGATAAATATGAGCATAATCCTTTAATGAGCGCAATGCATTATACAGTCTCTCTTTCTTTGCTTGCACAATCTCCTCACTCAATGTAGGATGCATCATAATAGAAGCGATATAGAAATCTTCTATCTGTGCATGGACATTATTGTCTATTCGTACAATCATAACCTATTGTACTGCCTGTGAATAACATCAGTCAGTTTCTGCTCCGATTCATTTACCGTCATACTTTCTCTTTCTAATCTTGCCAGAGAAATATGCTTTCGTGAATGAACATCCCTGCGCTTATCTTCCTTCATCCTCTCTATCACTTCCAATGCCTTTGGAGAGGGATTATCTATTATTATCGGTTCTCTTATCATAATTATCTTCTTTCTTTTACTATCCGCATTTATCCGATAGTGGCAGCCTGAAAGGCTAATCTGGTGATTGCGGATAAACATTTTCTTTTTTGTATTATCTGGGTGCAAAGATACACAATTTCCGGGATAATGCAAAATAAATAGCTGAAAAAAAACTCCCCCGACACTTGCGTGATGAGGGAGTGAATTATAAACTAATGTCACTTCAAAAGTTTCCTGCTACTGATTACTACCCGCAGCATTTTTAATTGTACCGAATTCGGTACAATTAAAATCAGGATTATATAGCATTTCCCACTCACCAAGATATTGTACTCTTCAAACTCATCCATCTGAATATTATATGCTCCTGCATCTGGCTATGAGCCATGTCAGTAAGAGAAATGTAATCTTCCTGATTATATAACTAACAACGGTTATCTCCGTGTCCTGTACCTTTATCTTTGCCATAGCATTTTGGATTTTATTCTTCTAATTTGCAAAGATACACAATTTACATGATAAAGCCAAAGAAAAAACACAGAAAGTCTAATTCCTATGTAAGTCCTATGTGATTCCCTTGCAAATCCCATTTTTCGCCTATTCTTTGAAACGGACTTAGAACGGTTTTATAACGGTATTACAACGGACTTACTATTATAACGTCAGTTCGACGACTTGCTTCAGCTTGGTGAGCTTTGCGAACAATTCAAGACTGCGAGGGCTGAAAGCCCGACACCTAATAGGGCAGTCCGTAAGGGCTGTTATTATATAGATGCGTGATTAAAGGAGCGCTGTAAGTGCGACACCTAAAAACATAGATAAATACAATAGGTGTCGGTCCTACAGACCTCATCCCCCATATATCGACAAATATGACAGCCCTAACGGACTGCCCTATTAGGTATCGCTCCTTCAGAGCTCTTTCAACCACATGATAGTCAACAATATACAACTGAATAAATTTTTCGCTAAGGCTCAACAAGCTACGCAAGTCGTCGAACTCACGTTAACATATGCTCGTAAAGTAAATTCCTTTGGGGATTTCAATTATCTCAATACTCTACCTCCGTTCCAAGTCCGTTCCAGGTCCGTTGTAAATCCGTTGTAAGTCCGTTCCAAATCCCATTCACAAATAGGCGATAGAGTGAGGGTGTAGTGGAGGAGCATAAAAGGCTTAATAATCATAGGAGAGAAAGTGAACGCTAAGAGGTGCAAGTGAAAAAATCAAGAGAGTTGAAAGAGGGGGGTGCACTTTTAATGGAAAAACGACTTATGTACATTGATTATCAGTGATTTACGTTTAGTGCACCTCCCCCCCCTAAAACAAGTGCACCCCATCATCCTGTTTTAGGGGGAGGTGCACGCTTCGTTATCTTTTGATTATCAGAGCGTTATATGCCAAAAACCGGTAAAAGTGCACCCCCCTCTTTCAACTCTCTTGATTTTTTTTTTGCTGTCCGGTAAAAACAAAAACCAGAAAAAACATAAAAAAGCTAATCAATTAACAATTAACAATTAATAATTAACATGCGGCTTTTTCCTGTTTTTAACCTTAATGTCTTGCCGCAGGCCTGATATGTGGATTTGTTTTTCGGGAAGCCCAAGGGCTTACCAGAAAAAAGAAATACGCATAGCAGCAAGAGGCGAGGAACGAGACTCTAAGACATTAAGGGGTTTTTATTGTTTTTGTATTATTCATAGGCTTACCAAGATTCAATTTCTTGATGGAAGGTAAGTTACAGAGGTTTATCGGACAGTAATATTACGTGAATTCGACGAAAATAAACGCTGTTGTTTTAGCAGCAAGCTGCTGTTGACGGAACAAAAATTTTTAGAAAATTGTTCGCTATGGCTCACCAAGCTAAAGCAAGTTCCCAGAAAATTAAAATTTTCTGGGTTAAATTTTCTGGTCATCGTGAAGAACTTGCTTTAGCTTGTTGAGCATTAGCGAATAAATTTTCTGTTAAACCAAGCAACAAAGTTGCGTTTATTATAGAATTCCGAATTCGTCGAATTCAGGTTAATATTCTAAAAAAAATCGCATGTGGTGCAAATTTTGTCAACATCTCATAAAGTTGAGCTTGCGAAACCTGAGTAACTCCATAAAAAAACTCCCACAACACTTGCGTGATGAGGGAGTGAATTATAAACTAATGTCACTTCAAAAGTTTCCTGCCACTGGTATCTTCAAGGATCTTCATCTGCTGAATGGCAATCTGATTGAGCTTTATTAGGCGATCGGATTGCGACATACCATCATTGATGAATACGGCATTGAGATTCTCCATGTTTGAGAGGCATATCAATTCGTTGATGCTGGCATAGTCACGGATATTGCCTTTCTTGTCAGGATTGGCATCACGCCATTGCTTCGCCGTTATTCCGAACATAGCAATATTGAGAACATCAGCCTCATCTGCATATTTCATAGCCGCCTGTTCGCGAGTAACCTCGGCAGGAATAAGATTTTCCTTTATGGCATCAGTATGAATACGATAGTTTATCTTTGAGAGCTCACGCTTGGCTGTCCAACCGATGAGTTTCTGCTCCTCATCTTTAAGACGCTGGAACTCACGAACCACATAGACCTTAAATTCCGGACTTATCCACATGGCAAATTCAAATGCGATATCCTTATGTGCATAAGTACCTCCATATCGTCCAGCCTTTGCCTGAAGGGATATGGCATTTGTACGAGCTACAAATTCCTTAACACTTATCTTGAAACTGTTTAGTCCTGACTGGTTTCTAATTATGGCGAATTCGCCATAATTAACGTGAGTTCGACGAATTTATTCAGTTGTATATTGTTGACTATCATGTGGTTGAAAGAGCTCTGAAGGAGCGATACCTAATAGGGCAGTCCGTTAGGGCTGTTATATTTGTCGATATAGGGGGAATGAGGTCTGAAGGACCGACACCTAAAGTCTTCAGGTGTCGCACTTACAGCGCTCCCTTAATCACGCATCTTTCGAATAACAGCCCTTACGGACTGCCCTATTAGGTGTCGGGCTTTCAGCCCTCGCAGTCTTGAATTCGTCGAACTCACGTTAATTAAAATTCGGATTATAGACTCGTTCCCACACTCCAAGAAACTCCATCGTATTACGATTACGCAACCAATCCGTAACGAAGAAATCACCATCCTTCGCCTTTACATATCTGTAATGCAGATATAATCCTCACCATTCACCTTAGAGATTGTTATCTCCGTGTCCTGTACCTTTATCTTTGCCATAGCATTTTGGATTTTATTCTTCTAATTTGCAAAGATACACAATTTCCGGGATAACGCAAAATAAATAGCTAAAAAAACTCCCCCACCACTTGCGTGATGAGGGAGCATATTATTATCTGTTAAATATTTATTGAGTGGAGATTATGGTTAAGGTGCAGGTGCAACTACCTTGATAACCTTAACAGCGTAAGCACCGTTATTCTTGTTGTAAACATCGAAGTAGAAATTATCTTCATCGAAATCAGCAGCTGCAGCCTTAGATCCTGGGATTGTAGCTACAAATAGATCTGTAACGTCATCTCCAACCTTTGTCTGCTTGAATGTGTAAGAGACTATAGTATTTTTAGCATCACGATTTGCAACGAAGTAAACCTTGCCGTCAGTGGCATTACCAGAAGCTGGAGTCAAATCAGAAATCTTAACCTCATAATAATCTGTGCAGTTAGCCGCTGTAGCAGCAGCTACATTGTAAACCCTCTCATCTTTAGAAGGAGCTGATGTAACATATACATAAGCGTATGTGCCTTCATCAAGCTGATCAATGTCAATCTTAGCAACCTGACCTGCAGTAATAGGTGTACCTGCAATCTCTGTGATTGACTGATCGTCAACACCATTAACGATTTGTGTTTCAGTATTGCTAATGTTACCATTTGTTGTAAGAGTGATACCGTTGCGACCTTTTGGACTTGCTGCATTATAAGCATTTGTACGGTTCTGGAGAGCATCCATAACAGTTGCCTCTGAAATAGGAGCACCTTCTGTGGTTACAGCGAAGAGGAGAGACTTATTTTCACCATTCAAGTCAGCCTTTAGAGTTGGAGTACCATTGTTGTCCATTACCTGAACATAAACATCCTTTACATCTGTTGATACACCTGCCTTCTGAGCATTGCTATACTCATCTTGTGCTTTAGGATCATGTCCCTGCTGATAAGTTGTGATAGAAGGAGTTGCAACAGTTGTAATAGTTGCCTGCTCTGCATTAGCATCTACGAAGTTGGTAACAACTGCATCGAAAGTGATTGGGAAGAGACCCTTTGGATCTGTATTGGTCTGGCTTGTCCAACCGTTAGAGTTATCAGAAATCTTGAAGACGTATGTGTAAGCGTAGTTAGGCTGCCATACTGTGTAAGTTGCAGGAACTACAGCCTTTGCACCATAGACCTTGATTTCCTCCTTAGAACCGTCAGTTGAAACGAGAGTATAATCAACACGGAGAGTAAGAGGCTTACCGTTTGTGTTAGGAATAACAGCTGTATAGAAGTCCTTTGTAGCATCACCTGCGTATGTAGCTGTTGGAAGAGTTCTGCCAAGGTAGATATCACCCGTTGCCTCAGATGCCTCAGCCGCACCATATTGTGCAGTAAGAGCACCGAAGGTCTGTGTTGAAGACGCAGAAGAACCAGGAGTAACAGTTACGCTTGCCTTGTTGTAATCCTTTGACTGCGCAGGAGAGGCATCACGATAGGTTTTACCAATGCGAGGATAGTAAATAAGGACATCACCGCTCTGCGGGAGAACATCACCACCCATTGTGAAGAGAACAGCATTATCTGCAGAAGAACCTGTGCCAAGATCTGCAGGAGCTGTTGGATTTGCATCTGCTGAATAGAACTTTACATCCTTGATAGAATAGCCAGGTACTGTCTCATAAAGAGCAACACGAACCTTAGCTGCCATGTTTCTGAATGTAAGAGTTACAGGCTGGCCGTATTTTTTACTTGCCTTTGTTACAGTATTGATGTCTGTATAGTAGCACTGTAAGAGGTCGTTAGCATTTGCTGCAGACAATGTGAAACCGTCTGTTGCGAGTGTATTTCCTGTGTTGATACGTGTTACCTTAACTTTTCCTTCTGCAGCAGCAGTTGTAACAGCCTCGCAAGTACCTGTTGACCAAGCGATGAAATCATACTGATCAACACTGTAGTCCCAATATTTTACAGTCTGAGCCTGAGCTGTTCCTGCAGGGTGGAGAGCTGCCCAAGTAGAACCAGTTCCACCTGTCATACGACCTGTTATACCACTCTCCAAACCAACATACTCCCAGTTGTTGGTGTTAGACTCTGTTGTACCTGCTGAGTTAGCTGTATAGCCAACAAGGTAGTTGTCGAATACCACAGTTGAAGAAGGAGCATCTGCAGCTTCTGTGCCCTTTGTTCCTTCTACTACGAACATGCCACCGAGCTTTTGAGCAGCTGTAGCACCGATAAATTCACCTGCACGTGTGGTCTTTGCATTACCTGCAACGAATGTGATTTCACCATTACCTTGCTGTGCCACCTCCGCGCCATTATCATTACCCAAGAAATCATTATCGGAGCAACCCACCAATGTGAGGGATGCTAGGGCCGCGAATCCAATTAGATAATTATAAGTTTTCATAACTTGAATGTTTTTTTTGGTTTTGTTATTAATGTTTTTGTGTGTTCTGACTATTCTTTTGGAATCAAAATGATAGTCATAGGCTGACCAGAGTCAGCGGAATGAGTGTAAGTTTAATTTCTTTCTGTGTCTTTTTAAAATGTTTTTTTAGAGTGTTAATAACTTATTTTTGTTTATATTTTTATTTGCAATTGAGGAATAAATGTAAGAGAGACGTTACATCGGGATCTCGTAGGTGAGTGTGTCAAAGTCCTTGACAACGGCATCAAAACCTGAGCCTGATTTTCTTGACGGAATCTTGATGGTGTCAACATCAAGCTCTACGGTGATGATTCCGCCCTTGTAGCGTCGCTTCACCTGTTGGGTTACGTCGAACACGTAGGTTGAGTCCAGTCCGTTGTTGAAGAACATATTCACATCGAGGAAGTTACTTATCTTATTGTCGTCTGCAGAGGCGCGTGTAGCGCGACTCGGATTCAGGTTGCAGAGACCGAAGGTAAAGAGTCGTCCGCCGATTATATCGACGTCTTCCCCGTTCTTTGAGACGTGACGTTTCATTCTCTGATAGAAATTTACTGAGATCTCATCGTCTGAGGTATAACCAGTATTGAGGTTTGTCTGGCGTGACAAGCCTGAGAGGTTTGCCGAACCTTCTACTCCTGCTATTCGTCCTCGGTTGTTGTGGAGGATGATTTGCGTGAGGTAGATGTAGGTACGAGGCAGGAGCTGCATACGTGCGTTCTTGTAATAGACGTTTCGCTCCTCGTCGTAGCCGTCGTAGTCGGCAGGATTATTAGAGACGTAGAGGTCTTCATAATATCCTCCGAAGAGGAACTCAGGCTGGTAGTAGGCGAACTGATGTTTCGGAGAATGTCTTGCCGGTGTCATTCCCGGATTGGTATAGCATGTAACGTATTCGTAGGTTGATGACTCGTCGAAGTGGAGTGACTGTACTCCATCGATGGTCTGCACCTCGTTCCACGCTAGGATGTCATAGTATCCGAAATTGTAGCGTGCCGTTAGCCTTCTTCCTTGTATCTGGTGTTCGTTAGGCGAGTTGTGACTGCCTTTTGCATCTGCTGCTGTATAGTAGCGTCGGATATTGAACACCTCAGGGTTGACGATATCCCATGTTCCAAAGATCGCGTTGTCTTGATTATCCCATCCATAGTACCATTCATCTCTCCAGTTGTATGTGGAGTCGTAGTACACGTTGTGTTCCTCGTCGATGACCAGGGAGTAGTCCCAGAGGACGTCGAGGTCGAGATTTACCTCCGGCAGCGTCATGATGATGTCGGCTCCATCATCAGGAAAGTGAAGCGGCGGTTCTATGGTGCACGAGAAGAGCGAGAGCTGCAAGGCGAATAGTACCGATACCCAATGGGCGGGGCGCCAAATATGACGCTTGTTATTATTGCTATTCATCGGCGCCTCCTTTCTTTCTTTGATACAGTTCCGAGCGATTGAAGCTTACGCCCTTCTTCTGTATTCTTCGGAAGAGCAGGTCGTATGTGAGATGCACTCCGATGTTTGTCGGACCTAACCATGAAAAGACGTGGTTGCGTTCCTTGAAGTTCTCTTTCTTTCCGAGGTAGTCGTAATAGTAGAGCCCGTCTTCTATTGTTGACTTCGGATTGCCATAGACGTAAGGGTCGTACTTGGTTCGGTAGTATCCCACTCCGAGGCTGAACTCCAAACGCCAGCGCTTGTTGCGGCTGATGTTCATGGTGTAGCCAATGATGGCACCTGCTCCGAGGCCTTCGCCTTCCCATCCCTTTGTCTTGCTAAGGCCTATACCATATATATTAGTATGGACGTAGCCAGAGACGTAAGGACCAATGAACTGCCCCTGCCCTACGAAGTAGTAACGGCCTTCGAGAACGTAGTCTCTTATTTGCCAGAACTGCTGTCTGCTCCAATGGTGCCAGTACGGACCTGTGAAGCCGAGGTTGGCTGTGAAGTGACCCGTGAGAGGATAGTATTCCAGTTGCACGTTAGGACTTGGTGCCCAGTAGTGTCCCGGTAGATAGAAGAAGTCATACAGCAGGTTAGTCCTTATGCCGAGGATATGCCGGCGGTAGAGACGAAGCGGTACGAACGGTACTTCCTTACTGTCAGGTTCTTGAATAAGATCCGCCCCATAGAGTACAGGTTTTCCGATGTCTCCGTAAGGCTCTATTATGAGCTTAGGAATGGTCTCCTGTTCTGGAAGAATCTCGATGGCGATGCTGTCAGGTTTGTTCTGCATTCCGGAATTGCCAGAACTTACAGGACTGCTGCTCGCCTGAGCCTGTGCTTTTTTCTTGAAGAAGAGTACTACGCGTGCTACTCGTAGCTTTGGGTAGTAGATTTTGTAGAGTCTGTTCCAGAGCCTACCTCCGTCAATTCTCTTAAGGTGCTGTTTCAGCTGGGCTAGCATTCCAGCCTTATGGTACTTGTCAACGAGCGATTTTACGACTTTGTAACTTGGATCGTTGGCTTCCTTCATGAGATATAGGAGTTGACCATAGTCTTCAGGCTGGTCATCGTAGGTGCTGTGCTCTTCGGGAAACTTCAAGTGTCGATTTATGTAATCAAATGCGTGAGCTGAGCGTTCTCGGCTCAATGTCTGGTTCCATCGATATGGACCTTCTGGTGATGATGCGCCTTTTACCATCATGGCGTGTGGTTTAAGGCTATCAGTGTTAATCTGCGGTATCAGATCCCGAATCAGTTCCTTTACGGATTCCTGTGTTGAATCGACTCGGTAAACATCTACCGGGAATATTACCTTTAGTGCTACCTTGTAGAACTGTTCGTCGGTGATGGATGGTTCCTGATTCTCGTCTAATATAAATATGTATGGATATTTACTGAAACGAGCGGAGTCGTCAGACTGGCTAAAAACACTTACAAATACTGTCAGCATTAAGGTAAGTAGAAGAGAGCGTCTATGTCTTCTGACCATCTGCATCATTCATGTTTTGGTATTTTTTAAGGGTTATTATTTTTTATATTTTTTTGTTTATTGTTTTGCAAATTTAAGTATTTATTTTCAAAATTGCAAGAAAAAGATGTTAAAAAATTAGTCTTTTTGAAAAAAAACTGCATTTTTCGCAATTTTTCATGTAATTTGCAATAGAAACTGAGGGGTTTTCTTACAAATTCCAATAAAAACGTGCTTTTGCACGAAATAAATGCACTTTTTACACGTTATCGCACACAATTTTTGAGTGTATCTTTTTCACTTCTACGGAGTTGGCACGAAGAAGCCATCAAGACAAAGAAAAATTCCAATCTTACCAATTCTTCATTTTATATCAAAATTAGAATTAATTCTTGATAAAAATGGAATGCCACCTATGAGGGCTGTAAGCCCGATATCTAAAAGGGCAGTCCGTAAGGGCTGTTATATAAAGGCGGTCATAGTAATTTGAGTGCCGTAGGTACGATATCTATAATAAGTGCCGCACTTACAGCGCTCCATGAACTACGCCTATCTATTTTAACGGCGCTTACGCACCGCCCTTTTAGATGTCGCACCTACGGCGCTCATTGGCCGCTTGTCTAATTCTCCAAAAAAGACTGGGCATATAAGCCGTTTATGATACCCTTAAAACTCTTTTTCTGGAATAAGAGTTAAATAAGAGCAGCATAAGAGGAACATAAGAGGAACTAAGGCGGAAGAATTTCCGATTATTTCCTTACCGCCTTAGAGCCATTTATGATATATACCTGACCGCTATGAGGAGTGACCACACGACGGCCGGAAAGGTCGTAGATGGCATCAGTCTTGTAGTTGAGCAGGATATTGCAATCCAAGAGAGGCAAGCCCGTTGCATCCTCCTCCGGAGCAAAGACGAAGCGTATGCCCTTGGCGAAAGACTTGCTCAGCGTGTCGTCCTCATCGGCTGTTGACGAATTGAACCGCTTGAAGTCCTCAACATCGAGATATGCCTTATGAGGATTGAGCCATGTGCCAGAGTATCTGTAGAAGCCTATACCGCTTATGGCAGGCTTATATGCAAGGGTATAGCAATTGGTTGTAGCAGCAGATACCCTCATATCTGAAGGATTACCGCTAAGGTAAGAATCATGAGAGTAGTTATAGCCCTCGGTATCTGTTGCCTTATGGGTTGAACCATAGAATATATAGGTATCAACAGCACCATAAACCACATAGCCTATATTAGCCGTGATATAATCCACACGTTTCAAGGTTACGATATTCTCATCAATACTTACCGCAGCATAAACCTTGATATCGCCCTCAGGCACTCGGGCATTATTCGGCAGACAGATGGTTGACCATCCCATGCCAGGAGTCTGCCCTATCTCGGCTATTCTGAGTTCATACATCTCAGCCTCCTTATACTCTATCTCCTCGGAGTAGGCGCCAAGGCCTCCACGCTGATTGGCAGCACGAATCATATAGAAGCCCTCTCGCATATCTTCACCATAGAGATTGAAGTCGAGATTCGTATCTGCCACGTTAGCGAAGTATTTCCATTTGCCGTCGGAATCCTTCTTGAAGATGAAGTAGCAGAGGTCCATGCCGTCGGCACTCGCTTTCCACTTGAGAACGCCACCCTCAATACTGATATTGGTAACAGCCTCCCGTTGAGCAGTATATAAGGCAGGATCAAATTCCAGCACTTCATTAACCTCATACTCGGAAGCCTCGGCATTTGTGAGAAGATAGTCATCAGAACCGGCAGCCGGAGCACAAGCGGCAAGAGAACGTCTGCCGAGAGAGACGAGGTTACCATCGGCATCCTTTGTCTTGTACTCATGGAAACGCAGTACCATTCCACCATACATAGCACCCCAACCGGCATCACGAGGAAGAGCCGTAACGGTTGTATTGAGGAATGTGCAGGCTGGTGACTGGTTAGGAGCAACGCCCCACGGACGGGCAAGAGTCCAGTCCTTTTCACCCATATTCTGCATAGACTCAGGATCACTTTCCGTCGTAATAAGACAGTCGTTGAACACATAGCCCCATCTTTGATTCGCATTGGTGTGAGGAGCAGCGATATTGTTTCCTGCTCGGTCACGATGTATGATATTACATTTCTCAAACCATACATTACCGCCACCGCTAATCCAATCCACGACACCAGCAATAGAACAGTCCTCAAGATATGCGCAGAAATGCGGATCAGTCTCGGAGTTACTGGTATAATATGTGTCCTGATAACTCCACATAGACACATTCTTCAGAATAGCGCGACTTCCATGTCCCTGAAGAACCACGGCACGGGCAGCATTATTCTGAGAAGCCGACATAGCCTTATGGTAGTTGAAACGATTCTCAAGAGTGAGGTCCTGAGCATAGAAATCGGTTGCAGAAGCAGGAAGATGGAGAGTAGCCGTATAGCCGATACCCTCAATGACAGGTCTGTTGAATATCCTGGTACCATTCTCGCTCTGACCTATGAGCGAAACATTGGGACGTGAAATCCTTGTCTTGTTATTATCAAGGGTGGTGCCGAGCAGATCGTTGCGCTTCACGCCATCACCATCATATAGGGTTGTGGCATCCTCGTTAGTAGAAGGCACAATCGTCTCATTACCCTCAAGCTCATACTCGCCATCAGGCACGAAGATATAGAAGCGGCCAAGACCAGAGGTATTATTAGCAGCATTAATACCTTCAGAAAGCGTACCGTCAACACCTACTATCCAATTGAACTTCCTATGCTCGATAGGAACGATCTCGGATGCTGTCCTGAACGTAACGGAAATATCACTATCATACATGCCACCGAATACATCCTGCAGGGTATTGGCAGGAATAGTGAGGGTGTATTCCTTGTTCACTTCAAGATTCCAGTATCTGAGAACGAGAGTAGAACCCTGAAGGGCAGTAAGAGCATCACCCTGGGCAACACCTTCATTATACAGTCTTATGCCGGTACTGCTTTCCACAGCCTTCATCGTTCTGCTGAAACTGAGACTGATAGTACCGTCAATAGGCTGATCCAGAGGAATAACCTCGCTATTGTAACCTGTGGAATTGACATATATGCTCGGACTTCCCACAAGCATAGGACCTGTCTCAATAACAGGAATGAAGTTGAGGTAATATGCGTCAATAGTAATACCACCATTTGAAACAAGATATACGATAGCCGTATGGTTGTCGATATTTGCCTGGGCAACAGAAATCTTACCATTCTCAGCAGTCGCAGTCACATTAGGGAACTCGTCATTTTCACCCACATTGAATGGGACATCAATCTCAAAATTCTGTTTCAGACTTGCAAGCTGTGCAGCCGTAAGGGTTGTGCTGCCATAGGTAACGGATGCCAGTTCAGGCATATTGGCAGTGATAGGTCTGTATGTGATAGACAATGCCGTACACCATGTGTTGTAAACATTACCGTTGTTTCCGTCATCCTCAAACTCAACAGAATGCTGTGTCCATCCCAATACATAGGTATGGGATATCTTCGTAGCCTCTGCATGTTCAGAGCCAGAAATCTTAACAGAAGTAGGAATAGGGCTAAGAGCCTCAAGTTCTATGATACAATCCTTAATGGCAGGGAATGTTATAGTGGAATGCTCGTTGATCTGACAACGGTCATCGTATGACGTGTTATCAAACTTTCCGGCAACCACATTTCCGTTTACCACCCATAACGCCCCGTCCTTATACACCTCAGACGCATTCAGGTCAATCTTCATGTCGATGAAGTCATCATCCTTCCAGAGCTGAGTGACAAGGATACCTGATGAACGCTCGTATGAAATAGTCGGAGCGCCACCGTTCTTTGTGAGATTCCATGTCACCTTGGTATCTTCCGTAATGTCAAGAACGCTGAAGATATTCTCCACAAAGACTGGGAACAGACGCAGGTCAGTATCAGGAGCCCGATATTCCTCGCCAAGGGAATACATATTATTATTTTCATCCCTCCATGCCTTTAGGGTATGGTTGTCATAATACAAGGTCTTATTATAAGGTATGGTGAACTTATCGCCTTCCTCAACCCATAAAGGCTCAGGAGCTACGCCCGAAGCAAATTCTCCTGTACTGAATGTGATGTAATGCGTCGGTCTTGGCAGGAAGCATACCTCGATAGTACAATGTTGGGTGATCTCAAACTGCAACTCGTATGTATCAAGTTCATCTTCTGCAACAGGCAACTCGGTGAAAGTGAAAGCGGAACCCTTCCATGAACCGTCAGGCTGCTTCACGGCATTCTCCATCTCTGTACCTTCTGTTCCAACCATTCTTACACCTGTGATGACGCCATCCGTTCTCTCTACCTGAAGAAGAGGAAGAGGTTCACCAGCTTCCGTAAATCGGGTAGCATCTACAATCTTGTCAAACTCATAGCCGAACTTACGCTTGAAGGTTGCATGTACGCGGTTACCCTGCTGGAATGCGAATCCGCCGTCAGCAAGCTCCTTAGCCTCATATTCACCACTACCCTTGATTTCAACAATCTCTCCACGGACACTATTGTCCACATCCATGTGGAGCTCCATCAAAGCAGCAGGCAGAGAGTAGCACCTTATCCATTTATAATAGCTGAAGTCATCACCTATGGCGATGGTGACACGCGGATTAGGATTGGAGGTGACATAGGTATATACATATCCATGCTCACCATCCTCGCGTATCTTTCTTGTCTCAAGCTCGTCAAGAACAGGAATGTGATCGTCAATAGTCGTTGATGTGATTTCCGAATAACTGTAGATCTTTATTGTGGCACCTGCGCAAGAAGGCAGGTCGATGGTAGTTCCAGGACCGAATGCAGCCCAGTCAGGAAGGTCATCATTTCTCATGAATCCGGAAACATTGGTATGAATCCAGAGAGCCACGTCACGGGTATGATCTCGACGGATACCATCCTCGATAACCTCGACATCGACCTTACTCGTCCAGAAGAAGTTCAGATTAGGAGTATCCCAGTGTATCTTCTGAACATTATTCATGGTAAGGAAGTCCCAATACAGCTCATCACCACGCACACGGTTCTCCTTATCGGCAATATTATGCTCGAATACAGGTGTCAATACTATCTCCTGCCCTTCATAGTCGAAAGAATAGTACTTGCCAAGCTCGTATCTCCTTGAACCGTCGGTCCAATACATCAGGGTATATTGGTTTTTGAAGAAGGTGTAGTTATTCGGGATATAGAAAGAGCGTACTCCCGACAGGGTTTCAGGAGCTATGCTGACTGCGCTGTTGAAGGTGTTAGGATCAGGAACATTATGCACGCCTGAGCCTTCGATATTGAATACTACCGTACCCATAGCACCTGGTTTGAAATGTGCCACGATATTCTTTTCAGAGGTCAAGGTGAACCTATATATATTCTTTCCGGTAGTCTCTGTCTCACCATCAACCCATTTGTCAATAACATATTCCCTTTCAGCCTCAGCACTCACGGAAACTTCTGTACCAGCCTCGAAATATGCTACTACTCCATTTTCCAGCTCATTATATAAGTTACTATACTTAGGAGAGATGCTCACATCACCCTTTGTCACATCATCCGAGGTGGCAGTAACCTTGATAAGGTCCTTACGTGTAAAGAGCACCTCGATAGTGGTGATACCGCCCTCTTCAGGAACGGTAAACTCATTACCCGAGATAGCCACAGGGTCTCCGCCTTCCACTCTCTTCCTGAATCCGGCAAAGGTATAGCCATAGCCTGGTGTTGCTTCCAGAGTCACGACATCACCCTCTCTGAATCTCGTACCAGTATTGACATGAGATGCTCCCTCAGAGGTGAGGGTAACGGTTACCTCACCTGCATTCTCAGGATTCTCATTAGGATAGGTCTCGGCATCGGCATTAGTTATCACATTTGTTGTCACCACGTTAGGCAGTACAGGATATGTCACGCTAAGATCGGTGAAGAATCCCCAAGTAGCACCCGAACCAGCCTTCTCCACAATGATATCAAGAGTTGGAGATTCGCCCTCATAGGTAAAGGTGATGGTCTTGCCATTGTTCGTCACCGTTCCCTGATTACTAAGCACGGTCGCATCCTCCTCGCGCAGCTTCACTACGGCATGGTTGTCACCCGTGAAACTTGTAGAGGTATGGTATAAGTCATCATTCTTGCCTGAAGCGTTGAGCGTAATGGTCATGCCATAGACTGCAGGAATCGTGAGTACGGTATTGTCATTAAACTGTGCTCCATTCCCGGAAAGCTCGTTTATACGCTCATCGGTATTCACGGCCTTGCTCGATGTAGCATCAATAACGAGAGGCACGTCAACCATTGCTCCCTCAACATTCACCCCCTTAACGTATGTCATGGTAAAAGGATCGCTGGTATAGTCATGCAGCTTAATTGTAGGAGCACCGTCAAGCTTATCAAACGGCCAAGTTACGGTCAGTTCATGGTCGGTATCGGTTATCGCCTTTGTGCACTTCGTTAGCACAGGATAGAGAGTGGTGTTCTGATAGAACGTGTAGTTTCTTCCGAGATCATACTTCGTACCAGTCTCTGAATCCTCCCATCCGGTAACAGCCCATCCCTCACGATACAGGGTGGTATTATATGGAATGAATGCCTGATGCGCCTCGTTCACCTCCACCTCGTTAGGAGCAGTACCGAGAAGGGTCTTAGGGTATCTATTCACAAACTTCACCTTCGATGCACTTGCATCACGAACTGAGATATAAGGCAGATAGACCGTCTTATCATTCTCAGATGCGATAGTCAGTATCGTGGCATTTCCCGTATATTCAAATCTCACGAAGTTAGACTCCTTGTTCTCATGATAGCAGTTGCCTGCCTCACTTGGGTACAAGTCCCATTTCTGTCCATTCTCCGCAGATATTGTCACCTTGCCATTACCGTAATTGCAGTTTCCAATAGTAATGGTTACAGGTCCCTCTACTGGAACTCGTGCGTGAAATCCAACGTAGCCGTGACTTGCATCATGATATGCTGTACTGATATCGATGGAAGAAGACATGTCACCTACAGGTACAAGATGCGTATCACCTCTGTCGTCGATGATAACACCAGTCTCGAACTTATTATTCTGTCCGTAGTTTCCAAGCAAGGTACTACCATTTGAGAAATCCCATGAGAAGCCGGCAAAGGTGCTACGGCAGAATTTCTCTTCCATATCAATAACCACACCGTCCTTCACGCTTATAGCCTTTACCCAGCAGTCCTTTACAGGCACTACGGAATAGGCTCCTGTGAATCTCTCCTTATAGTTGGTAGTAGTAGGTGTAGAGCCGTCAAGGGTGTAATATACAGTAGCTCCCACCACGTTGTTCTTTATCGTTGCCTTGTCCTTCGTCTCAGCAAATGCAACAGCCACAGCACCTTCGTTGACTACCCTCACAGTATGCACATAGCTTTCGCCGTCAGTAACAAAACGGAGCGTTGTAGCAGGACCTACATAGTTGACAACCGCCATTCCGCCAGCATAATCAGACCTGGCGTCGAATGTGTTTGGAGAGATAGTACCGCCATTATCCGAAGTGATGGTGAACCTCGGCGAACCACTTCCAAACGTGCATCGGCTTACGTAAATCGTGGCATTACCAGCCACCTCAACGCTAAAGCCGCTATCAGCATTGAACTTCCAGCCATGCTGATTGTCGTGATACTCACTATTATCCCCTATCCTGTCGATCAGCTCATGATCGTCGAAGTCGAAGTCCTGATCGCGGAAATCATAGTAGAACTCTGAACCGAGAGATGCTATCTCCTTGTCGGTCACCAAGTTTCCGATGAGACCGTCAGTTCCAATAGCTGCTACAGAATATCTGTCCTCTGTTCCAAAGCTATTATAGCCTGCTACCGACTTGGCAGTAAACGGAGAGCTTGTGTCGTAAGAAAGAACATCAGAACCCACTATGGCTATGATATTGTTACCATCGAATACGGCGTATGCGCTTGCTCCATCCACAGACGTCCAAGTAATGATTTCGTTCTGAACGGAGATACCAGCAGGAGCCGGCAAGTAGGAAACAGGAGAAGCAACTATATTCGCCGGACTGTTATCCACATCCACGCTCACCACATGACCGCCCCCCGTCATGGCTGTCCATTTCTCTCCACGCGGAGCTATATTCTTCGTTGTCTTGTAGTATGAAACCTTGGCTTTGTCATCCCAAGCCCTACCGAGATAATACTTTCCTGCCATATCAGCACCCTCTGCATTATCTATGGTACACTCGTTGAAAATATATCCGTTATATGTACCCGGAGTATTGTATCTTCTCGCTGCTGTGATATAAGCTACAGTAGAAGACTCTATCAGCAGGGCACACTTCTCGAACCATACGTTACCGCTACCGCAGATGAAGTCCACGGTACCATGTATCTCACATCCCTCAAAATAGGAACTGGCATTATTATCAGAATAATAGGTATCCTGACGGCCAAGCAGACGGATGTTCTTATATACATTATTCGAGCCTTCGTCATAAAGGGCAGTACCGCGCTCAGCATCTGTAGTGGAATTATATTCTACGATACTGTGAAGGGTGAGGTTCTGCATTATGACATTTGAACCGGTCCTTAATGTAGCAGAAGACCAGATACCTTCTGTTGCAGGATGATTCTGAATAATAACGCCATCACGGCTCTGACCTACGATTGTCGTATAATCCCTAACCTGGGTATTTATGTCGGTACCAAGTTCATAGGTTCCGTTCTTGACAAAGATAGTTCTTCTGTCAGATGATGTGCCCCCCGTAGCAAGAGCCGCCTTGAGTTCATCAACATTTGACACGACGACATCATAAAGACCTGACGGAACAGGGATTCCCTCATCCCCAATAGGAGCATCGATTTCCTCTACCTTGATATAAGGAATATAGATCTCGTTCTGCTTACATTTCAGAGTCAGGCGTGTAGCTCCACCTGTATAGTTATATGAAACAACAGGTTCGCCAGTACTGCTTGTGAATTTCGCATTATTGTTATTTAGTGAAATTGTTGTGAGTTCCGTATTTTTAGAATCAGTAATAACAATATCACTATTATAGTCTGTCATACCCAAGGTTATTTTAACCGGTCCATAAACATCAAAGGACATTGACTGTCCTGTGTTAGCAAACCACAGACCATAAGTCGAATCCTTGTAATAAGTATTAAATGAAATATGCGGATTTGTAGAAGTCTCTACAGGATTGCCATTTTCATCAATAGAGATACCAAAAACGCTTGCACTTCCAGTTGTGCTCTTGTCTTTGACAATATCATAAGCATTACCTGTGCCTGTGAAGTCAAGTTCAAATGAAGACACCTTTTCCGGGATTACAGGAGCAGGTTCTTCTTGAACCACCTGAATCTTCTTCATATAGCCACTTCCGGTAACAGTAAGCACAACCTCACCTGCACTAACCTCGGCTGCTGTTGGGGAATAAGTCTTTGTCTGAACGTTTATATCAGCTTCACCGCCAAGAGTGTAAGTCGCATTATACTGACCGCCATCTCCTTGAAAATTGGTTATGGTAATCACATCATTTTCAGAAACAACAGGAATCCTTATTTCCGTAGTTGCGTTGACCTGAACATCGCCATTTGACGGACGTGGTTTGAACTCACCGCCACTATAAGACATGGCAAGACTAATACCTGCCTGATCTGACGGATAGCTTGTCTGATTATTACCTGCTACGGAGCAATCGGAAGTAGAATTCGTGAAGTCCCAGATAGCAGTAATAGGGTATGAAGGGGTTACAGGAGTAGGATCTTCAATTTCAACTACAGAGATATATGGGAAATACACATTTGTGGCATTTGACGATGCATATATCTCAAGGACACAGTCAGATGGAACTATAACTACATCCGTGGCGACATTCGCCGCATCAACTGCATATTTACCACCTACGCTATTTATCGTTTTCAACACATTTGTTCCGTCTGAAATAGCTATGTCACCTCCATAGTCGCTCATGCCAAGACCTATTTCATACTTACCTGCCTTTACTGGAACTTTTATCTTGGCATTATAATAAAGACCATAGGTGTTGTTATGATAATAACCCTCAAAATAAGCTATATAGCTTTCTGGCTCTGATGATGACAAAGTTGGTATGCCTTCATCTGTTGAGGCCGTAACATAATAACTGCTTGCTGCACCACCTGTATTGATATTCTCTGCAGCCCATGGTTTGATGAAGCTAATGGAGAAGTTCTCAAACGCCCATGCGCTTCCGCTTCCTCCTATCAAGAGGATGAAAGCAAGGATAACTGTTCCGAGAAATCTTGTGAAGATACTCTGACTAGAATTACAAGTATATATGTTTTTTATGATGTAGGTCATATCTATGTGGTTTTAGATGGTTCTTCAGGAAATACGTGGTTTTAGTCGTGGAACTACCACTTCTGGAAACTATAGTGTACGAACACAGTAAATTAGATACTATCTATTAAATTGCAAAGATAATATTTTTTTTCTTTTTTACGCAATTTTTGCAAACTTTTTTCATCACGAACGCGAATTTTAACAAATCAGGCGGCTATACTATGTATAGAGAGCGCATTTTCCATAGTTTTTGATATAAACTTTCGAAGGTAGAATCCCAACTGCTTTTTTCGCTCTGCCCAAGAAGTACCTCATATCTTCTTCCCATGTAAGTCCGTACCAAAGTCTATGCAAGTCCCATTTACCTTTGCTCCTTCCTCCGTTCTGAAACGGACCTGAAACGGACCTGGAACGGACTTGGAACGGAGGTAAGGTAAGTGAAAAGTGAAAAATAAAAAGTGGGAAATACGAGTTCAGAAAAAACTTTTTCGCGTTAACCCTACACCCCTACATCGCCACCCCATGTAACACACACAAGTTTAGTTAGTTACAAGAATTTCAAATATCGCCTAACCCTACACTAAACCTACACTAACCCTACACTAAAACCTGAAATTTTCAGAATTTCAGGTTAATGGATAATTAATAATGTATAATTGATAATTCAGATTGACTCGAACGCTTATGATACTATCCAAATTATTCATTATTCATTACTCATTATTAATTATTAATTTCATGCCTTGACAGGCATGATTAGTGTAGGGTTGGTGTAGGGTGAGTGTAGGGTTGGAGAATATTTGAAAACGCTGCAAGTTATTGATGTATAGAAGAATACATAGGGTGGCGATGTAGGGGTGTAGGGTTAACGCGAAAAAGTTCTTTCTGAGGACATTAAACTCCCGCAAAAACGATTGAATTCCCGACATTACCCAATGGAAAATAACGTGAGTTCGACGAAAAAATGGAAACGGATTTATCTGAAGTGGCTAACGCTACTGTTTTCCGAACACAGATTGCACAGATTAAAGGGATAATCTCGCTTGCGCTCGTGATTTGCATCTGTGAGATCCCTTAAATCTGTGGTTTATAAAAAAAAGGATTTATCTGGTTTATCTGAAATAGATCGCGGAAAATGTACAAAACGCAGAGGCGCGAAGACACAGAGATTTTTTCTTTGCGTCTCTGCGTCTTTGCGTTCAATAATAATTGCGATGCGGAAAAACAATCAAACGCAAAGGCGCGAAGACACAGAGATAAAAACTTTGCGTCTTCGCGCCTTTGCGTTTAAATATAATTTTAGATCAGAGAGAAAAGGCTCTACTTGATGCTGAGCTTCTTCTTACCAACGATATAGATGCCGTTAGCAAAGCCAGAGTAGGTATTAGTGCCAGGAACGACATTGAAAATACGAACAAGCTGACCTGTGGCAGTATAGAGACTCAGAGAAAGGGCAGCCGGACTCTCCACGTAAATCTTGCGATTCTTTGCATAGATACGCAAACCGTCATTCTCCTCCTCATCATTCTGTGGGAGTTCTTCAATACCAGTATCCTCATAGATAAGGATGCTCTCAGGCTTAGCAAATGCCTTGCCCGGAGAAGACGAACCTGTGATGGTCATATAGGTACGGAATGGAAGTATATCCCTTTCGTAACCGCTAAAGGATGTTCCGCTATCGTCTATGCCATAGGTATCATCATCATTCTGGGCAGAAAAGGCTCCACGATGAGTTACGACTCCTGCCGTAGTAGAAACTGCGCTATCGTCAGTTACGCCAATAAGATTTGCATTCTCGATATTGAGATTACTAACCTTTGGATTATTACCATACCAAGAGAATGTGACATTCTGAGGCTTAGTAGCAACCTCTCGGAAAGAGAATCCATGAGCATCGGTATCAGCATCCCAAACACCATGTTCACCAAGACTGAGAGACTGGTTGAAATCACCTGAAAGGTCAAACTCCTTGAAGGTAGCACCAGGGAAGCTTACGATGTAAGGAACATAAGCCTGCTGGAAGTAGTAGCCGCTGAAGTCACGAGCTGCCCTATAGATACTGAAGTTATTATCCTCATAGATGTCACCATAGATATCGGCAAAATGAGAGTTGAAGTAACGATAGTCGCCTGTGAGAGTTCCACCTGTGAACAATTCTGCTCCTGGGCGGGTGAACGTAGCCTTTATAGGCTGTGAATCCGCAGCAGGTGTAGAAGCGGTAAGACCACGCAGCCAGTATTCATGACCAACATTTGTGGTATTAGCCTCAGTCGCATTAGCCGCATTGGCATCAGTCTCACCATAGAAATGAGAAATCTCGCCATTGAAGCTTGCCTCTACCCTATTCACTGAGAATGGTAATGATATGCCTTCCCAAGCATCGTTCTTGTTTGCTGCATAGTAACGAGGTACGCGGGTGTACCAAGCACGATTTGAAACAACAAACGCGATAGGACAGTTGAAGTCATTATTGAAGCAATCACCACCCTCGCTGTTCTTGTTATCAACAGTACGCTCAACAAGATGCAGGAACTCGGTTGTAGGAGTTACCGCCTGATTAATGACATGAGCCCTGATGTTTGACTCAGGCGTAGCCGGAGTCTCGCCATAAGTATCAGAATATTTGAACGTAGCGAGAACGCCATTAAGGTCACTTGCAGAACGAGCATAGAGCAAGAGATTTCGGGTTACGCCTTCATCAAGACTTATATTATTCATGCCATAGTCAGAAACAGGATAATAGAAGTCCATGCCTGTGCCTGCAGCTCTTGATATATTACCACCAATATTCGTAGCATCGGTATAATTCAAGCCGTTATAGCCATAGAAATCGATGGCAGTAATACCGTTATCATGAACATAGGCATCAGAATTATAGTAGAAGCCGTTATTATTCTTGCTACCATAATATCCACCTGCACGATATACTCGGTTCTTCATATCCTCATAGAGCCTGAAGGCATTACTTTCCTCATCCTTTGCGATAGCAGCCGGAACAGTAAGGTTGGCAATACCCTCAGGACAATCCTTAGTATCTGCATTTAGGATTTGTCCGAAGAAGAAATAGTCATTCTTTGGCTTACCGCCCTCTATGAGATTCTCATTCATGAGAGGTCTGTAAGTCACGTTTCCTTCCTCATCCACCACAGCACGGCTCTCATCAATAGGGTGAGATGTGTCGTGTGTAGTTGCAGCATACCCATAGTTCGGGATAAATGAGTTACGGATAAACTCAGAGCCTTCATAGTGGTTATCGAATGAATAGCCAGAATAGAGGTAGTCTCCGTTCTCGTAGTATTTCTCCACATAGTCCTGAGTATTCTCAAGACTTCCCGTACCATCCACATAACGCTTATGCAGATAATATTGGTTGAGGTCGTATGCCACCTTGCCATATCGCCAGTCTTCCTTCGCATATCCGGTGAATGCTGTACCGTCAATACGATATACGGTATTATGGCCATATTCATAGCAGCAATGCAGACTCGGGTTATTTGCAGAAGAACTTGCAGGAACAATCCTTCCACTTACAAGACCGAGGTTATGGATATTAGCACTTGCATCAATAGCCTTGAGCAGACTTGCGTTGTTTGCAATTCCCGTAATGGCATGTCCGTCACCATGGAATGTGCCCTTGAAGTTATCAGGAGCCACATAGTCAGAACCTACCGTTACGTTATCCTGCATAACGAACTGCATATTCGCACCAAAGTCATTCTTTGTGCCAACCTCAGAAAATTCATCCTTCTTCTCATTAATGAATGTAGCGAACCTCAGAAGGTCGGTTTCATCCTCAATGTAGATGCGAGGCTCAGGAATCTCAGAGTTGGCAGCACGTTGAGCAGCGAGGTCAATATGCAGGTCAAGTGCATCTTCACCCTCGTATATACCACCTCCTGAACGGCGAGGTTCCATACGATGATAGTTGTGGATTTCAAGTTTGCTGTCATCATCCATCGGAACTAAGAAGAGCTCATTAAGACCGAGGACCTTGAAGCAATACTGCACTCCATAGCCATCCATGAAGTAGTATGCAGGAATACGGATACAAGGATTCGTGGTGTTACTCTCATCATAGATAACGTCGGCAAGCATCTCCGAAGTGGCATTGTCGTCACCCTTCTCTTTCAGGTAAGGATAACCCACCTCGTAAGTGTAGAATATCTCCTTGTCGTTACTATCCTTCTTGAATCTCCATTCACCATTCTCATCCTTTACACGAGGACCGATGCGATATACGGTAGCACATTGTGGCATACTATGGTCTGCTCCAATCTGTATGCTACCCTTGTTAATCTCGATCATCTCTCCTGGCAAAGCACAGTTCACTACCTTCACGGTACCTGTAACGTCAGGTCCCTGAACATAGTTTATTGTGAGATAGATGGTGTAGGTATATTTCACTTCTGAAACGACAGTCTCAAGGTCGATAGTCACCTTACAAGGCTCTGACATGTGCTCCTGATAGTATTGAGCGCCAGAGTTGTTTGCCTTGTCTATGAGCTGAAGCACGATATTGGCTCCATCAATCTCAGTAGTACCCACGAATGTACCGACCTCACTTCCTGTAGAAGAAGTAAACGGCACGTTCACGTAGTATGCGCCCTTATCCGTTTCAGGTGTAACGCCGCTATAGTCATACAGGCCGTCATAGGTAGTGGCCGATGTAGCGCCTATTACAAGCTGATATTTCTGATATGCATCAGAGTTCGGATCAATATTGCGCATCTCTATATCGCCCTCATAGTTCTCGGTATGAGCACTTCTCCATGTAACATTCTTGAGCTTCACGGCAGATCCTAGAGGAGTACCCACAAGATTCATGAGGGCATCGTGGTTATCTGAGTTGAACTTCAGGTAAGGCTCACTTGAACTGTTATACGTATAACCCGTGATAGTGGTGTTATAGTAGTAATGAGTACCTGTGACATACCAATAGTGGATATCGTCCTTTACAGCAAGACTCTCCTGAGCATCATATCCATGGCTGAAACAGTCGTCAACGATGTATCTGCCCCTGGAAGCATCATGAGGGAATACGAAGTTACCAGAAGTCTGGAGGAAGTCCTCAGCACCTTCCACCTCTGGTGCATCAGTAGATATAGCCTTCTTGCGAGGCGCATACTGCTTGGCACCAGCAGCCTTACGGCTATGTATATTCTTGGCATACACATAACCACCACCCTCATCGTCACGCACATTAACAAGTGCAATCTCCACGACTCCGACCACAGGACCATAGATGATCTCCTCAGAACTTGCCACAGTCTTGATGTTCTGCACCTTCAGGGCATATCCGGAGGCGATACCAATCATATTGGCAGCAGTACCGTCATTACGTTTGATGAACTCATCATCAGATACACCCTTGTAGGTGTCAATATAGTATTGCTTCTTTGCTATATATGAAGGTGTACCCTCATCCTTTGAACCATCTGCCTTGCGATAGTCATCGGCAAATGCCACGTTAGAGTAGATAGCACCGCAATAGTGAATGTTGTTTGAGAGTCCGAGATAGTTGCGTGAACGCTTCGCGGTAGTAGCGGCGAGGATGTTTCCTGACGTGCTGGTAACAATATTACCATCAGTTCCTCTCACGTTCAGAGACACCATCTGGATCTCACCCACACGTGCAATAGAATAAGGTGTTGCGGAAATCTCACTAATGTTATAGTCACGAGCACCAAGCAGAGTCACAGCACAATCCGTGAGGCGGAGCATATCCATACGCTGGAAGGAGTTCACAATACGAGCATTGTCAGGTGTCTTGCCAGCAAAGCCGTAACCATAAAGCTCTCCGCTACGGAAGCCCTCAGCGAATGAAAGGTGTCCGTCGCCGTACATACCACCATCACCGTTGTATTCATATATTATAATCTTACCGTCCCTCGTCACAGCATCAGGCAGGTTGGAGGTAGAAGTAACATTATATCCTTCGGTGTATATATACTTGTAGTGACCGTCTGCGGTCTGGTAGTAATATCCGAAGATATCATCGGTAGGAGCGATGTCCGTTCTCTCGTTCATAGTCTGAGAAGAAACGGATATGTGGTCGGTAGTGAAGCTTGTTTCAGATGTTGGAGCATCCCATACCAATACGGTGGTGTTGCCGCCGAATCCTATTGTGCCTACGCTCTCATCCTTCCATTCTCCACTATCTTCCTCGCCAAGGCTCTCCACACCGTCGAACTTCTTCACGGTATAGGTACCTGCTGCGACAGAAGAACCAGAAGCGAGGGCATAACCTCCACCATATACAGCCTCATCGATTTTTATGTCGATGCTGTTCCAGTTCACGCCGCTGGATGTGGTTACTATATTAGAGAAGTTACCATGCTCACCCATCGTTGCCTGAGTATGTCCGGCATCGTATGAGTGTATGGCATCAAATACTTCCTCAGATATGATATCACCCTCAAGCAGGTTGATGGTCTTCTTCACCATCTCGGAGCCGTCCTCGTTCTTCACCTCAGCATTCCATTTGTCGGTACGCTGCAAGTGATAGGTTCCGCTCTTCTGCACGGTGTAATACTTAGGATATCCAACGAGTACATGTGTGCTACCCCACATTATGCCAGAGTAAGAGCCTCCACATACGGAAGATGCCACATGACCGTTATATATGCGGACATAGGAATTACCTACCACGTTACCCTGCTGGCCACCACCATAGATATAGTTGGTCGTAGCTCCATGAGCCTCAGTATCGTAGCGTGTTGCCGTAGCAAAGCGGTTCTTAGCCACATCCTTTCCGAAGTCAACATGAGTGTTTCCGCGCACGTATGCCAAACTACCATATCCTGCGCCATATATGCTGCACACGGCAAGGTTCTTCGCCTTTGTCTCGGCAAGCTCCGCAGGGGTGATATTGGCAAGCATGTCAGACTTCATGTCGATATGCACGTCACCAACGATTGTGCCTGAAGTATAGCATCCGCCATACACATTGGCACCTTCCATGACTCCGTTCTCACCGACATAAGGCAGGAACTGACACTCAACATTAAGCTTGATAGCATCCTTACCACGTGCACCGAGCAGGTATCCGCCCTTATGCAGAATTCCAGAGTAAGGCATTCTGTAGTTCGCCATATTACAGCCACCAACTATCTTATCGGTAATGACAAGGCTTGACGGGAAAGTATATGTTACCATATTACCATTCTCGTCAGGCTCCACATTCATGTTACCACGGTTACCTCCACAGTAGAAAGACCCGATGGTTACGTTCTGCATATCATCTGCCCAATAGACGATAGGCTGCACATCCATCTCTACTGACTGGAAGTAGAGGTCGAGAAGATGCTGATAAACCTTTGGTCTGTTCTCGTGAGATACAGGCAGATACTGCATTGTGATGGCATGGTTACCAGGGATATGGCTCCAGTCGATAGCATCCTCGAGGTGGAGAGAGTTCAAATCCTCGTATGCCTTACGGTATTTCTCACTTCCATCGAACATAGCATCACCATCACATCCCATGAATACATTCTTGATGTCAAGGTTACTGCCGAAATGGAAGGTAACGACAGGCTTATTGCCATTGAGGTTGTTGACCGTAGCAGAGTTACCGCCACCATACACGCCACCAAGTTCAAGGCGGTTGTCAGCAGACGGTCCGCTAAGATTAATCTCCACATTCTGCACTTTAGGACGATATGAACTGCAGTTCACCATGCGCTGAGCTGGAGAAGAAGCTGCGATACTGGTCATGAAGCTTCGCAGAGGAACGGTATATACAAGGTCATAGGTATTTCTACCCATCTTGTAATACTCGTTCACAGTTACTTTCTTCTCCCCGTTTCTACCTACAGCATACAGGTAGTCACCATTACCAGCACCATATACGTTACCAAAAACATGACCTGCGGATATGTTGAGGATGGTTTTATTGAGGATATCACCCGATACATCATTACCGCCGTACACATTATCATGCACATAGAGAGACTCGCCTGTATTGCCATTAGGACCGATGTTGAGCGTTACGATGCCTTTCTTGTCTGGATTTGCAGTAAGGTAGTCATTATACATACTTTCATTAGTAAAGCCCACATCACCCATCAAACCACCGCCAAAGAGATCTTTACAGTCAACACTATTGATTGTGACATCAGCAGCACCCACAGGAGCATAGAAACCACCGCCAAACACACGACGAAGGAATGTCTCACCACCGATAGTTACATTAGTAACGCCTCTAACAGGACCGGAATATCCACCGCCAACAACGTCCATCACAGACTGACGTGACAGGAAATGTGCATGAAGCAGTGAAGTGTCGTGCAATTCATCAGCATCCTTTATAAGCATTTCCTCTTTTTCAAGACTTACATTGACGTTTGTGTTATTTTCTATCAAAGTATTTTCACCATAGCCGCCACCGAATACACAGAAGTGCGGTGAACCTACTTTATGATATATTTCCATCCACTCGTTGGTATTGAAGAAACCTCCAATATCATCGGTGCTGACTCCGGAAACTGCCTGCAGACTCTTTGGTATCAATCCCTTGGTCATAGTGACATAGGTATTGCCACCAACCTTACATGCGGCATTTCCACCACCGTAAATATTATGGTTCACGTTGAACTTCTTCAAATCCGGATCATACTGCGGAGAGTATATTCTCTGCTCACCATTCTTGCTTACCACATGAGCCTCGGTCCATATACGATTCTTGGAATCCCATAGAGAGTTAACCTTTGCCTCGGCATTTCTCACGATGATATTGGTATTGCCCGTCACATCTGCAGAAGTGATGCCATCAGGGTTGACAATATTGACACCATTCACCGTGAGGGAATCAACATTACCCCAGCCACCGCCGAACATGTTATAGACAATATATCCGCCATTGAAATCCATGAAGGTATTGCCATACACCGTACCGTTTTGGCAACCGCCATAGATACGATTCCAAAGATAAGGGATAACAGGCTTATCCAATTCATCATCATTCACATACGGATACTTACGCACCGTATTCTCCACACAGAAGCGAGTGTTACCATAGACAGCACCAAGTTTTGTATAGTCATTACACATATTCTTGGTACGACCGTTACCACCTGCAAATACAGAAGAGAATACACCTCCACCATAAATATATACAGATGTGGTGAATTCCTTACTGTCCTGATTATCCAGTGTTATCTCTTCGCAAGTTTCCGTTTTAACGGTACCGACATTAGCTACGTCACCGCCACCATATACATTTCCGAACACAAGTACGCGCTCCTTGTCATACGTTTGATAACCCTCACCATCAGGATTAGGAATATCAGATGTCATAGGCATAGCTTCACCCCATACCTCCACATGAGTCTTTCCCTTTACGCGGGCAATGTCAGGGAAATCAATAAAGGTATCTCCATCCTTGTATGACTCAACACCCGCACCTCCGCCAAATACATTGAGAGAGACGAAGCCTGAGTGCAGAATAACACTTGTGTTACCTCCGACCTCACCATAGGTTTCATTACCAGTAGGATTGGTTGGCAGAGAACCAAGACCACCGCCAAACACGTTACGACAAGCAAGCTGACAATCAGTAACAACCTTTGTATCGCCAGTAACATATCCACTGAAACCACCACCATGAATATCCATGAACGCACAGGTTAGAGCACCGAGCGACATAGCCAGTCGTTTTGCACGATAACGCAGGAAGGTATGCGTATCAGAATTGCCACCATCGAAACTACCATACAACCTAATTCTTTCCTCTGGACCAACCGCATTGAAATCATCAAGGAGTGCATTCTCAAATATGACATACTCCGAGATGTCATCGTTTATATAGGCATAAGGTTCCTTTCCTAAATCGCCAGGAGCAATAGTGAAGTAGAACTTATCATTATTCGCCTCATTTGTCCCATCATATTTCAAACTGGTACCTTCCACGTCATCATCATACGGTTTAAGCACAAGCTTGGCACCAGTATAATCGAATCGTGCACCAGGTCCTACATATACGTCAGTCTCGCCTACCCGGGTATTAATACCCCAACCACCGCCAAACACAGAGAACTGAGGATTATTAATGTTACTTATTGAAGCATACCAGCACAATCCGCCAACAGTAGTCTCATCAAGCAGATTGATACTATTGCCCTCATCGTCGGTCAGCCTTGCAATAGGAGAGTGATTGATAGTTACCTTAGCCTTGCCTGCAACATTACAAGCATCTCTTCCACCGCCAAAGATATTGTGAGCTATGACGAAGCTACACTTACCACTTGCATCGATATTGAAGAAACGTGAATCTGCATATTTCTTTAATAAACCAATAAACTTTGCAGCACTCATGGTTCTTAGCTCAGAAAGATTGTTTGCAACAACCTGTGTTGCATCCTTCCACACCACGATATTACCTTGGTTGTCGGCTAACTGATTCCACAACCATTTACCACCATCAATCTTAACAGTAGTGTTACCCTTGATGTCAGCATAAGTACCATTAGTCTGTGCCTCCGGAACATCATCAGCAGCATCACCAAGACCACCGCCAAAGATATTATGACCGAGTTTTCCGCCCTCGATATGTACGAAGGTACTACCATTAACAGTACCGTATGAACAGCCACCAAAGATGCGGTTCCAGATAGTTGGAACAATAGTACTGCCATCAGCCAACGTGCTATCACCTACATGCACAAGGGTGTTACCCTCTACACGGCCAAGCGTTGTATAGTCAGAAGCCTCAGACTTCCTACGACCATTACCTCCAGCAAATACTTCTCCAAAGATGTCACCACCCATGACATTGACGAACGACTGCGCATTAGCATGTTCATATCTCCTTGGAGGAAGGAACATATCCTCAACATCGAAGATAGTCCTACTCTCAGGTTCTGCTGTAGCAGAGGTATTCTCCTCACCTACGTTTGCCACATCACCACCGCCATACACAGAGCCAAAGACCTGAGTCTTTCCAGAGATAGTGACAGAAGTCATGCCGTGAACACGAGCCATATCTTTAAAGTCCGTGAGACTACCATTGACTATGGCAGACTCCACACCGGCACCGCCTCCAAAGACATCACCATAGATATAGCCGCCATCAGTAAGGACAGTGGCATTACCGCCCACCTCACCAAGGTTGTCACGAGTCTTGCCATCATATATTTCCGTTCCTTGCTGTAACATTGTGTATGCATCCAGTTGTCCATATCCACCGCCATATACACGATGCATATAGGTATTGCCACCAACCTTTACGTCGGTATCGCCAATAACCAGACCGGCATAGCCTCCACCAAGGACACCAAGAACAGTGTTACCTGCTACACCATAGCTATCATCATAAACTCCAATAGAAGCATTGTCAGTACCGCCATTGCGCTTTGCCTTCTTCCTATAAGAACCATCCTCTGGCTCAAGTGTATGATTTGTAGCTTTTGCAAGCTGCATATCTGTGGTAGCACCTTCACTTTGCTGTTCACTCACAGCTACGTAAACCTTTGTTTCCGCTACTGATGTATATGCGCCATATCCACCTCCGAATACATAGAAGTGAGGATTCTTACTATCATTATACGCATTCTTCCACGCTTCTGTTGAAAGCAATTCATACCCGCAGAATCCCTTTGTCACCTCTACAGATGCAAGACCGCCTGTTTCCGTATCGGCAATAGGCATTACCCTACAAGCACGGTTTCCACCGCCATAGATGTTATGGTTATTTATGAATATCGGTGCACTTTCTTCACCTGCAAGGAACTCGTCCCAGTTCTCTCCGCCCCACTCACCGTTCCAGTCATAGAAACGCTTGAGGGTTCTGTTCCACTTTCTGTTCCATACTGCGGTTGCACCGTCGATATATACGCTTGTTGAACCTATGACATTGGCAAACGAGATAGGATTTGTGGTAATATCACCGTTGCCACCGCCAAAGATTTCTCCGGCAAATGCGCCCTTAGATATGTTTACGACTGCGTTACCATATATATCAGCCTTGTTTCCGCCTCCGTAGATGTTTCCATACACCACAGGCCCAACACCCTGCATTGAAATCTCTGTACCATACAATGCAGGATAGTGACGTATATAATCCTCTTTTTCCTCATCAGAACCATCAGCAGGATAAACAGTACCTACAGGAGCTACATTTCCACCACCGAATACGTCACCGAACACCTGACCGCCATTCAGGGTAACTGTGGCGCCTCCAGACACAGGACCGGCATTACCACCTCCAAAGATAGTAGCCAGGCCATAGTCTCCTTCCTTCGTTGTAAAGTCGTTTATCGTGGTATAGGTATCGCTGACAGGTGCCATAGTTCCATAGCCACCACCATATACTGACATTTGTCCCTTGGTGGTACAGTCGTTAACTATTATTTCCGTCTTACCCTCTACCTTACTTGCCATATTGCCACCACCGTACAGATAGTAGTCGTTGCTTGAGGAAGCATAGTCAACCTTATCTACCTTTATGTAAGTGGTGCCCTTTATGTCGGCAGATGCTGTTACCTGTGCATCGGTAGCAGTAGTAGCCGAAGCTCCTCCAGTAAGTGCTCCAAGACCACCGCCATAAACGTTTCCATTCAAAGTACAGCCATTCAGCGTAATAGATGTACTGCCATTGGTTATGGCAGACTCCGCACCACCATATATGTCACCATTAACCGATGGATTTCCCGATGTCTTCACAACTGTATTACCATTGACCAAACCGAAAAGCTTTGCATTTTCAGGAGTATGGAGGAGATATGGGGTTAAGGTATGAGGAATGGTAGTTATGCTAACATCATTCGTGATACCCTGAGCCGCACCAAACACATTACCCTCAATCTCAGCATTGCCTGAAATATTGACAGTAGTAGTGCCATCGACAGCAGCAAGCATACCACCACCATACACATTACCACCAACGCCATTATAAGACAGGATCTTGGCAGTACCACCGATATTGACGAATGTGTTACCAGTCAACCTTGCCATGTTGGTAAGTGTTCCATATGTAGTAGTATTTTTCAGCAGAGCCTCAGCCACCCCGGCACCGCCACCATATACGTTACAGTACATAGTGCCACCGTTTATGTTCAAAACTACGTTTCCGTATGTCTTTCCAAGCTCTGTATAGTCAGCAGGATTTCCGGCATAAGGGTCTTCTGCATAGAACTTATCAGTACCTCTTCCACCGGCAAAGATTCCGTGGTCACAATAGAATGTACCACCAGTAATAGTCAAGGTAGAAACCGTTTCACCTGCCTTGCCATAGATGTTACCTCCATACTTACTTGGAACAACACCCCTATCATAGAACAGACTTGGACTCATAAATCCACTACCGCCGGCATATATTCCATCAATAGGCTGAGTAGAAGATCCGAAGATACCGCCATTAATTACAATATTCGTATTGGTCTTCGCAGGATCAACCATTGTATATGGATTAGTAGGATCATTTGGATTATAGCATTTTACAGAAACAAATTTTCCCTTTGCATCTGCGTAAGGACCATAGAGAACAACAGTACTGTCAGAATTCCAATATGCGATATGCTCATCCACAGTAGGATTTTCATCATCTCCAACGCCGTTGTAACCACCTGCACCAGCACCGAAGATTCCGCTGAAAATCATATTCTTCTTTGGGTTATTTTTAGGAAGGATAGTGAATGTTCCGCCATTGATTGTCACCGTACTGTATCCATAGAATGGATTCTTGATAGTTATACCGCCAGTAAAGCCACGTCCAGTACTGCCGCCATAAAGCTCTGTGATGATAACCTTGCTATTGTCACCATCTCTCGGGTCAACAAGGATATTAGCCCTACCAGAATAGGTGTTGTCAGGGAATCTGTAGTTCTTACCGTTATAATCGAAATTGAAGTTTTTCTGATTTCCCATGTGTCCGTTTACCACACGAGCCACGTATCCGCTCTTAATGACGATATCCAAATCGGCATACATCGGTCCCTCATGTGAAGCAGCAATGATACCACAATCGTAATCAGCACCGAATTGATTATGCGCATCATTGTATGCCCTGTCAATATCAATGGTTACAGTACACTTGATAGGCATATTAGGAGTACCCATCAATCCATTAATCTGATTACTGGTTGACTGTCGTCCGGCAGGAGTGATGCAGGAATAATGTCCTGACTTCAGCGTAATACTGAAGCCTTCCTTACCATGAGGCATTGAAGCATCCATAGCATCCATATCCAATACGCCTTTGTCGGTACGGAAACGTTTGTCATTGTTCAAACCGCCATAGATCTGGAAAGAAGAAGTCTTTGCTCCGTCAATCGTTCCATATCCAGGGGCATTACTTGTGAATCCTGTCATCTGGACCCCCTCACCCATCTCAAGGTTATGATACTGACAGAAGATATAGCTTGAGTGCTTGGCTCTGGAATCATGATTGAAGGTAATATTCTGGAAACGGGTATCGCCAAATAGCCCAATATACCTAACTCCATTATTTCCATCCTCATAGGCTTCAATTACACCGCCATAGTCCACACCTTCCCACATACCTGTGATGGTAGTATTCTTCGCAAGGTGAGAGGCATCAACCTTCGCTTTCCATTGTACGTAGGTTTCAGACACCGCATTTCCCTGAAGATTAGAAGTGATAGAGAATCCTTTATTACCATTATTTTGGTCACACGTAGCTTCTCTGCTACTTGTTCCCATCAGCACGATATAGTTCTCGTCCCATGGTGCATTTTCCTTGAGCAGACTATATGCCTTCTGCCATGTCCTTACAGGAGTCTGATCAGTCTTTCCGTCGTTTTCGTCATTTCCTGAAGGATATGACACTCCGTTTATCGTCTCAGTATCCTTTGTATGTAGATAGACAATAATAGACTTGATGTACTTTACCGTCAGCTCAGTGGTGAATGATGTCTCGTATTTCGCGATGAGATCCTTATATATATCTTCCGTACCGTGATTTGCTACGAAGGTGTTCCATTGCGCATCAGTAGCCGTCACGGTGCAATAATATGTCTTGTTTTCATTTGCACCAGAGAGAGTTGCACCAGAAACAGTCTCGCCACCTGATAGTGGAATCTTTCCTGAAGAACTGGATGTATATGTATCACTTGTAGATAATGGTGTGTATTCACCGCCATCCTTACCGTATGTGCCATCACCAAGCGCCACATAGCCATCCTTATCCTCAGCAGAAAGGGCTGCATACTCCTCTGCTGAGATAACGTCTGTCATGACGTGCTTATATGTTACTGTATAGCTTGAAGGGTTGGCATAGATATCCGCAGACCAGTTTGCCTCAGGAACTGGATTTGAGCCTTGCGTCACGCTCTCGATATATGAACGGTTTGCCTCGAAGCATTGCTGGGCTGTATAGTGCAAGGTTGTGGTTGTACCATCCGACCATTCCTTCCAGTCGTAGCTATAGGTGTAGCCTCCTTCGGTGAAGCTTTCATCTGGAGTGACGGTAAACGAACCTGAAAAATCATACTTAGGATTATAGTCGGCAGAGAATACATATCCTCGTGGAAGCTCTATTACCTCGGTTGTATATTTCAGATCAGAACCTCTGAACACCTTGACATACACGAGCTGTGGAGTTACACCAAGGCGTATTTCCTCGCTATTGCTATATGGTTTCTCTTCACCATTGACATACCATTTATAAGTCAAGCCCTCGTCGCCCAACTTATTTGTGAAAGTCAGAGTATGGACAAATTTTGAGGCATCACCCAAGTTGTCATCGGTAAACGTGATGTCGAACACTTCTCCGAGATGCAGTTTACCATCTGCTCCGAATGTGAAGCCAAACGCCTTTATCTCGTCGTTAAAGGTTGCCTCGCTTCGTCCGGTACTGAATGCTGACGCAACTGCCGACATGGCACTTGCATTCATCAGGTCAACGTATGCTCCATAGTTTACACCTTGATAGTAATAGTCCTGCAAGTCTTTCTGGTGATGCCACTTGGTATCATAGTATGAGTGTGAAAGGATTGTCCTTGCACCCATATCACATGGATTTCTCTGGGCATTGTTGTCGCTGATGGCAGGATAGGAGTCGGTTATATCCCTATATGCACCGTCATAGTATATCTTAAAGCGATTGTCGTAGAATATGTTGCTGACAGGATCTGACTCTGCAGCATTTATCTTGCCGACATACAGATTACAGTAGTAGTCATAGTCGCTTCGGGTGTTATTTCTGAAAGCACCAACTGAGAACAAAGGACTTACCATAGCCTTTCCTATAGCCTTCACCTTACCTGTATAATAGGTATAGTTCGGCCAAGGCATAGTAGCAGATGCTCCAGAAGACATCATGGAACCTATGATACCTGCAACATCAACCTTGTACTGGTCGGCACTTGTTGCTCCATTCTCGAATTTAGCAGAGTTAATGGTTATGTCACAGTCGGATACCAAAAGACGAATGGTAGTAGTCGTATTCATATCGCCTGCATCGGATGCGAAAGAATATTGCGAACGTCCGATTACGCCTCCAACAGACAACATATGCTTTGCAACACCATATTGTGTTGAGCCATTGTCAGTTATACTACAGTTGCTCACCTCTATGTTCTGTATTGTGGCATTTGCACCGACGACTCCAGCCAGCACACCAACATAGCAGTTGTTTGCCGTACCTGATGTGCCGTTATAATAGAAAGATGTATTGCCGGTATCATGAGTGAGTACGGCATTCTTGATGACAAGATTCTGTATAATAGCTTTCTGTGTGTTGCTCACACCCTGAACAGCTCCGAAAAGTCCCCATACGCGATTTACCTCCGCATTCACATCACCAGCTTTCCATAGTATATTCATACCAGTAATGGAGAGACCCTTACCATCAAAGTGTCCACGGAAGCAGTTCTCTGCCTGATAATTATCCTTTACAGAACCGATAGGAGTGAAATCCGTCACACCTGTCAGATCTACATCCGCATCAAGCAGATAATATGCCTGGTTATAGTCTGCCGTTGTCTTGCCATTGTATCCGTTGGAAGCAGACTGATTACTGAGATATGACAGCAGAAGCAACTCTTCCTTGTGACCTATGAGATACGGATCATCAGCCGATGTTCCTGAACCTGCAAACATAAGCATAGGTGCAGCTGCCGACAGGCTTCCCTCCTTCACGCCATTCTTCAATACATCAATGCGGAGAGAGACCTCATCGGATGGAAGTACAGGCGTGATATTAAGGGTTGTCCCATCACCTATCTTCACATCATTGCGATACCACTCGTAGGTGTATGCGTCAAGATTCAAGCCCTTAATTTCGAGTGTGTGCTCGTCCAAGCGAGGCTGCCCAGCATTATTGTCAACAACCTCCATCTTCAGGTTTGAAAGGCCATAGCCTGGAGTCTGACTATATACCCAAGGATAAAGATCCTCACGTGCCTTTGCCGTCTCATTTGCGGTGGCAAGGAAGGTGGTGGCATAGTCAGCCAAGACCTTCTTCGTTCCCACATTCTGTCTTGCCGCATTCACATAGAAAATGGTTGACGTGGCATCTGTAGTAAGACCTGTGGCATTCTGACCGAATACCGAGCCTATGTTAGTAGGACCAGAAGGCACGGTGATGTTGCCAAGGGCATAGACATTCTTAACACATGTCTTTGCATTGGTCTGCCATTGACCTACCACGCCACCAGCAGCTATATTAGCTGCTGTATTGACAGTAATGTTAGAAATGTTAATATCTACATCAGTAGAAATATTAAGGAAACTGTAGTTATTGCTAGAACTATTGATTTTTCCTGCTAAGCCACCAAAGTACAGATACCTACCGTTCTGTGCGCTTGCCGTAGCAGAAGCCTTCATCTCGGAATTGCGCACGATGACATTCTCTATCTGCGAATATTCCTTCACATTACCGGCAAGGATGCCTACACACCTGTTACCCCACAATTTATCGTTCGTTGCCTTTGAGACAACTGCATCGGCAATGACAAGGTTCTTCACAACTGCCCACTGGCCTGACGTACCCTTGATGATAGAGAAAAGTCCGAAATTGGCAGCAGCAGCATAGTCGGTATCCCAGTCTATATGCAGGTTACTTATGGTATGTCCCTGCCCGTCAAATACTCCAGCAAACGCACCTACACCCGTTTCCTCCATTCCGTTCATTGGTGACCACCAGGCATTGCCGAGGTCTATATCTGCCGTAAGCACATAATGCTCCCTATTCTCGGCATCAATCTCAGAAACATGATAGCCCATCCATGCAAGGTCGCTTGACGTAGCTATCTGATATGGACTCTCTGCCGTTCCGTTTCCTGTAGGCGCACTTGCCATTGAACCGAAGTCATACCATTCCTTTCGTGGTATGGTAACGGTACGCACACCTACTGGAGAACCACCATTTGAGATATGCACGGTGGCAGTCTTTGCCTCCATGCCTCTTGCCGTTTCTATAGAAGGACCTGTGCCTATGGTCGTGCCATCCACCTTCCATTCGTAGGTATAACCAGAAGGAAGTGCCGAACCATCATCACTCTGAACGGTAAGGATAGAGGTGAAGGCATCAGTAGCTTTCATTCTCTCCGTAGCCACGAACCTATCCATGACTATCTTTCCCGTAGCATCCACATCCCATACAGGACTATCCTCTCCCTCACGCAAGGTTGCAAGAACGGTGTTGATATTGCTCTGATAGCTACCACGGTTCACACCCTGCGCATAATACATATAATATGTAGGGAATGTACTAACATTAGAAGAATACGACGGGTATATTGACATATCGGCATTATTACCATTGGAACTATATGGAAGTATGGTCTTTGAAGCCTTTAATGCACTACCGATTTTATTCTCTGTCCAAGAACTGACATCACCTATAGTGGCATACCCTTCAACTGTATATCCTCCATTACGCGTCTTGCCAGAATTGATAAGGTCGGAAGTGAGATATATCTGATAGTCGCCATAGTACCACTTACTATAATCTGCAACTTTGGCTCTGTTGTTGTTCGCTCCGGAATAGTCATCATAGATGAAGTTCTCCGAACTATTGTTCTTCTGGAATGTACCCACAAGTGGACCTACAACGCAATATGGTGCTTTCACCTTACCACTGTAATAGAGAGTCTCAGGAATATAATATGGATTAAACAGTCTGCCTATTACACCACCTATAACAAACTCGTTGGTTTGCAAGTTGTTTACGGTAGCTGGTAAATATCCTGAGAAATCAAAGTCGCAGTATGCCACACAGCGTTCTATCGTAATCAGCTTGCTATCACTTGTACCCTGATCTACGGTGCTACCTACGACACCGCCAACATTCATATACAAACCTTTTTCAAATGTACTACCTGCCATTCCAGGTTTTGAACCTATGTAATTCTGACCATACAGCAGACAATCGGTAATCTTTGCACCGGCATCCACCTTTGCAATCATACCGCCAAGTCGGATATCATTGCCTCTATTGTTGCCACCAGTAGCCGTCAGTTTACCAGACATATAAACTTTCAGCCCGGTAGCCTTACACCTCGTTATATCATTATAGCCTCCATCTACCCAGCACACGATACTACCTATAGCAACCTTAATATTCAATTCACCGTCAAGATTATATGTAAGATTCTTCACAGAGCATCGGGTTATCACCGAACGTGTAGTAGCATTCGTGCCCTGCATACTTCCCACCATGCCAGAAAGGTTACAACCCTGAAGTTTTTGAGCAGAATTGTATGTGAAATTCTCTACACTACACTCTTCAACCAAGCACGCATTCTCCATACGACCTAACAGACCACCATAGTTGCCATTAGGATTAATCTCGCCATTTAGATTGATAGAACCGTTTTTCACCGAACAGTTCCTTACTACAGTACCTAAATCAAGAGCCTTACCAATAAGACCGCCACAGCATAATTGCGTAGTCTCTTTTCCTGTATTGATGGTTATATTCTCTGCAGAACATCCCTCAACCAAAGTTCCATTTTCTATTTGACCGATAAATACGCCTGCCCTTAGCGCACTACCGATATTAGCAACGAGTGTCATTTCTACATTAGAAACTCCAATATTGCTGATTTTACCATTGCTCACCTTACCAAGCAAACCATAGTTGTTATCACTATTAGGTACATTGATGATATAGTTGCTGATAACAGGCTTCGCTCCATTTCCCTTATCACCTACAAGATGACCATAGAAAGTCTTACTTGCATTATAAGTCCATTCTCTACCACCGAGGTTAATATCCGCAGTTACCTTATAGTAGAATCGTGAATCATTATACTTCGTACCAAAGTATGCCAGCTCCGCAGCATTGGAAATGATATACGGATCTGCCTTCGTTCCCGTACCGCTTGCAAACTTTGAAGCAACAGAACCGTCCCAAGGGTCCTGAGCATTAGCAGTAGCAAAAGAGAAGAAGAGGAGGAGAAGTAAGGAAAGGATACGACAGTAGCCTCTCCTCCCGCCCTCATCCGTAGGGAGGGAGCCGGAAGGCGAAAGGAAGTGTAACATTGTATGTCCAAATGCCTTTATATTTTTATTTTCTCTATTCAATTCCATCTTATTGTATATCATTTTCTTCATCATAACTGTAAGTGTTTTTAGTATTGATATTTAGGATAGTTTAGGGGAGTGTTTAGAGTTTAGAGATCAGGGTTTAGTGATTAGAGTTTAGTGATTAGAGATTAGTGTAACTTAAATTGGCTTTCCCTTTGGCCGCCGAACTAAAGTTTCTTCACTATTCACTTTTCTCTTTTCACTTCCCTTTCGCCTTCCGGCTCCCTCTCTATGGGAGAGGGCGGGGGGAGAGGCCTCATCTCAACACCACATCCGCAGTTTCCTTATCCCCATCGCTGAGAACGTAGAGGAAATCAGGGCTCACGGTTGCATATATATCGAAATATTTACCAGTTTCTTTAGAAGTGAATCCCAATGTGAGGGTATTCTGGGCGATACACCCCTTACGGGTGAGTTGATCATTTTTATCATATACATCATATTCAGCAACTATCAGAACAGTTCTGAGATATGCTTTTTCCTCTTCTATCTCATTGACAGTTTCAAAAAGCGAAGGGGAATTTGGATTGACATGAAACTCCAGACAATTACGACCTACGACTGTTAGCGCATCCCCAGGAGCGGCAGGGGTAGCCGAAGCTATCAATGTTGAAGCATCATTTTTATCATATACAGGCTTTCCATTCGTTCCCAAACCTGTACTACTATATATATTCAAATTGGTAAGGCGAATGGTTCTGATAGCATCCACCTCGCTATTGACTCCAAGAACAAAGCGCACAAGAACTGTGTTATGCTTCAATGGGAAATATACTCGTAGATTCTGGTTTTCCGTTATACCTGTACCTGAGAGATAGTCAACAGAGCTGAACAAAGGAATTGTCTCAGAGTCCCATACATTATCATAATTAGTATCTTCCGTGAAATCCTCAGGGATAACAGTCCTTGCCTCATAGTTAAATAAGGTATAGTTTTCCTCTATTATCTCGTCAGCAGGAGTAATTCCGAATTCTGTAACACCCTCGGAATTGAGTGCTCCCGAACTTGACATGTTCGTCAACGTCAAATCCAACTGGGATGCAGCATCAATCTTACTTGTTGCCTTCACAAACACCTTATACAGAACAGGAGTCATAGGAGGGTCTAACCTTGTCAACTCTCCACGTGTCACAGCCTTGGCTGTATTGCTGTTGAAAATGCCTTCCTTCCAGACATCAGCAAATCCAACACCAAACTTCACATTATGCTCGTCGGCATTGTCCTCAACCGCATCCTTTGAACAGGATGTGAAGAGCATACCAACGAATATTCCTAATAAGGTATATATATGTAGAGTTCTTTTTTTCATTCTATCTATTGATTAGAGTTTAGTGATTAGTGTTCAGGGGTTAATACCAACTCGTATTTTTCACTTTTCATTTACCAATTATGCCATTCATCCTCTATCAATCCGTCGCTCTTCCAGCTCTCAACTTCCACATTAGCCAGAATTATTGCAGCCCCATCAGGCGTAGTGACGATTTTGAAGATATATGTGTATGACTGGTTTGGTTGCCAGTTGGTATAATGTGCTGGTATTGATGCCAATACATTCTGCTGTGTAAATTGCGACTCGTTCTGATTACGAACCAATATATCACATTGAAGGGTGAGACCTTCTGTATTATTGTATGGCAAGACATTAGTATATTGCGAACCATTATTAGTGGTAAACAAAGCCTCTGAAGAAGAGGTAGGAAGGGCACCACTCTGAGTTCCGGCAATATTAAGTACACCAAAATCCATATATTTGGAAGTCCCGTTTTCTACTGGAACCGTCTCGGTTGTCACATTATCAATATTATCACCTCCCTTGAAAGAGGCATTGGTATATGTAAGCCTAACTTTGCCCTCATTTACGAAATTACCTCTAAGACAGACATTCGTTGTAGGCAATTCATTAGTATTGAATGTTCCATCATCATTCACCCTATAGAAGTCCACGCCAACAACCTTATATCGCTTGTCTCCACCTGACTGGGTTATATCCTCATAGAAACCGATACGTACTCGTGAGCAATAGCGCAGGAAGGTAAGAGTTACAGGCTGACCATACTTACTCTTTGGCACGTACTTCGGTTTGGTGAAATACAGACATTTGCTATCATCCTGCACATCCACCTGTGTGATGTTATCTACCTCTATAACATGAGGATCAGGAAGTGTGCTCTCCGTATAGTCATAACCGCCACTCTTTGAGAAATCGCCAATAGCCCAGAAGTAATGGCCGTCGCGCTTTTCATCCCAGTACTTTATCGTCTGCTCCTCAGAACCAGAAGCACCTTCAACAGTTCCCACATACTCCCAGTTTGCTGTATTGGTAGATGTGGTATTTGCCAAATTCTCCGTATGCCAAACCTGATAGTCAGGGAATACAGTATTCTTCTTAGTGAACGTTGCAGCATTACCACTACCGCTAATATCACCATTAATGCCATACACCTTGAAATCAGAGATAAACTCGCTAAGGCTGACCTCTGCACGAGTCACACCATCTTCTGAACAAGAGAAGGTGATTGGCAACCTATTATCAGAATTTCCGTCCTCATCTGAGGTGCAAGCAACAAATGAAAAGAGGAAAAGAATACCGCATCCCCCAAGAGGGAGGATTCTTCTTATGGTATTGAAACTCATAAGCCTCTTCATATTATGTAGTGATTCATTTTTCATAACGATTTAGTGTTTAGAGTTTAGAAGTCTAAAGTCTAAAGTCTAAAGTCAAAAGTCTAAAGACTAAGGACTAAGGCTTTTGTCCCTTGACCTTCTACCTTTAGGCTCTACCATTGGAAGATATTTTCTTCATGGTCAAAGAAACTCAGATTCATGAAATCATCCGCCAAAGTGATATTCCATGTGTAGATCTTACCGCTTTCAAAGACCTTTGCCGGAATATCGCAACTGTAAGAGAATGTATGATTCGAACTGTCCTTGCCATTCAGAGTCAATGTTGCTCCTGCGAATGATGCAGGAAATGTGAATGCGTAGAAGTTGGCAGAAACACCTTCTGTTCCCTTTGCCGACAATCCATATCCCGCAGATCCCATACTTGCCTGCAAGGTCTTATACAATATTGTAGATATTGCAAGGCTCGGATTACTTGACTCGCCGGGAGTCCATGTTACGGTCTTAGGGAAACCGCCCGTAACATTCCCTGCTACATTTACGGATATGCCTGTTACCTTTACTTTATCTCCCCTATCATTTGTCACAGCAAAACGGATTACGGCAGGGAGACCGGTAAAGTGAGCAGGGGCAGTCTGTATCTGGGCTCTGCCTATCTCTGTGACTGTTGACTCTGCCTTGATGTATGTGTATTTCTTGAAATCTGCCAGACTTGGTGTTCCATCATGAACAAAGTCGTTAGGAAGAGCAAGAGTCACTATTCCGTCTGCATCTACAGAACTACCATTTGCATCTGGAAGAATAGGAGACAGGAAATATACAGGTGACTGTCCTATAGTTATCTTCTGTATCTCATTTTTCAATATTCCTGAGTTGGAGGTTATGGAAGCAACACTCACAACATCTTCTAAACCTGTAATATTCTTTACCCTGGCACTACTGCTCTTATTAGTGCCCCAAGGTATGATATTTCCGGTAGCTGTTTCCTTCACTACGACAACCATCTCGTTTGAACTATTATCCCAAGCGAACTGATTGTCGTCATTCCAATGGGCACGTGTTACCTTTGCCTGAGCATTAGCGTCGCCAAGCATCGCCGATGTTTCCACATACAAAGCGTCTGCCTCTTCCGCGATTTCATCAATATCGTTGGAAGAGGTACAAGCCATCGTGAGTACGATAGCCGAGAGGTATATTATAGTATTGAGCTTTTTCATGGTGTGCTGTTTTCTTTAAGTTCAACGTCTTCTGATCCGCCATTTCCAAGGTCTGTGCCCGTATGGCCAGTACCATGAAGTACGGCTCCTATGGCTACTACCTTTACCGCTTTCTTTTCCGGCTCCTCGCCTTCTGCCTTATGCCAGTACTCTATGCGGTAGGTACCTGTCATCGACGGCTCAAATGTTGCTATTCCTGCATCATAGGAAATACTCGTTACAGGCTCTGACGTGTCAGCCTCAGCCACCCACTCATTAGCCGTCTTCTGATGATAGATACGTAGGAAATCACTCGCTTCCGCGCTCTCAGATACGAGAACCACGTTTTCCAGGCCTTCAATCTTAACGGCAGAAACCTCTATTGGTCTTCCTGCTATGTATGGTGAAGACTCGTATGTTATGCCGTATTCATCAGTATCGCCCTTCTGATGGGTTGTGATGCTATACTCAGAATCCACAGTAGTTATTGTTCCCTGCTCATTATCCGTTATGTTGTCTGTCTCTCCAAAAGCCACAAAGGTGATTGGCGACAACTCGCTGTCTGTTATCTTGAAGAGATATGTATATGAATAGTTAGGCTTCCATTGGCAGAACTGTACAGGTACTACTGCTGTGGCATCTGTCACGTTTATCTCCTGTCCCGACTTGTCAAGCGAAACGAGAGTATAGTCAACAGATATGGAAATCGGGGTATCGTTGTCCTGGAATGGCAACACACAGGTATAGTAGCCAGGAGCGGAAGCATCACCGGCGTATGTAGGGGCAGAAGTAAGAACTCCAAGATAGTTACTACCGCTATTCTGAGCCAGCCATCCACTTGCAGCCGTGGTATAGTTCAGGTTGCCAAAGGTATGGGAAACTGCCTGAACAGCATCTGTCAAGCCTACATTCACATTCGGATTATCGGAATCTGAATAGTCATAACCAAGAGTAAGGGTTCCTGACATATTGAATTTTCCGTTCACCGTACACTCCGTATATTGAGTACTTCCAGAGCCGATATGGAACTTCACATCCTTCACAGCATATCCAGGCACAGTCTCATAGAATGCAAAGCGAACACGACTATGCGCTCCTAAAAACTGGAAGGTGACAGGATCTGTGTATTGATGTTTCTCTATTACTGTTGGCTTTGTATAGAAAAGTATCGGGAAATCAGCAGCCGATTCTGACATATATGTCTCAAAAGAGGATATTCTGCCCAACTCATCCTTTTGGGTGAAACTGCCTTTGTCGGCTCCTGCTATTGCCCAGAAAGTGTAAGGGAAGGCAGAGAAATCCCAGTACTTTATGGTTTGAAGCTTATTGTCAACAGGATCATAGCCCACATACTCCCAAAAACTCGTGTTGCTTTGCGAAACATTCTCATCATACCAGAGCACATAGTTGTTGAACACAAGTTCGCTTCTTCCACCCTTGGTATCTGTACCATAAATACGGAAGTTGTCAATATAATTTGCAAGTGGGGAAATATCGGCACGGGTTACTTTGCCCGACGTAGCGGCAAAGACTATTTCGTCCTGCGTCTGCGGCGCCTCAACGTATTCATCGTGAGAGCAAGCACCCACAACAAATAGGATCAGCATTGCGATATATATGTTTTTTATGATCTTCAGCATTATATTATTCGGTTTTAGTGTAAGTGTAAGCTATCTCTAAAGAGATAAATTGCGGAAACTGAGCGTAAAGATACTGATTTTTTCCGAAACTTCAAAGAAAAACTCGGAAAAAAGAACGGAAAATGTCAATTTTAACAATTCATGCCCCATTTTTGCATAAAAAACTTTGTAAAACAGCCAAACATATAAAGTTAAATATGCAATTTCATGCAAAATGCGCAAACGTTAAGCTATCGTCATTTTCCTCATTCACCGAGCCAAATTCTTCGTTATTCCACCGAAGATACTCCATCGTTACTCCATCGATACTCCATCGCTTGTCCATCGTTTCGATGGAGAAACGATGGAGTATCGATGGACGAGCGATAGAGGAACAGCGGAACATCTTAGGAATATATCCGAAAATACCCAGAGGAAAATTCTTTCATTTATATTCATTCATAAATAACATATTCATTCTTTTCTTCAGACTTTTATTATGATATTAATTGATATTTGGGAAATATCAATATTAACACAATCCCCTTCTATGCAAACGTATTTTCTATTTCCTACTAAATCCCCCAGCTTAGAGAGTCCTATCTGTTCCATCCATATTATCTGTGTAATTTACATGCAATTTACTTTCTAAAAAATCCGCGAATTGTTAAAAAAGTGAGGTATAACCAAACTTTTTCACTTTTTATTTGCATATTTTCAAAGGAAATGCTTATCTTTGCAAATATGTTGTCACAGCTAAAATCCCAAGTGATGACATCGTTGCTTATTTCTCTAGAAATAATAACCTTACAAGTAATTGAATTCTATGAAAATAAAAAATATCATATCCATCATATTCACTCTAATCATAGGAGTGGCGGAAGCATGGGCAGAAGACCAAACTCTTACCGCAGGAACAATTTATACAGTCAACGAAACCAAAACTATCAATGGAACGCTCACTGTAACTGCAGGTGCTCCTGTAACAATCTATATTCCCGCTGGAATTACGCTTACCATTAATGGATCTGATGCAGGTAATGGTTATTCTGGTATCAATGGTGACTATGACAGTCGAACTGCTCACACAACCAATGCAAGTTCATGTAATAGTTCCTCAACAGAATGTGCCCATAATGGAAATAAAGAAAAAGCATGTGGAGGTGCTGGAGGTACAGGTGCAAAGCCTGCAATTTATGTACCGACAGGAGCGACTTTAATCATCACAGGCGAAGGTACACTTATTGCAAAAGGTGGTAATGCAGGAAATGGAGGATATGGTGGAGATGCAGAAAATGCTCATTCATCTTGGGGAAACCACTATGCAGGTGCAGGAGGCGCAGGTGGTGGTGGTGGTGGTGGTGCTGCTGCTGCCATTGGCGGGGCAGGAGGAAATGGCGGATCTGGCGGATATGGTGGCGAATATGGAGATAATGTCATTATGGGAGTTGTCGGATCTGGTGTTGGTGGAGCAGGAGGTTCTGCAACATCAGGTGTCTCAGGAACATCTATGGGTGAGGTCTGGATTGTTGGAAATGTAACTGTCAATGCAACAAGCGGTACAGGAAGTACAGGAACTACAACCAATGATGGAAGCACAAACAACTCTACTCATACATATAATAACAACGGAATAATTGGTCAAGGAGAATCTGGTTGGATACACTATAACCAAGGAGGAAATCACGGAATCGGAGGATTCCAAGGCTCCGCAGCTACTTATGCCATTGGTAGTGGTGCAAAAGGAGGAGATGGCGGAAATGGAGGAAAAGGAGGTGATATAACATGGAGTTCAAGTCCATCAGCCAACACTCCTAATGACTCACAATCCTATATGGCACAGGGGAATGTCAGCAATGGCAATGGAAACCTCTATAAACAAAATACGACTTTAAACAGTCCTAATTTAGGAACAAGTACTTACAGTACAATGACATCAATATCTGAAGTCCAAATGCCAGATGCTATAAAAACGACATTCACAATGGATTATTCAGAACCCCAATATACATATTATGGAACGAAGAATAATATAGACATAACAATACCGACCAAAACAGGCTATACATTTAAAGGCTATAGAAGTATCGCTGATGTTACTTTTGGAAGTACAAGTGCAGTTTTAGGCGATGCATATACAATTCCAAGCGGAACGCTATACTATGATGAAAACGGCAAATTCGTAGCTGTTTCAACAGACAGCAACGGAAACTTCCTGTCCTTGTTCTCATCACCAAGTACCATATCATTAGTTGCAGAATGGGAGGCAAATACATATACCGTAACCTTTAATCCAAAAGGCGGTTCTGTATCACCTACGAGCAAGGATGTAACATACAATGCCGCCTATGGTGATCTTCCAACACCTACACGTACAGGATATACATTCAACGGATGGTTCACAGAAGAAACTAACGGAACTCAAGTCACATCGTCAACAACAGTACAGATTATTGCTGATCAAACACTTTATGCACATTGGACAGCGAATTCATATACCGTAACACTTGACGCTAATGGCGGTACAGGCGGAACAACATCAGTCTCTGCCACTTATGATAGTGCCATGCCATCGGCAACAGCGCCAACAAGAACTGGATACACATTCACTGGATATTATTATAATGACACACAATATTATGATGGAAGCATGACAAGTACCCACACATGGGACAGAGCTTCTGCAACCACCCTTCAGGCACATTGGACTATCAACAACTACACTCTAACCTACGATGTGAATGGCGGTAATGCTCTTTCACCAGACCATAAGAGCGTTACATATAATACTGCATACGGAGAACTGCCGACACCAACAAGAACTGGCTACACATTCGCCGGCTGGTACACACAGGCTACTGGTGGAACCGCCGTATCAAGCTCTACCATTATGGGCGCTGGCGACGTTACCATACATGCACATTGGACAGCAAACATATATACCGTACAATTTGACAAGCAAAGTGGTTCTGGTGGAACTGCCTCTGTAAATGCCACTTATGATAGTGCTATGCCACCAGCAACAGCACCAACAAGAGCAGGATACACATTTGCCGGATATTATACTTCGCCAAACGGAGGCGGCACACAATATTATGATGAGAATATGGTTAGTGTAAGTTATTGGAATATCACCACTAACCCAAGCACTCTCTATGCAAAGTGGACCGTAAAACAATATACCATAAATCTTGATAAGCAAGGTGGTACAGGTGGAACATCTTCTGTAACTGTCAATTATGATAGTGCTATGCCATCAGCAACAGCACCTTCAAGAACAGGATACACATTCAAAGGATATTATTCAGAACAAAACGGAGGTGGTACGCAATATTATGCTGAGGATATGAATAGTGCGCATAATTGGGATATTGACACAAACCCAAGCACTCTATATGCTAAGTGGGAGGCAAATAAATGTACCATAAATCTTGACAAGCAAGGCGGTTCTGGCGGAACAGCCTATGTAACTGGCACTTATGATAGTGCTATGCCATCAGCAACAGCACCTTCAAGAACAGGATACACATTCGCCGGATATTATACTTCGCCAAACGGAGGCGGCACACAATATTATGATGAGAATATGGTTAGTGTAAGTTATTGGAATATCACCACTAACCCAAGCACTCTATATGCCAACTGGACAGCGAATACATATACCTTGAACTTCGATGTTCAGAATGGTGATGCCCTCAGCCCATCAACACAATCCGTAACCTACGATGCTGCTTATGGAACTCTGCCAACTCCTACCCGCTATGGATTTGCGTTCAAAGGATGGTACACTACCCCGAATGGCGGTTCAGAAACAGATACAGAGGTTTTGGCTTCTGATATATATAGTATAGACGGTGACCAAACCATCTATGCCCATTGGAATACAATAGTGGTTGATATTGATGCCTATTCGGCAGAAACACAATTGACAGGCAACTATTTCAGAACATTCTACGACTCACAAATAGCACATATCCTTCCTATTGGTGTAAAGGCATACAAAGGCAAGATTGAAGGCAATAACCTTGTACTAACGGCAATAGAGGCAAAGGATGATGACGATAATGATATAATTCCGAAAAATGTGCCTGTTATTCTCAGAATGATGCCTAACGAAGAGGCAGGAGTTCCTATTCCTGGAGATCTGTATCAGATCAAGACAAAACAGATTTCTCTTACCACAAGCGAATCAGAACTCACGATTGATAATACCGACAATGAGCTTATAGGTTCTGATATCGTAATAGCCACAGCTGTAGCAAACAGCTATATTCTTTCATTCGGAAGTAATGGATTAGGATTCTACGAGTGGTCCACACATCCGCTTGAAGCTCACAAGGCGTATGTCATCAAAGATTCCGCGAATCCTGCCAAGGCTCTCACTTTCCGCTTCGAGGATGACGTAACAGGCATAAACGATGCTATTAAAGATTTCATGTTTAATGACTCTAATATGGTCATTTACAACCTCAATGGCATTCGACTCTCAAAGCCTCAGAAGGGCCTCAACATTATAAATGGCCGAAAAGTATGGGTGAAGTAAACCTTCTCATAGATTCATTGGTATAACAAAAAAATGGCGAAGTATTAAAACTTCGCCATTTTTATTGCCTCGACCGCACTTTCGGCACCTCTATTGAGAGGACCTGGCTGCGAGCGGACTATTGCCTGTTCCATTGTCTCTGTGGTAAGGACACCACAAACAATAGGAGTTTCCTTGAATGTCATCAAGTGGGATATTCCTTCGTAGATTCCATGCCCTAAGAGGTCGAATTGTGAGGTTTCACCTCTTATTATACATCCAAGCAGGATAACGGCATCATAGTTGCCTGTGAGCGTCATCTGGTTTGCACCATATACAAGCTGGAATGCAGAAGGAACCGTCTTGATGTGTATATTCTCGGGAAGCGCCCCATGCTCTTCGAGCGTGAGAACGCATCCACGTAAGAGATTGCCTGAAATGTCGGCCTTGTTTTCTGATACCACAATGCCAAAACACATATTACTTGCGTCAGGCACCTTCTTTGTTGAGAGTTGCTGTATCAGCGTAGATAAATCGGATAAGTCCATTATTTGTTCAAACGTTCAATGTACTTATCAACATCCATAGAAGCAGCAGAGTTAACGTACTTCTCCTTGACTGTCTGATAGATTTTAAGAGCCTCATCCTTCTTGTTCTGGCTCTCGAGAAGACGAGCAGCCTGGATAAGGGCGGTTGGTGCGATTGAGTTGTTTACGCCATCCTCAGCCTCAGAGTCAGCCTTGCTTGCTGCATCCTTGAGAGCAGAGATAGCCTTGTCAATCTGGTTTGTATGAGCATATGCATTGCCGAGAGCTGCGAGAGCTGCAGGACTGATCATAGCATCATCCTGAGCAGAGAAATCATCGAGATACTTTACAGCCTCCTGCCACTTGCCAAGGTTAGCATAGCAGAGACCTGCATAGAGATTAGCAAGGTTTGCAGCGTCAGTACCGCTATAGTTGCTTGCAACTGCAAGGAAACCCTCTGTACCCTTATCACCATTGAGTGCCTTTTCGAACTGTTCGTTAGCGAAGAGTTCCTGTGCCTTAGCGATGGCTGTAGATGCCTTCTCCGCACGTGGGTTCCAGTAGAATGTCTTGAATGCAATAGAACCAGCAATGATTACGATTACAGCAACGACTGCTGCGATGATAACTTTCTTGTACTTCAGGAATATTGTTTCCTGATTGTTCAGGTACTGCTCTGCCTTTGGAGCCTCCTGGTTAATAGTTGAATTTTCCATTCTTTTTTATGATCTTTTTTATTATTGTCTGATTTTGCGCCACAAAATTACAGAAAATATATGAGAAAGTGAAATTTATTTGTTGTTTTTTTGTTTTTACGATGGAAATAGAGTAATTTTGTAGGCAAATTATGATGTGTCTTTGGTTTCAAATACATTTTGATTAAACAAAAACCATCAAAACACCTTAATGTCTTAGAGACTCTTGCAGAGCCTCTTTACATATATGACATTTATTTTTTACGTAAGCCTACTTTGGTCGGCTTCCCTAAAAAACAAATATCATATCTGACCTACGGCAAGACATTAAGGCAAAAACAGGAAAAAATTCGCGCATAACCAATAATGGAACATTCATTCAGCAAAATAGCAAGAAGCATTGGGCGATTGGAAGAATACAATCCGAAACTCAGACATCAACTTGCCGATTATTGTTATGACATTATAGGTTGTTGCCAAGAAGTTCATAGGGACATGGGACCATTTCTTAATGAATATATGTACCAGGACGCTTTGGACTTTTGCTTTTCGGAACATGGAATAACAGGAGAAGACAAACTCAAGGAATATTATTTCGCTGTGCAATTTCATGGTAAAGAAATCAAGCATCCCCATAAAGTAGATTTTTTCATTCGTAAAAAAATATTTGTCGAATGCAAAGCTATTGAAACTCTAGGAACAGAACAAAGACAACAGTTATGGAATTATATGAGACTTGCCAATGTGCGTATTGGAATCCTCTATAATTTTGCCCCCATAACAGATCAATGTGAAAGATACTATTTTGATAGAGACACCCAAAGGATGTTCGCCTTTTGACAATAGTTTCGAGGCTTTTTCTTGTTTTTTACCTTCAAGTATCCCAACCCTCGCAGAGGGTTATGACTTGAATTAATGACAAGAATGAAAGCCGAGGAACGAAGGCTTACAATGATTGTCATTAAATCAAGTCTATTGAGGCTTTGCAAAAGACTCTATACTTGAAGGCGTTTTTCCTGTTTTTGTTTTAACATACACGATGTAAAATAATGATACTCAAAAATATCTCCATATTAAACTATAAGAATATAGCGGATGCAAAGTTGGAACTCTCGCCTAAGATAAACTGCTTTATAGGCAGCAATGGCGAAGGTAAGACTAACGTACTCGATGCTGTACATTATATGTCATTCTGTCGTTCCACTACCACGAATATTGATTCGAGCGTGATACGACATGATACTGACTTCTTTATGATAAACGCTGAATACGTAAGCGATTCCGGTGCTCGTGAAGAGCTATATGCCGGAATGAAGCGTGGCACGAAGAAGCAGTTCAAACGGAATAAGAAGGCATACAAGAAACTGGCAGAACATATCGGACTCGTCCCTCTAATCATGGTGTCTCCCGATGATACCGTTCTCATTCATGGCGGTAGCGAGGAGAGACGCCGTTTCCTCGACATGGTCATCTCGCAGTTCGACAACAGCTACCTTAATTCCCTCATCGCCTACAATAAGGCTCTGCAACAAAGGAACGTTCTTCTCAAGCAAGATCCGGAACCTGATGCAACCATAATGGAATTGTGGGAAATGGAGATGGCAAAATATGGCGAGATCATCTATCAGAAACGTGAGGATTTCATCAAGAATTTCACACCTGTATTCCAGTCTATTTACAGTAAGATTTCCGGGGATCACGAAACCGTTACGTTGAAGTATGTGTCACATTGTCAACGTGGTCCATTACTTGAGACCATTCAGAAAAGCAGACCGAAAGACCGCATCTTAGGCTATTCACTTCATGGCATTCATCGTGATGACCTTGAGATGATGCTTGGCGATTACCCTTTAAAGAGAGAAGGCAGCCAGGGACAGAACAAGACATACGTCATATCTCTGAAACTCGCGCAATTCGGCTTCCTCTGCTCTACCTTCAACGCCAACACTCCCCTACTCCTTCTTGACGATATCTTCGACAAGCTAGATGCAAAGCGCGTGGAGAATATCGTGTCATTGGTTTCAGGTATCAACTTCGGTCAGATATTCATTACCGACACGAACCGAGACCATCTTGACCAGATTCTACAGAATGGAGACTTTGACTACAAGCTTTTCCATGTAGAGAAAGGGGAGATAAAATAATTTACTATTTGACTATTTACTAATTACTATTTATATACTATTTGTTTGATGTACTATTTTTCGTTAATCAAGTATTGTGCAGAATGGCAAATAGTAAATATTCAAAAATAGTAAAGACAAAAACAGTAAATTGTTCCGACAACATCCCATAAAAGTAAGCGACCTTATGCGCGTTATAATACGGCAGAACGGTCTGGAGACGCCTTTATTACAAAAGCGTCTTATAGAGGCATGGGATAATGTTGCTGGAGAGATGATAGCAAAATATACCACAGAGAAATACATACGCAATCAGGATCTTTGCGTGCATATTGAGAATCCAGCCCTCAGATCAGAAATAAGCATGATGAAGACAGAGCTTATCGCGAAACTAAATAACGCAGTAGGCGGTCAGGTGATAAGAGATATCAGGCTTATATAATAATTGAGTAAAGAATAAAGGGTAAAGAGTAAAGGGTAAAGGGTAAAGAGTAAAGAGTAAAGGGGAGGTATAGTATAGCAGCACAAAAGCAATATCATTACAAAGACAATAGATCTCCAATTCTGCATTGGACCTGAATTGGACTTAGATTGGACCTGAATTGGAGCTGGATTGGAGTTGCTACTACCTTACATCAAAAAAGAAACAATACACAGTCATTGCTTACCGATGTGTTTTTTCATTGGCTGTTGAAATAAAAAAAAGTTTTTATGCATTTTCCTGTCACACCGTCATACTTATTGAATGTCAGCGAGTTAAGCGTGACAGGAAGGAGTTTCTACTGTCACATTGCTGTCACAAAACATTGTATGTGTGATAGGAGCGTGACAGGAAAAAAAATTTCCTGTCACACTTAACTAATTGATTTTCAGACGATGTGACGGAGTGACAGGAAAAACATGAAAAAAAATAAATTACTATAAATTAAGCGATGTTATCACCTCATCCATAACAACATCCGTAGATTCTGAGGGAATGCTTTCAAGCATTTGAAAAGGAAAACACACACCTATCTTATATATGTTAGGAATCTGAGAGAGGAAACGGTCATAATATCCTTTCCCCCGTCCTAAACGATGCCCTTGTTTATCGAATGCCATACCGGGGACAATGGCAATTGATAATTGACAATTGATAATTGACAATTCGGAAGTTGTAGGTTCAAGGATTCCGTAAGGCTCACTTTGCTTTAGCGAATTTTGTCCTGTATATTCATGGATTGTCATCTCAGTATCGCTTACCACCTTAGGCAAAAGAACCTTTTTACCCATCGCAAGGAGCTGGTCAAGAGCAGAATGGGTATCTACCTCGTCAGGAAGAGAATGATACATCAATATTGTATCCGCTTCCTGAACGCGAGGATGCGTAAGAACAGATGACATAATACAGAGCGACATTTCACCCAACTGTTGTGAGGTGAAATGTCGCTTCTGTTCACGGATATATCTGCGAAGTTCTTTCTTGTCCATACTGGAGATGCTATTTTTTCTTGCCAAACACCTTCAGAGCGGCATCTATAACTGGATCTTTTTGGTTAAGATACTGATGCCATGCCTCTTCACTCAACATATTATATATTATACGGCTATTTATGTATCGCTCAAGAAGGTCATGAGATTTACGTATCATCAGATTCCTGCGCTGCAAGCCATGTGAGTTTGCATAATCAGCAAACAACTCAACGGTGTTCTGCTTGACAAGATGATTGGCAAGTTCCTGCATCTCCTTGAAATTATTCAGTTTCAGACGATTGTTGTCAGTATAGGTAAATGCGAACTGTAGGATAAGTCCACTTGCAGCAGCCTGAGTATAGTAGCTTGTGATACTTGTAGTATCTTCTGCGACAAAGATATCAGGAGTGATACCACCACCACCATATACCACACGACCAGCCTTGGTATGGAACTTAGGACCTGTATGCTTGATTGAATCCTGAGAAAAGAACTCACCACTCTTATAGCGTGACACTATATCCTGACTATAGTTATCACCCTCGCCTGCAACGTACGGTTTCTGGATGCATCGGCCGGAAGGAGTATAGTAACGCGCCACAGTAAGACGTACAATACTGCCATCATGGAAACGCAGTTGCTGCTGAACAAGTCCCTTTCCAAATGAGCGAATACCTATAATCTGCGCACGGTCATTATCTTGCATTGCACCGGCAAAAATCTCGGATGCAGATGCTGAGTTTTCATTGATAAGGACAACGAGAGGTATCTTTTGATAAGAGCCTCGACCATCAGACCTGTAATCTCTGCGAGGAGACTTACGGCCTTCCGTATAGACAATCATGCTATTGGATGGAAGGAACTCATTAGCCATCTGGACAGCAGACTCAAGATAACCGCCCGTATTGTCACGAAGGTCAACTATAAGGTTACTGAAACCTTCCTGAGACAATGTAGCGAGTGCAACAAGGAACTCAGCATAAGTGGTTTCGCCAAAGTTCTTCACCTTGATATAGCCAGTCTTTTCGTCTATCATATAAGTAGCCGAAACGCTCTTTGTCTTAATCTCATCACGGGTGATATTGTACTCCAATACCTTATTGCATCCATAACGCACAACCCCGATCTTCACCTTGGAGCCTTTCTCGCCCTTCAGACGATGTTGTGCCTCCTCGGATGTGACTTCCTTTCCAACGAATTTCTGCCCATCTACAGAAACGATCTTATCTCCTGCAATAATTCCTGCACGCTCTGCAGGTCCGTTGGCAATGACATTCTGGACATGAATGGTATCTTCACGAATGACGAACTCGATGCCCACACCGAAGAAAGAACCTTTAAGGTCGTCTGCAGCATTCTGAGCATCAGTTGCAGAGATATAGGCAGAATGAGGGTCGAGTTCCGACAGTATCTGCGGAATTGCCTTTTCTACAAGATCATTAATATTGACAGTATCAACATACTGGTCATCAATGATATGGAGAAGGTTATTCAGACGGTTACTGCCCGAATTGATTATGTTCAATCTGTTACCAGAGAAGTGGTTGGCATAGAACGTGCCAATCACGATACCGATGACTACACACAGAGCCATCAGAAGAGGCATATATCTATTCTTCATTTATCTCATTTTTTACGACTTCAATACCAGCCCTGCGAAGGAGATCAATACCATCCGAGAGACGATAGTCACGACCATACACCACACGCTTTATGCCCGCCTGAATTATAAGCTTGGCACACTCGATACATGGAGAATCAGTAACGTAGAGTGTGGCTTTATCACTATTATTATGACTACGGGCAAGTTTCGTGATGGCATTAGCCTCTGCATGAAGCACATACGGATAAGTCACGTTGGAATCATCCTCACATATATTCTCAAAGCCACTCGGCGTACCGTTGTAACCATCACTTATGATGCGGTTGTCCTTTACTACAAGGGCACCCACCTGACGACGTTTACAGTAACTGTTCTCTGCCCATATAGCAGCCATACGCATATATCGTCCATCAAGAATTTTCTGCTTGTCCATAGTTGACAAATAGTAATTAGTAAATAGTCAAATAGTAAATCATTTTATTCCGTTCCTCTCAAGCAACGCATCAATCGTAGGCTCACCACCTCGGAATCGTTTATATAGCGTCATCGGATGTTCCGTTCCGCCCTTTGAGAGGATACAGTCACGGAAACGCTGTGCCGTATTCTGGTTAAAGATACCCTCACGCTTGAATACGGCAAAAGCATCAGCATCGAGCACCTCTGCCCATTTATAGCTATAATAGCCAGAAGCATATCCTCCTGCCATGATATGAGAGAACTGAACGGTCATACAGGTATTCTCAAGCTGTTTACCAATGATTGCCTTCTCCCATGCTTTCTTCTCGAACTTGATAAGATCCTCGTCAAACGCATCTTTCTTGGTGTAGTATGCCATATCGAGAAGCCCGAAGCTAACCTGACGAAGACATCCAGAAGCAACACCGAAGTTACGGGCATCAATGAGACGCTGTATGAGTTCGTCCGGCATTGGTTCTCCTGTCTGATAGTGGAAGGCAAATGTATTGAGGAACTCACGCTCAAGTGAGTAGTTCTCCATAAACTGTGAAGGGAGTTCAACGAAATCCCACCACACGTTAGTTCCTGAAAGGCTAGAGAAACGGGTATTGGCAAACATTCCATGAAGTGAGTGTCCGAACTCATGAAGGAATGTCTCAACCTCACCAAGAGTAAGGAGAGCCGGTTTCTCGTCGGTTGGTTTCGTGAGATTCATAACCACACTAACATGAGGACGTACGTTCTCGCCCTTCTGGTTAATCCATTGTCCCTGATACTCTGTCATCCATGCTCCCCCCTGCTTCCCCTTACGAGGATGGAAATCAGCAAAGAGAACGGCAAGATATGAGCCGTCCTTGTCGAAGACCTCGTATGCCTTCACATCAGGATGATATACTGGAATATCCTTGTTCTCCTTGAACGTAATGCCATAAAGACGTGTTGCAAGTCCGAAGACGCCCTTAATGACATTGTTCAATTCAAGATATGGACGAACCATCTCAGAATCGACGTTGTATTTCTGCAACTGAAGCTTATGAGAATAGTAAGGAGCATCCCAAGGCTCAAGCACAAAGTCAGCGCCCATAGTCTGACGCGCCATATTGCGAAGTTCCTCCTTTTCCTTAAGAGCCGTTGGCTTATATGCCTCTACAAGCTGATCAAGGAGGTTATACACATTCTGTATATTTGCCGCCATGCGATGCTTGAGCACATAATCAGCATAAGTATCATATCCAAGAAGCTGTGCAAGCTCACGACGAAGATTAATCAGTCGCTTACATATCTCTATGTTGTTCTGTTCATTGTCATGGGTACAGATTGTGTTGTAAGCCATGAACATCTTCTTGCGAAGTTCACGTTTCTCCGAATACTGCATGAAAGGTGAATAGCTTGGGAAATCAAGGGTAAACACCCATCCTTCAAGGTTATTCTCCTTGGCTGCAAGAGCGGCTGCCTGTATCTGAGTGTCAGGAAGTCCGGCAAGGTCAGCCTCATCTGTAACATGGAGTTTGAAAGCCTTTTTCTCCTTCAGAAGATTCTGAGAGAACTGCAATCCGAGCATACTTGCCTCTTCACTTATGGCACGAAGCTTTTCCTTTCCAGCCTCATCGAGCAAGGCACCGGAACGCACAAAGCCGTCATAGCTCTTCTCTAAAAGTCGCTGTTCCTCTGCCGTAAGTTCACGTGGAGCAGGTGCACCTTCTACCGGATTGTTATAGAGATCATATACCGCCTTGATACGTTCAAACAGCTGTTTATTAAGGCGTACATCATTTGCATGTTTTGTGAGAATTGGCTGTAGTTTCTGCGCGAGCGCATCCATCTCGTCATTGGTCTCAGCAGAAAGGAGATTGAAGAAGACTGTGGAAACATTGTCAAGCAGGTCATAATAGCCATTATCATCCTCTGTATCGATAATCGTATTGTCGAATGTAGGAGGCTCCGGATTATTAATGAGCTTATCAATATGTTCATCATCACGACGGATGCCTTCCATGAAGGCTTCCTCGTAATGCTCCATCTTTATAAGGTTGAAAGGTGGAGTTTGATGTGGGGTAGTATATTTTTCAAAAAATGGATTAACCATAATTACTATTTTACGATTTACTATTTACAATTTTGTTCACAACAGCTGCAACATCGGTATTTCTATAATAGTACGTCTGACTATCAGCAGCTGTTTTTCCTCAAGGCGGTGAAGTGCTTCCGACACCTCCAAGCGAGAACATCCTAATTCCCTCGCCAGGACTGTCATCTTTGTGCGAAGCTGTTTCTGTCCGGCAGGATAGATGCATCGGTCCTTGATGAATCTAATGATTCTCTTTTCTATGTCTTCACTCATCTGATGCCAAAGTCTTCGTGAGCTTCTCTGACTCTGCGTGGCAATGATATTCATCAGATTAAGACGGAATGTCATTGACAGTTCCATAAGTTTCAGTACCGTCGGTTTTTCTATCATTATCACCTCGCAATAGGTCTGGGCACAGAATGTTGACGTATAACGTTGTTTGATACCAAAGATATGCTCTGGCTGGATAAGCAACGGAGCCTGAAGGGTTTCATCAATCTGATACGAATGGTCATCGCTTCTCGTAGATGACATTACCGTTCCCCTTGCTACAAGAACCAAGGCTGTACACGCTTCATTCTCAGATGCAAGGATCGTTCCACGCCGGGCATGAGTGTCTCCTATCTGCACATCCTGCTCTATATCCGCAAGCTCGCTACGTCCCATTCCCAAGAACAGTGGCAGTTGCAATAATGACTGGAGATCGTAACCCATAGGCCTATTGTGCTATCTTATCCTTTAATGCAGGCGAGAACCATACTTGATTCTGACCTTTCTCATCGCTATAGATGAAATACACCATCATCTCAGGATGACGCTCAAGTACTTTTTTCGACTTTTCCAGTCCCAAGACCATAAACGAGGTGGCGTATGCATCAGCCGTGGCACAATCGTCCGCAATGACAGTCGCAGAGAGAATACTATGCTGTACCGGGTATCCTGTCTTAGGATCAATGGTATGGGCATATTTTCTGCCACCCTTATAGTAGAAGTTACGGTAGTTACCACTCGTAGCCATAGCCTTGTCAGTCACATTGATGATAGTCTGCAACTCATTGTTTATGCTCAGCGAGTCATCAGTAGGTTTTGTCACACCTATCCTCCAAGGCAGTCTATCAGGATTGATTCCAGAGGTGACAACCTCACCTCCTATCTCCACCATGAAGTTCTTGATACCATACTTGCGAAGGAGATTTGCCACCACATCAACACCATACCCTTTGGCTATTGCAGAGCAGTCAAACATAATGCGCGAATCGAACTTCACCACCTTACCGTCCTCAAGTTTCACCTTATGCAATCCTACCACCTGACGAAGACTGTCAATAACCTTTTCATCCGGGTTGACACCATTCTTGAAACCAAAGCCCCAAGCATTGACAAGAGGCGCAACAGTGATATCAAAAGCCCCTTCCGTATCTTCATTGATTCTTAGAGCCAGGCGGAACACATCAAGAAAGAAATCGTCAAGAACCACATCCTCATTCCTATTGACATGGGTGATGATGGATGTATCATTAAAAGGCGACAAAGAGGCATCCACATCGGCAAGCACCTTCTCTATGTCAGCCTTATGGTCATCATCACACTGGTATGTGATGTTATAGGTCGTGCCGAAGATATAGCCGGAATTATGCTGATATGGCACATTCTTATGCCCCAACATAAAACCTATGGCAACTATCACAGCAAGAACCACAAGTGGAAATAATATTTTTATTCTCTTACTCAAAACGCTAATCTCTAACCACTAAACACTAACTAAATTCCGATGCTCAAGTTGAATGTCCCACCGATATTCGTTTTATCATAACGACCGAATCCCGGAACATACCACATATCGCCTATCTGACAATCGGTTGAATTTATACGACGGCGATACCTCACCGTCCAGCCGAGATGAACAGGTCCCACGACCTTGGCATCAACTCCGAACACACCCTCTATCCAAGAAACTGAGTTATTATCCTTAATAGAGTAAGGGACTTTTCCACCCCATACAGGATCTTCATTACCTGGATACTCGAAATTAAAATCGAATTTCGTATGGGCAAATCTGCAACCAACGAACACCTTATACACATCGTGCTTGTTCTTCATCACATTGAAGTCACAACCGATACGCCAGTAGGGACCAGACGTTTGGGTTTCGATTCCTGTGATATCATCCTTCTTATGGCAGGCATCTCCCTTACCAAGTTCTAAGACCGGGAAATACTTCCCCTTGAGATTCAGACGAAGAAACGCCTCGTATTGTCCGTAATCGCTTATCTTTACCGCTTTCTGTACCGCTCCGAACACGTCAACGCCCACCAATACTCCTTGAAACAAGGCCGTGGTATCCTTCGCAGCCTCTATCCTTTTCTGGGCAGAAAGGGTTCCACAAGGAATCATCAGACTACTTAGAAGGATGCAGATAAAGAGAGAAGTGAACTTTATTCGGATCATTATCAATATAATTGTTGTTTATGACGATTGAATCTATCAGCTTATGCGTCGTTGTAGCAGAAAGCACCTCATGATGATAGCGCGGATTACATTCTACACCTTCAAAGACCATTTCATTTGTTTTGGTGATGCATACCGTATCAACCGCAACAGTTTCAAATATCGAATCTTGATCAAGACGCTGAAACTCGAAATAAAGAATGTCTTCTTTCTGGTTATAACTCACAGGCAGTTGCAGCGTAGAAATATCGGTCTTCTTGTTTATCAAAACCGTATCCACAATTTCCACGGTTTTCTTTGTTGAAACCGTAAGATAATACTCTGTGATCTTTATCGCGGTATCATTATCGTTTTTTACATGATCCATGAAACAATATTGGCTTGCAACAATATTATTCATCGAGCATTCAATAGACGTACATCCTGCCACCAAACCAGCAATAGCAGATATGGCAAAGACTACTTTTCGCATCTTATCCCCTCCTCAATCTGATAGTCATTACGTCCCTGAGAAGAACGGCTAATCAAATCACCCAAAAAGCCTGCAAGGAAGAGCTGAGTACCAATCATCATCATAGTGAGAGCGATATAGAACCAAGGACAGTCGGTTACAAGTCTCTGTGGAACTCCATGATACAATGCCCAGAGCTTGTCCGCACCAATACCAAAGGCAGAAAGGAAACCTACAAGGAATACCAGCGTACCGAGGAATCCGAACACGTGCATAGGCTTTCTGCCGAAAGTACTCAGGAACCAAAGTGTCAAAAGGTCAAGGTATCCATTGACAAAACGGTTCCAACCCATGAACTTTGACTTGCCGAACTTTCTTGCCTGATGATGAACCGGCTTCTCACCAATCTTTGAAAAACCTGCCTGCTTTGCAAGATATGGAATATAGCGATGCATCTCGCCATACACCTCGATATTCTTCACGACCTCTTTACGGTAAGCCTTGAGTCCACAGTTGAAATCGTGAAGATTATGTATGCCACTCACCTTACGTGCCGTAGCATTGAAGAGTTTTGTAGGGATTGTCTTTGAAAGAGGGTCGCCCTGCTTGCGGTTCTGCTTATAACCAGATACGAGATCATAGCCATCCTCTACTATCATACGGTAAAGTTCCGGTATCTCATCTGGTGAATCCTGAAGATCAGCATCCATAGTGATGACAACATCTCCCTTTGCCTCATTGAAACCGCAATAAAGAGCCGGCGATTTTCCATAGTTGCGACGGAACTTGATGCCACGAACATTCTCCGACTTCTCACTGAGTTCACGTATCACATCCCATGAGCGGTCTGTACTTCCATCGTTCACAAAAATCACCTCGTATGTAAAGTTATTCGCCTTCATCACACGCTCTATCCAAGCGTACAACTCTGGCAGAGACTCGTCCTCGTTGAACAGAGGTACTATAACAGATATGTTCATTAAGAGTAAAAGCTAAATGATAATATAATTCTACTTCGCCATAGCACGTGGAGTGCGCCTTGAGATTACTGCAACTAAAAGACTGCATCCAAGACCGGCAAAAAGGGTGTTAGATATCATAGAAAAAGCAACGTCAATCGGACGAAGCGACGACATCACCGTAAACTGATCTTCAAATAACGATTTCTCCACACCATATATCTTCATTGCCTCCTGCATCTCCGGTGCTTCAATATAGCTTCTCAGATTAGCAAGCATCATGCCATGGTCGAAATACTGAAAGTAAATATACATCACAATGGCAAGTATCAATGACGAATAGCCAAAGCAATGCATACTATATGCAGCAGCACGGCGGAAACTAACTCGTTTCTGAACAATATTATCACGATAGTTCCTAACGCGGTAAGCCACGAACACAGGCACAGCAACAATACCTATCATGTATGCCATCTGCCATGCCGTATTAGTGAGACTTGCCATAAAGGCAAAGAACGTACCACACATTATCATGCCAAGCACAGCCCCATCCAAACGGGCAAAAGCCTTCAATTGCTTATATTCCTCTATTGTTATCATTTTCTTATTTGCTATAATTGGCTACAAAGTTACTCATTTTTCAGAACATCACAACATGAAATCACAACATTTTTCTCGCTTTGGGCTATTTTTTGATTTTTTTCACTCGCGCACACGCATTTATAAGGAGAAAGCGGATTTTACGCTTGTTAATTAAAGTTAACAACAAATCAAATATCCATTATTCATTATTCATTATTCATTTATTTTTACTACCTTTGCACCCGCAAAAAACGCAAGACGGGCAGTCTTGCACGGCCAGCTCCCTTCGAATCCTCCAGGACGGGAACGTAGCAAAGGTAGTTGGTTGTAGCGGCGCGATGTAAGTAGCTGCCCACCCTGCCTCTTTAGCTCAGTTGGCCAGAGCACGTGATTTGTAATCTCGGGGTCGTTGGTTCGAATCCGACAAGAGGCTCGAAACGCAAGAAAGGTATTCCGTGTGGAATACCTTTCTTGCGTTAATTTATAATTTATAATTGACAATTGATAATTATCCCCTAAGAATTTCAAAAGAAAAGGGCAATGCCTACGAAAGACATTGCCCATTTATAAATATCAATTATATTCGCTTATTGAAATGAATAAACTACTCCCATGATCTTCTTGCCTATTGCATCAGCCTCCTCCATTGAGTGTGCCTCAGAATAAACGCGGATGATAGGCTCTGTGTTTGACTTACGGAGATGTACCCACATATCAGGGAAATCAATCTTCACGCCGTCAATACCATTCACCTGTGCATCTGGCTGAGCAGAATACATCTCCTTTACCTTTGCGAGGATTGCATCCACATCGGTACTTGGAGTAAGGTCTATGCGGTTCTTTGCAATGAAATACTCAGGGAAAGTCTTGCGCAACTCACTAACCTTCACTCCCTTATGAGCAAGAGAAGAGAGGAAGAGGGCAATACCTACAAGTGCATCACGACCATAGTGGCTCTCTGGATAGATTACTCCACCATTACCTTCACCACCTATAACAGCGCCTACTTCACGCATCTTTGTGGTCACATTCACCTCACCTACGGCAGCAGCGCTATAAACACCGCCATGCTTCTCCGTAACATCACGAAGGGCACGTGTAGAACTCAAATTGCTTACAGTAGCACCAGGTGTATGCTCAAGAACATAATCGGCTACGCTTACAAGTGTATATTCCTCACCGAACATCTTACCATCCTCACATATGAATGCGAGACGATCAACGTCTGGGTCAACAACGATTCCGAGGTCATATCCGCCCTTTGCAAGCTCATCCATGATACCTGTGAGATTCTTCTCCAATGGCTCTGGATTATGTGCAAAGTCACCGTTAGGCTCACCATTCAGGAACTTATACTCCACTCCAAGCTTATCAAGGAGCTTTGGAAGGATGATACCACCGACAGAGTTGATAGAGTCGACAACAACGCGGAAACCAGCCTTCTTGATTGCCTCTACATCAGTAAGCTTAAGGTTGAGGACTGCCTCTACATGACGGTCATCAAAGTTCTCCTCAGAATACTTACCCATGTGGTCAACATCAGCATACTCAAATGCTTCAGCCTCAGCAATAGCAAGAACCTCGTTGCCATCATCCTTTGTTAGGAACTCTCCACGGGCATTCAGAAGCTTGAGAGCATTCCAATGACGTGGGTTATGTGAAGCTGTGATGATGATACCACCATCAGCACCTGCCATAGTAACGGCAAGCTCTGTCGTTGGAGTAGATGCAAGACCGATATTGATAACATCATAGCCCATGCCCATCAACGTACCACAAACTACGTTCTTCACCATCTCGCCAGAGATACGAGCATCACGGCCTACAACAATCTTGTTTGTTGAGTTCTTTGTGCTCTTACGAATAAATGTAGCGTAAGCCGATGTAAACTTTACGATATCAAGTGGATTAAGGGTATCACCGGCAGGACCGCCAATAGTACCACGAATACCAGAAATTGATTTTATCAGTGTCATATATCTTTATTCTTTAATTCTTTCTACTTTAAACTATCCTATACACCTCTTTCGTACGTTATTTCATAATAGTACGCATATATATAATCACTAGAAGAAGCTATCAAGTGCCCCATATCATGAGGAACGATAAGACGAACCTTTGCTATTTCCTCATTCTCATTTACAGGACGGCCAAGCTTTATGTAAGACAACGGCACACACCATCCTTGAGGCACCCCTGTGGGAGAAAGAAAATTGCCATTTCTATCGGTTGAATAATATTTATTGGGCATCGTCCCATGATATCCAGTTTTATCCTCTTTTACACACCACGATGCAATAAATGTATCAGAGTTGTTGAGCACATCTATCTTTTCATAATACTGCTGATCTTTTTGGGGGGCATCATTCACCAAACTCAATCGCTTTGTATCGTCCGTAGTATTGAGATTATACTCTTTGAAACGGCAAATCATCGTTGCACTTTCCCCATTCTTAAGGATGTTTCCGCATCCACGTCTTACAATCTGCATATAGACACCATCGCTAAAATGCACAAACTCATTCTTTGAAACATCGGTAATCGTGTCTTTTAGGAATTCCTCCTCTGAAATCACATTGATTTTCTGTCCTTTTATCTCACCACAAGTCGGGTTATCAATAAAACGTGAGATAGCAGAACGCTCATAGTCACGCTTTTCCTCGTATGTCTCGTAGTCATCTGTACATGAATACATCGTGATGCCAACAACGGCGAGCGTTAAGATATAAAGTATTTTCTTCATTATTCCTTATAATATTTTTTTGCGAGTGCTTCTTCGTACGAAGACACTTGCTTTAGCTTGTTGAGCTTTGCGAAAAAATAATGCGTATCAGCCCCTAAGGCTGGCGCATGTCTCTGATTTGCGAGTGCTTCTTCGTACGAAGCAAATAATGCGAGTCAGCCCTAAGGCTGGCGCATGTCTCTGATTTGCGAGTGCTTCTTCGTACGAAGCAAATAATGCGAGTCAGCCCCAAGGCTGGCGCATGTCTCTGATTTGCGAGTGCAAAATTAATAAATAATTACGAACTATTATCACAAATAACAGTTAATAATTAATAATTAACAAACCTTTAGCCTTACAGAATGGAATTATACTATAAAAACATCTTTCCGGGAAGGCTTGGTTAGGCTTTCTACAGCAACTCCGCAAACGCCTTGACTGCCTTCTTCACAATCTTCTCTGCCTCTTCTACAGAGCAGTATAGTCTGCCACCCGAAGCATTCTTATGACCACCACCGTTAAAGAACTGGGCAGCCATCTCGTTGCATGGGAAATCATCCACAGACCTCAGACTCACCCAGATAGTATTCTGCTTGTCGGTATCCTCACGAAGCGAGATCGACAGGCGATGCCCCTTGAGTTGCAGAGGCATGTTCACAAGTCCCTCAGCATCTCCCTTCAGATAGTGGAAGCGCTTCAAGTCCTGCTTTGTCAGGATATAATATGATGCCCTGAGAGGAGTGAGTATTCTCAGTTTCTCATACAGCACATATCCCACAAGACGCAGACGATAGTCGCTGAAGTTATTGAAAACATTACGGTATATCTTATCCTTGTCAATACCTTTCTCAAGAAGCAGACTTATGATATAGAATATCTCCGGACGGCTGGAATTGAACGTAAAGCCGCCCGTGTCGGTCATCATACCGCAATAAGCCGTAACCGCCATCTTATGCGTCATCATCTCATAGCCACCCAACTGATATATCAATCGGAACACCATTTCTGATGTACTACTCATCTCCGGACGTGAGATTGTCAGGACTGTAGGAACATCCGGATCAAGATGATGGTCGATAAGCACCTTCTTGCCCGGCGCTTTCACAAGCATCTCTCCCAAAGTCTCCGTAATGCGCGAAGGCACATTGAAGTCAAGGCAGAAAATAGTATCGCACTCAGCAAACAGTTTCTCCACCAGCTCCGGACGCTTGTCATAGCGCACTATGGTCTCTGACCCAGGCAGCCAATGAAGGAAGTCCGGGAACATATCAGGAACCACCACCGTGGCCTCCTTACCCTGCTGACGCATATATTCCGCCCATGTCAAGGTAGAACCTATCGCATCACCATCAGGGTTAGTGTGGCCGAGGACAAGCACACGCTCTGCCTCGGCCACAATATCACGAAGCTGAGATATTTCAGCCTCAGAAACGAGATTTAATTTCATGCATTCTTTTTCAATTAACAATTAATAATTAACAATTAACATGCCTGTCGGAGTAAGCGAAGCCTATGTTAATTGTTAATTATTAATTGTTAATTTTATTCTTAGAATAATTTGTTTGGATACACGCCCTCCTCAACAAGCTTCGCAATGCGAGCTACTGTATCAGGACGGTCCTCTGAATAAGTCACACCAAACCACTTACTTGTAGTATCAAGCACCTTGCAAGTTGCTGTGCCGTCGTTGATGAGCTTATTCACCATCAGAGGAATGAAGAACTCTGACTTGAGGTTCTTGATGTTTGCCTCATCAGAAAGGAACTCCTTAAAGTACTCCTCTGAATACTCAAAGTAGTCAGGAGTGAAGCCCCACATATTCATACTAACAGGAGCATTCTCATCTACGCGAACCCACTCGCCATCCTCCTTGTTGTCAGCACGATAAGCCACTGTACCATCCTCAAGACGTGCAATCTTTGTACGCTCAACACATGTTGTGAGGTTGCCCTTCTCATCCTTTGAGCAAACACCACGACTAACAGTACCGTTCTCGCTCAATGTGTTGCCTACGCGGAAACCTACCATAGCATACTGTCCCTTAGCGCCCTCTGGAAGATCAGCAAGATACTTGCCGATAACCTTGAAAGCATCACGGTTGTAGAAATCGTCGCAGTTGATTACGCAGAAAGGCTCCTTGATAACGTCCTTACCCATGAGCACGGCGTGGTTTGTTCCCCAAGGCTTCTCACGACCTTCTGGCACAGAGAATCCCTCTGGCAGAGCATCAATACCCTGGAAACAAAGCTCGCACTTGATCTTACCCTCATACTTTGAGAGGATCTGCTTACGGAACTGCTCCTCGAAATCCTTACGGATAACCCATACAATCTTGCCGAAACCGGCCTCGATTGCATCATATATACTATAGTCCATAATGGTCTCACCGTTTGGGCCCAGACCATCAAGCTGCTTCAAGCCGCCATAACGGCTTCCCATACCAGCAGCAAGGAGAAAAAGTGTTGGTTTCATAAATATTTTTTTGTTTTATACGTTCTTGTCACCAAGTGAAAGGTATTTACTGCCGATGGAATGATTTGCTAAACACAAACACCCATCACCTAAATATCGAGTGCAAAATTACAACTTTTTTTTTACCTACACAAATTTTAATGGTAAAATGATTCCACATAATAAAAAGACTCACAAAAAATGAATACGGCATTAACGTGTTATTAATTAACGAGAGTTCGAAGAACTTACTTTAGCTTGGTGAGTTTCTGCGAATAATTCAAGACTGCGAGGGCTGAAAGCCCGCCACTTAAAAGGGCAGTCCGATAGGGCTGTTATATACGGATGCGTGATTAAAGGAGCGCTGAAAGTGCGACACCTGAAAACTATGACTTTAGGTGTCGGTCCTTCAGACCTCATTCTCCCAAACAACCTCAATATAACAGCCCTATCGGACTGCCCTTTTAAGTGGCGGGCTTTCAGCCCTCGCAGACCATAATAATACGTGAATTCGACGAAAACAAAGCGCAGCGTTTATTTTCACCGAACTCCCGTTAAACTGACGTAATTTTACAGACTATCACTAAACTCTGTTCCTCCTATAAACAGCCCTACTTCCTCCGAACTAAGTCCAATGATAATACCATAATAATACCATTATATTACCATAATAATACCATTATAATACCATAAACTATGGTAATATTAATGTGTTATAATGGTAAGTTTTTGGTGTTTATATGGTTTTATCAAGAGAGTTATGAGGGAAATACCCCCCACTTACAGCCCAGGAAGTAGCGAGAAACGAGACTCTAATATATTAACGTGAACTCGAAAAAAGGAAACTGGTTTATCCTATTTATCTGAAAATTAGCGGAATACATATCGCGCCAGCTATCAGATAAATCAGATAAATCCGCTTCCATTTTTTTATAAACCACAGATTTTAGGGATCTCACAGATGCAAATCACGAGCGCAAGCGAGATAATACCTTATATCTGAAATCTGTGGTCACATAAAAATTAATGCGAAATTAATGTTTTATTAATGTCACAATTAATGTTATACAAAGTATAGAAAAATTTACGTCGAACTCACGTTATTCATCCCATTCTTGGGAACGGACTTACAACGGATTTACAACGGAGGTAGAACGGAACTAAGGTAGAGGCGAGACGAATGAATTAGAAAAAAAAGAATTTTCACACTACTCGTCAACTCGTCACCCTCAGCGCTGCAAGTTACTGTGGTTCTTGACATTACAGCGGTGATTCATTTCGTTTCACTCGTCACCCACTCATCACCCTCACATAGCATATCAATCTGATATAGAATAAGTTGCAGGGTTAATTCACTCGTCACCTTTTTCAGGGTGACGAGTGGAGAGAGGGTAAATTACGCATATAATACACATATTATCAATAAGATACACAGATTTTGGTGACGAGTCGGGTGACGAGTGGCATAGGGTGAATCAGCGTTGTAACCCCCAAGGGCATAACGACTTACAGCGTTACGGGTGACGAGTGACGAGTTTTTTAAAAACTCTTTTTTTGAAAGCAAAATTGCAATCTCCACATTACAATTTGCGTGATATCATGGAAATTCGTACAGGTCGAAACTTTTTCCCTGTTTTCCTTGGCTGATTTGAGATTTTTGTTTACTTTTGCATGACATAAGTTCCAATAGTCCGACAAAAAATGGAAATAAACTACAATCAATACGTCATCACGACAAAACATGTCATAAACAACAATTCTCCAATCATTAGAGTTATACACGAAAAAGATGGAGATTGGCAATTCCTTGGAAAAGAGGAGAATCTTAGCGAATCGGATGCCTTTGTCCTTTCTTTAGAGGAAATCCTATGCTTAGACAATACCCTTCAAGACGTGTTATCCCTACCTTTAGGAAAGCAAGTATACCGAACAAGTTCCAAAGGCAATTGGATTGCTAGTGACATAGATGATGAATGATTAGTACATTCCCTAACTTTATTAAAATAACGTGAGTTCGACGAATTCAAGACTGCGAGGGCTGAAAGCCCGACACCTAATAGGGCAGTCCGTAAGGGCTGTTATTCTATAGATGCGTGATTAAAGGAGCGCTGTAAGTGCGACACCTGAAGACTTTAGGTGTCGGTCCTTCAGACCTCATACCCCTTATATCGACAAATATGACAGCCCTAACGGACTGCCCTATTAGGTATCGCTCCTTCAGAGCTCTTTCAACCACATGATAGTCAACAATATGCAACTGAATAAATTCGTCGAACTCACGTTAAAATAGAAAAACATGAAAAAGAATGTGATTGTTTTATTTTTGTGTTTCTTTTCGCTAATGACATTTGCGCAAAGCACTAACACAACGCTAAAACTGGATTATCTCCCTGAATATCCATCTGAAATAGATGGAGCATGTTGTGGATATTATTTATCCCAAGAGGACTTAAAAAATGACAAACTTCTCATTGCAGATGATTTCATTAGCGCTTATATGATTATAAACGGAAAGAAAGAAGTTCTTTCAATAAAGCAAGGATCATCAAAACACGAAAGAGAATTTTCAAATGCCTCATACACGCTGACCATTACAATTTCAGAACAAACAGAACAGGGTTATGAATCTTTTGCACTAAAAGGAACCATAAAAATTCAAAATACTAAAGGCGAATCAAAATCATTTCCCTTTGTAGGAAAATGCGAATGGTAAATTCATAAAATCCCCCCAAAAAACAGGCGACTTATCTGTACAAGTCCTGAAAGGACGGTATAGTATAGGGTAGTGCGGGAGCGCTACCATGTTGGAATTGTTGTTTACGAGCCCTGTATGGGCGACATAATTCCATATTTATCAACATGATATGAAATTATATCGCACCTACGGCGCTATTGGAGAATGGTAGCTAATGTAACGTGGGTTACATCCACGCCTATGCTATTTCGCCTTTACAAGGCTTTTACCGTATAGGTTGAAAACTTTTCCCTGTTTTCCTTGGCTGATTTGAGATTTTTGTTTACTTTTACACAACATAAGTTCTTATAACCAACAAAAAAAATGGAAATCACTAATGTAATTAAATAAATGGATGTGTAATAATCGGGAAAAATCAACACAAAAAGTAATAATATTTGTGTTTCTATTTATGTTTTTTGTATCATGCAAGCAGTCATGTTTCCATGTTATTACCAATAATAACGTTGCTTATTGGTCACGTTATAGCAATGGAATAATTATGGAGTACTCAAAGAAAGACTCAATACTAAAGTATCTTAATGAAGATGGGACATATTGCAAGCAGAGTTCTTTAGAGGCTATTTACGGTATTAAATTTAGAATCACTAATGATACGTTATTTCGTTATGTAAACCATAACGGACTCATAATTATGTATGATACCATTCCGATTGTTTCTTATTCTAAAAAAACTATCGTTATTAGAAATAACGAATCAGAAAAGGTTCTATGGCATCGTTTGTCTAAAAAGATGATGAAAAAAAATAAAACTTCAAAAAAGTAGAAGTTGGTATATTTTTTTTCATAAAAAAGCATTTTCCACACCGCCTCACAACTCCTCGGTTGTGTGGGATTTCTCTTTTCTACACCTCTTCTGAGTTGTTCATCCACCGTTAATATTCCCTTGTCCCTCCATACCAAACTCGGTGTAGCTCCGATACGATATAGTATCTTCACCGACTTTGCACCGACTTTGGTACGGAGGAAGAGCGAAGGATCATAGGAGGTACAACGGAGGGAAATGCTTCTTAGAATGGATATCCGATGGCGAAGTTCAGACACTGGCTTTTGGAGAAGCGAGAGAAATTGAAATATCCGCTCTTGGAGTCATAGCGCGGGTCGTGTATGACAAAGCCCCAGTCAATTCGCAGGACGAAGAAATCAAGATCGTATCTGATACCCACACCTGCACCTACGGCAAAGTCTGTGAGGAACTTGCTTGCCTCAAATTTCTTTCCTACTCCATCGCCAAGAATATCATATTCGAGAGATTTCCTTGCATCGCTGAATGTCCATACATTACCGGCATCAACAAAGAGAGCACCATAGAGAGAACCGAACAGACGAGGGCGGTATTCAAGATTGAGAACGCATTTCAAGTCACCCACGTTTGATACATACTGATAGTTTCTCAAAGAATCAGGCAAGGATGACCTTCCTGGTCCTATGGATCTTGCAGAGAATGCCCTTATTGAGTTTGCGCCACCCACATAGTAACGCTCGGAATATGGTGCTGAGGTGGAGTTGCCATAGCATTTCAACACACCAAGCTGAGCATGAGCCACAACAGACGAATGTTCGTCAAGCATCCATGTCTTTCGCCAATCCACATCGAACTTCAGGAACTGCGAGAACGGAGTCTTGAAACAGGTCTTGTCCTTCTCGTTCCAGCTTCTTCCCAGAAGGGCATATCCCAAGGCAATAAGGTTGGACGACTCAGTTATCGTGGCAGAAAGATAGATAGGGTTATGATAGTTGGAAGGTGAGGTATATTTGTAGTTATACTTCATCTTCATAAGGAAATAGTCGTTCATAGACGCAAGGAGCACAGGCGACTTCTTCACTTTCTCGTGATAGTCGGCAGACACCTCTGCCAGTCGGTCATACTCCACTATGAGAGGCGAGAACTGATGTACGGATTGCGAAGCCGGCTGTATGGTATATGCAAGTTCTCCGGAGAGGATATGCCTTCTGAAGAATCCGCTTCGGTTGATAGTCTCACGAGCCACGGTTATCATAGTAGAAGGGGTATTCATCCAGCGACGACGGTGTTTCTTCAAAAACGTAGGCATAAGGAGTCGTGGCATTGTCAAGGTCATATCGCCCGAAATCTCATAGTTAGCACCATTATCTCCACTACCGCCTGTCTGGAACTCATAGCTTCCTGCCAGATTGAAGCCCAAGACCTCACCTCCACGGAAAGCGTTTCTCTTTGCAAAGCCAAGACTTGCACCCGGACCCATTCTGCCAGATGTCTTTCCAAGATAGTTAGCCTGAAGGGTAACATCGTACGGTTTGTCGAGGATACAGTTCACCGTCATGTCGAGGATACCCGCTCCTCGGCGTTCCTGTCCGTCACGGGTTAGCGACCTCACGGTGTCAGGAACTGTCAGAACCGTTCCGTCGGGCCTCAGTTTCTTCTTGAACTCAATACTCGTACTTGCATATACACCCTGACCTATGAAACGGTTCAGAGACTCCTCGTAGAGATCCTGCGAATAGAGTTCGCCAGAGCGGAGCTTCATATCAGAAAAAATCACACGACCACGGATAGGCGATTTCTTGCCATGAAAGTGCAGGGTGACACGACGACGGCTTGTAGAGTCGGTTAGCTGTTCCTGATTCTGTCTGCGAATATTCACGTCAATCTTGCCAATCATCCATTTCCAGGTAGCATCATCGGGGAGAGAGTCAACCATGTGAACCTGAAGCTGCACCTTTTCAGGCACTTTCACGGTATCAGCAAGATATGAGGTATATGACTGATTATAATAGTAATAGCCATGATTTCGGAAGATGGAGGCTATGCGTGAACGCTCGGCATCAAGAGCAGCCACATCAAACGGATCACCAACCTTTATCTTAGGCTTGTCGGCAAGAATGAGGTTTACGGCATCCTGCGGGAAGTTATGATAGCTGATTGTATCAATAGTGTATAACGGTCCCATATCCACGGTATATGCAACCTTAGCAGTTCGCGGACGAGCCACAGTATCGGTCTTGGTTGTCTTTGCCTTGCCGTACACTATGTCGTAATCCACATTTCCACGGAAATAACCGTGATTCTGGAGCACATTCTCGGCAACAGACACGCGAAGTTCAGGGTTCACATTACCCATAAGAACAGGCGCCTTACCGAATGTCTTGCCCATCCACTTTGCAAAACCGCTTTTCTTACCCTCGCAGGCATTATGAATCCAGAGGGCGTAAGGGATGGTGCGATAGTAGGAAGAACCGAACAAAGCGCCGTTAGGAGCGGTTGCAAGAGCCGCCTCCACTTCTGCCTGTGTCTCAATGAAATGCTCGCTGTTATCGTGATTCTGATAGTCGATAGGCTTCAAGCCTGTGAATAGCTGTTCGCCCGGCTCAAGGTGGGTTGAGCAGGAAGCGAGAAGGAGGAGAAAGAGGACAACGGCCTCTCCCCCCGCCCTCCCCCGTAGGGAGGGAGCTGGAAGGCGGAGGGGGAAGTTAATAAGAACCCCGAAAAACCGTTCTATATATTTCCAAATATTATTCATTTGAATCAACTATCTACTTTACTCCTTCAACTTTTATGCTATCTACTTTTACACTATCAACACCAAACTTAACGCCATTCACTTCTCCGTGTCGTTCTCTGGCTCCCTTCCCCATTACGGGGGAAGGGTTGGGGTTAGGGGTTGTAGGGGTTGCGTTAGGGTTTAACATCCTTCTCCTCATCTCCAAATTCTTATCACCAAACTGGAAGATATCCCTGAAGTTCTGCAACTTACGTTTCCACATATAACCGGCACCATACTGACCTACATAGCCTTCGAGGAAATCATATACGGCACGCTTGTAGAAGAGCTGGAGGTATTGGTTGGAGATATCGGAGGTGCGATACTGGAGTTCTACGTTATCAAAGAACGTGTTGTTCTGACCGCTTACATCAGAGCCGGTGGATATCTTTCCACCTACAGAAACAGAAAGGCGGTTGTTCCAGAAACGCTTTGCGAACTTGAATGAGTAGTCAGTATGCATCCTACCTGTCTCGTCAGAGCTTGTCTCCATACCTACCGAGAGGTCGAGAGTGCGGAGAGCAGAGCCGGCTATCTGGTTGATTTCCTGTTGGAGGAATGAGCTGAGAGCCGAGTTCATGGTGAAACTTGAGGTGTTATTCTCCGTGAGATACATACCCGTGGTGAGCATCGTAACGGCACGTTTTCCGCGTTCCTCAAGCGTCAGCATACTGAGCTCATCACTAACGTAAGAATCCTCTGGAGCCTCAATGACGAACTCAAGTCCCATGTCCTGAAGAGTCTTTGAGAGTACCACACCACACTCGAAGAGCACGGATTTCTTTACGCCGTTCTCTTCCACCATGGCCTTGTTCTTCTCCTTCGCCGTGATGCTGAGACGAGGATTCATAATGTCGCCCGTAAACTCGATATACGAATCAGGAGATATCTCGAATGTCTTCAGAGGAATTACAGGCAGAGAATACTTCATCTCACCTGATGAGATGGTGTATCTTCCTGTCATTGAGATATCACCACCTATATATTTCATTCTGAGACTTCCACCTCCGAGGATGTCAAGGTAGTTGGTGTGGTTGGTGTTGAGCCAACAAGTAACATGAGCACCTTCCTGAACAGTAACCGACAAATCGACAGACATACCATCCACCTCGGGACGGTTCACCACCAAAGGCTCATCGCCTGAGAAGTCGGTAAACGTTACGAGTTCCTTCAAGCGGTTATCGGTTGTGATAGGAGAATCACGAAGGATATAATAAAGGTCGCTCTTTGAGAGTACGGTGAGATTACCCCTTACCTTCAGTTCTGAAAGCTCTCCGTTTATTCTTCCGAAGAAGTTCACGTAGCCCTTACCATAAGCCTCGGAGCGACTGCTTTCCTTCGCATCAATAAGCAGGAAGTCCCTCGCACGCATACGCATGTTCAGGCTGATATGATCAAGGTCGGAGAAGTCTATATCACCCATTATCACGAGTGGCTGATCGTTATTGGCATACATCTGGAAGTTCTCAAGCAAGAGCTTTGAATTGGTGATGCGAACCGGGTCGTCATCAAACTTCATCGTTATGCCGTAAGGAACAGAAATGAGAGAAGCTCCCTGCAAGTAGATATCACCATTAACCACAGGCTTTGAAACAGAACCGCGTACCGTGAGCTGTCCTTCACCAGTTCCCTCAAGACCTATAATCTGATCAGGCACGAAACCGTTGGCGATATTCAACGGCAGTTGCTGCATATTCACGTCAAGGTCGATGCCTCCACCTTCCTCAACATATTCCTCTGGGTTATAGCCACCGACAACACTTGCCACCTCAACGCCATCCTTCAGCAGGATTCCGTCAATATGGTGAGTACCGTCTTCCATAGGCATATACACAAACTCGGAAGATATGTTACCTATTCCGCAGTTCTCATAGACGAGGTCCTTGAACTCCACAGAACTTGAAACAGAGAGATCATTCGGTGTCTGTATGACGTGGAAGTCACCATCCATAATACCACCCATCTGAGGCATGTAAGGAATTACAGACACAATCTCGGCAAGATTAAATCTGTGCAAAGAAAGCGTCACGTCCTGAAGTGCCTCAAGATTATCATCGTCGGTATATACCAGCAAACCCATGCCGTCGGCAGATTTCAGTTTAAGGTCGGCAGAGAGTCGCATATTTGGCGAGAACAGGATATAGTTGTCAGGATTTACGCTGAACGGCTTATATCCAAGCACATGTTTCCTATCGTCAAGTGAGATGCGGATACCTCGTGTCTCCATCACGGCAAGAGCGCCCAAATCCAGGATTCTCTGCTTTCGGGCATCGTCGATTATCAAGTCAACCGATGTTCCATTCGGAAGGAGAGAGCCTTTTGCCTGAGCCGTGAACACATACTGCGGATTATCCTTGCCGTTCTCCACATCCACCTTATATCGTATCTGTTCAGAATCAGATGTCAGGACAGCCTTTATCCTGTCAAGTTGCAAGGATTCTGTTTTGAGCGTATCAATAGTCATCTCACCATTTATTCCCGTAACTGGCGAGATATTGAAATCTGCAAGAATCTGCTTCACACCTATGTCGAAGCGCTTCATGGCATCTGCCACAGGATTATCCCTACCAAGTGACAGATAGACCTTTCCCTGCGGCAACTTACTACGGATATCCTTCTCACTAATGATACGTTTCTCCCATTGACGCATTACCTCTTCCATCAGAACATCAGAAACCTTCATCAGTTTCTTGTAGCCACCACTAAGGTCGGCCTTCAGGTGGAAGTCTCCGCAATCAGCTACGGCATGGGTAGTATCCGTACGTGTAAGGAGGTCGATGGTCATATCATCCGGGCGATATGCCTGCACAGAGTCTATGATTGTGAGGTCGCTCAGATTTCCCACCACCTTATAGTACTCGTCCATATCGGTGGCCAAATCAAGATGCGCACATCCCGCAATAGTCAATGGAGCCTCTGCAAGATAGAGACGATAGAGGTCGGCCTTGTTAAGTTCCGTGGTTATCGTAGCATCCACCTTCTTGCTAAGAAGAGCATCAAAACCGATTGTTCCGTCAAGAAGCGGATTCTTTGAAACAACCGTTGCATGAGCCTTGCCGCCCGAAAGGTCGGCATCAAGTTTCATATTGTTGAGGTTCCACTTGCTATATGCGAAATTAGTCACGGAAGCCTTAGCATTTATCTTGGTGCGGGAAGAGAATACATCAGTTCCCACGCCCGTTACATCAGCCTTGCCTGTGAAGCCGCCAAGTCCCATGCCCTTCACAAAGTGCCCCAAATGTAATCCGTCGGCCTTCAAATTGGCTTTGTAAGCCATTGCCTTTGCGTTGAAGTTAGCCTTTCCGCTCAAAGAGCCCTTGCCCTCAGTAGCGCGGAAATCAATGTCATAAATCTGACCTCTTATCTTCGCATCAGCCACGGCATGAACGGCTGGTATGCCTATCATCTTCGCCGTACTCTTATCGAGCATGGTCTTCACAAAGTCGAGGTTATAGGTCTGGGCATCAAGATGAATATCGGATACGAGTTTGTTGATATCCATGAACTTCTCCGCATATCCGTCAGCTTTCACGAGGAATGCCCCCGGAAGCTGTGCGTATGCGCTCTTGATATCCACACGGTTCATATTTCCGCTAGCAAGAAGTTTGATGGCAAGCGGTTTCCTCGGCCATTGATCCATGAACGATTTCGGCATATCGCCCATACCCATGCCAAGCAGAATATCCTCACTTCCAAGAGAGGCATCAGCATCCACATACACCTTACCCGGATTGATAGAATCCATCACGTTAAGGTCAACAATGGCATTTGCCTTCAGCGTTGAGGTTGCAATATCAGCATTAACATCACGATTGAGGGCAAGGGCGAAATCGGTCGTGAGTTTAAGGGAATCCATAGCAAGATTTCCTGTCAAGGATTTTACCCCAATACCGCATTTCTCCATCATCTGGCATTGCCTTATCCTCAAACTCATCTCCATAGCATTCACCGAGTCCTTGGGTGCAAGGAAACGCAAGGAGTCTATGCCCAACCCGATATTTGTGAGCGCTATGTGGTTAGCATCCAGTCCTTTAAGGCGAGGCTCAAAGTTGTTGTCATAATATATTGCGCCTTTCTGCCAATCCACAGAAGCTATGTTATACTCTCCCTTATACAAGTCGAAGAATCCCTTCTTCGCACTCACCTTACCCAGCACCGCCTTAAACTGAAGCGTATCGCCCGGCATGTGTATCGTGGCATCAGAATTTTCAATTGCAAGTTCCTCGGCACTTATCTTCCAGAACACCTCGCTCTTCGTCGTATCTTCAGGAACGGTATCGCTTAGCTCCACGTTTATATGGGCATCAGCAAGATAAATCTTAGCAAGGTCAACCGTCTCTTTTCCAAGGTCAATTTTTGCGGGAGCGGCTCCCTCCCTACGGGGGAGGGCGGGGGGAGAGGCCTGAGTTGCCTTCATTGTTAGCTCCCCTACTCTTCCTTTCACCCTTGCCTCATGCACGAGGTTGGCGGTATTCATCTTCAGCTCATAGACATCAAGCTGGTCGATATTCACCTGACTATCAAAAAGAGGCATCAACTGCACATCCACCACAGCCCTTTTCAAGTCAGCTATAGTATCCTTGCATTGAGGTAAAGAATCATTCTGCTGAATAACCTTCACGCCGTCCACCCCGAGATTGAGCGGGAAGACAAGGCAAACGCGCTCCACGCTGACCTCCATCCCCATCTCCTTAGAAGCATAGGCAGCAACGGTCTTTACCGCCCAGTTCTGAATAGGTGGAATATAGAGTGCAACGGCAAGAAGCACGATTAAGATGAAGGGAGTGAGCACAATACCAATAGCCCACTTCATGTATTTATTCATAAGAATAATCTTTGATTTGCCCACAAAGATAATGCAAAATTTGCACACAACAAAGACTTTTACATCTTTTTTCTTTGATATCCCGACAAAAACAAGTAACTTTGCAAAAAAATAACATTCAAAAAGATACAATCACCAACAAATATCGCCTCCCCACAAGCGATAAATACTATAAAACATCCTTCCCTTTGGGAAGGCTTGGTTAGGCTAATATGACTCCAATTTACGAAGACAACCATATCATTATCGTCAGCAAACAGAGTGGCGAGATAGTTCAAGGCGACAAGACAGGCGATACTCCTCTGTCAGAGACCGTCAAGGACTATATCAAAGTCAAGTATCAAAAGCCGGGGAATGTTTTCCTTGGCGTTGTGCATCGCCTTGACCGTCCCGTTAGTGGATTGGTGATGTTCGCTCGCACAAGCAAGGCTCTTGCCCGTCTCAACGAGATGTTCCGTGTGGGAGATGTTCACAAGACATATTGGGCTATTGTTCCAAGAATAAGCCCATCTCGGCCTCTCCCCCCGCCCTCCCCCGTAGGGAGGGAGCCGGAAGGCAACAACCATCCAAATCTTAATACATCAGCAAATCCCAATAGTCGAATCGGCTCCCACCCTACGGGGGAGGGCGGGGGGAGAGGCCGAGATGGGGCTACCCTCCTTACCCACTGGCTCGTTCGCAACGAGAAGCAGAACAAGTCGTATGCCTATGACCATGAGGTGAAGGATTCAAAGAAGGCGCAGCTAAGCTACCGTATTCTTGCCCACTCCGACCGCTACAGTCTTGTAGAGGTACAGCTATACACAGGCCGTCATCATCAGATTCGCTGTCAGCTTGCGAAGATAGGATTGCCTATCAAAGGCGATCTCAAATACGGTTCTCCACGAAGCAACAAAGACGGTTCTATCTGCCTTCTTTCCAGACACATGGAGTTCGTGCATCCTGTCAGCAAAGAGACGATACGAGTTACCGCCCCATTACCCGATGATGCCCTTTGGCAAGCATTCGGAAAGATCATCGCAAACAACGACTAACTATGGGATTATTATTCGTTCTTATCTTCTGGGCAATTTTATTCTGCATTATATCATTAGCACTCGGATTACTGGGCATTATTGCAGCTCTGTTATATAGTCATTATAAAAAAGTAAAAGTAAGGTTCCTTACATGGTTTATTGCTCCTGGAATACTCCTTTTCGGTTTTGCAGGCATCAACTTTGCTGTGAGTGTGTTTTATGGTATTATAACGAATTCAGACATAGGAATAGGCGACTATGCAAGCGAAAACATCAACAAGAAATATCATCTCTTTTGGATAGATGCATCCGATTGGAAAATTGACACAAGAGATTCTAACTCAGACTTTTGGGAAATCAAAGAATTCAACCATGTACAGGAAATATTGGAACATGACGATACCATCGCATTTACATCAAAAATAGATGATCAATATGTCCTTACTCAGTTGAATGCGAACAAGGTTGAATATGCGGTTATAGATTCGGCCTCAACAACCGATGTTCTTTGGAATAAATACACAAAGACGAGAGGCATAGACAGAGATGATGTATATACTTGCGATGAATATTACATAAGATATAGGAAATATTTCTTAATTGCTGTTCTCACTTTCAATATCTTCATATTCTACTTCATCTTTAAGAAGTTCAAAAGATTCTGGAAATTCCTATTCCTGAAGAAATAAATATTCGTTATTCCTCCGCTATGAACCAGCTAATAATTCGCTTTAAACGCAAGGGATTTGTGCGATTGCTGCTTTTGAAGCGGAGGTAGTGGTGAGGCATATTGGAGGTACGACGAAGGCAATTTGGGGCGAAAATCACGACTTTTACCTACCTTTTACCTACCTATACCTAGCCAAGGCTAGGTAGGTAGGTTTGACAGCGTGCGCATAACTTACAGATATACAAATAGATACACTATCTATCCTTTACATACCTACCTAGCCAAGGTAGGTATGTGTATATGTAATCTCGATATGAAAAATGACACAGTAATTGTTAGGTAAATATATATATAATAATGATATAATTTTTATTCTACTTCTCTATACTTTACCTACCTAGCCAAGGCTAGGTAGGTATGTATAGGTAAAACAATGAAGATATGGCTAATTATGTTTCGTGCAAGGTACGCAATAAATTGACACTCAACACATTGAGTAGAACGAGCACCGTGCTCGCTCCGCGGAATGCCAGCTTAAAATGATACCTACCTTACCTACCCTGAGGATATAGGTTGGGTAGGAATGATGCTAGCTAGGTGTGGTGGCATACTTGAAGGTATGGAAGAATCAATAGATAAAAGCCAATTTCCCGCAAAAACTGTACCCCTTATCGCAAAAACTTTTTATTTTTTCTTCGCCTTTGCCCAAAGGCTTTTTCTGATAGTTTTAAGTCTTACTACCATTGCCTTAACCTTAAGTCCGTTTCACCTCCGTTATAAAACCGTTCTAAGTCCGTTCTGAATCCGTTCCTTAGAATAGGCGAAAAATGGGATTTGGTAGGGATTTGCATAGGCCTTGCAAGGGAGTTGTACTTAGTTAAAAAAAATTCAATAAAAAACTAACGGACTACCCAGTTCTCTATTTTAATTGAATTTAATCTCTCTAAATGACCTACATTTTCTGTAACCATAATCGCCTTTGCTACAATCGCGGAAGAACCAATCAATATATCAAAATCCTCAATTGGTCGTCCTTGAGATCGTAATGCTCTTTTCTGTCTTGCATATTCACGGATTGCAAGTCCTGTAGGAACAACCTCAATATCAGAGATAAAAGACTCGATAATATTTACATTACGAGCCTTTCTACCATCATCGCGAACACCACAAAGCAACTCTCCGATAGTAGCTTCTGCAATACAGCATTTATCCCAACCTATTTGCAGAATTTTATTCACTACTTCCGGTCTGTTCTGTAAAAAATGAATACAGATACAAGTATCAAGCAGATACTTCTTTTTCATCACAAAGAAAAATCAATTACAGGTTTTGAACTACGTGAAGCATAGACATCAGAAATAATTTCATCAGATGTACGATCATCTTCCCAAGCACCAGCATATTTTTTAACCATAGCCTCCGTAATGCTCACTTTTTCAGAGACAGACTTATCCCTATGCTCAACCACAGAAGCAGTAAGCATACTTGCTAAACGCAATTTCACTTCATCGTTAAGATTACGAAGCATATTCCAATAATTATTGGTTATTGTTATATCTGCTGAACTCATAATATGTTTTTACTTTATGTTGTCAATCGCTAATACTAACTCGACTGCAAAGATAGTACTTTTTCCAGAAGAAAAAGAAAACAAAAGCACAAAAAGAATGTTTTTTACAAAAATTATGTAGTAATTGTATGGTTCTTCGTAAAATTGAAATGGATTTGAGAATATTTTCCCATAAAATATCGGGGATTTTATGAAAAACAAAAAAATATTCGGTTACAACGCATTTCATAGGCCTTGCATGGGACTTGGAACTTTCTATCTTTTAAAACAAAAATTCCACAAGCTTTATTTGCTTATCTAAAAAGAATATTGTATTTTTGTAGGCAAAAACAAAAAATTCAGCTTTTTTGCAAAAAAATTTGAATCTATGGGGTAATCATTCTTCATGCTTAGCTGTATTAAAGATAAACAGCAACAAAAAAATGGAACAAAAAGAACAACAGTTTGAACAGCTCTTCCATTCCGAATACGGCAGGATGTACCGACTGGCTTATATCCTGCTCGGAGATGAAGACGAGGCAAAAGATGCCATACAGGATGTCTTTGCAAGTCTGTGGGATGGTACTGTGGAGCTGCGTGAAGAATCTCAGCGGTCGTTTCTTCTGACTTGTGTCAGAAACCGTTGCCTCAACATAATTGCGCAATGGGAGAGGCACAGAAAGGTTGAGACTCAGATAGCAAACACGCAAGACATGGAATTCCCGGAACCATGGCAGGGAAGACCAGACGACGAGCTTATCGAGATAATACGCCACTATATCGACGGATGGCTCACCCCACAGACAAGCAAGATCATCCACATGCACTTCGACGACAGGAAATCCTATAAGGAGATATCCAATTCGCTCGGCATAAGTCTATCAGCCGTAAACAAGCACTTAGTGCAGGGAATGAAAAAACTGCGTCAAACTTTTAACCGCAAAGAAGCATGAAAAAAGAAGAACAAATAAGAATGCTCCTAAATTCAGAGCAATATACAGAAGAGCAACTTGATAAGATGCTCGAAGATTCCCACATCCCTACCCCTAGTGTGGATAAGGAGTGGCAACGTTTCAAGACAAGGACACAGGCTAAACAGTCAAAGCAGCACAGAAGCAAGCCTATGCAATGGGCTGCCACATTAGCCATCCTTGCTGCACTCTCCGGTATTTCATACGCCACTATCTCTCACTTCGTATCTGCAAAAGAAGATACAAATGTAACGACAACAACTGTGGTGGATGAAAAAGAGAATGCCGTTAAGTCTGCAAGTGTAGAAGAAAAGACAGACACCATAAGGACTGCCCAGAACTTCAACAACGTGCAGTTGGCTGAAATAATGAACCAGATCTCCAAAGACTTCGGCGTAAAGGTTGTCTTTGCCAACGAGAAGGCACGCACCATACGCCTCTACCTCTCATGGGAAGCCGATGACACCATTCAGGAGATCATCAACCGTATCAACCACTTCGAGAAAGTGCACCTCACTCTCTCCGACGAAACAATAACTATAGATTAAACGCCTCTCCTGAAATCCATAAAGGAGAAATGGCAAGTAACAAACGTTAGCCCGACGATTTGTTTTAACATTCGCTTGGCTACATAAATTAATGAAGAAAATGAAAGAAAAGCTATTATTTATGATATGCGGCCTTTTGGCTATGATGAATGTTCAGGCTCAGCCGCTGTTGAAGACTCACGTAGAAACTGGTGATGTTGAGGGTGTACTCGAAGGCAATGACCTCGCTTGTTATTATGCAATTCCTTTCGCAGCTCCTCCTGTTGGCGACTTGCGCTGGAAGGCACCGCAGCCTGCAAAGCCTTGGAATGGTGTGCTCAAAGCCAAGGAGCCTGCCAAGTGGCCTCCACAGCCTGAAAAGAGTTATGTGAAATACGATATGATGGACGAGGACTGTCTCTACCTCAGCGTGGTAACTCCTGCCAAGAAGAAGAACGAGGCTCTGCCCGTGATGGTATGGATTCATGGTGGCGGATTCCGTAGTGAACATTATGGCGGCGAACTATGGCAGAGTCTTGCCCGTCGTGGTGTTGTCACCGTGTCTGTGGCTTATCGTGCCGGTGCACTTGGCTATATGGCACACGAGGAACTGGCAAAGGAGAATCCCGATGGCCATTCCGGAAACTATGGCATACTCGACCTTATCTTCGCCCTGCAATGGGTACAGCGTAACATCAGCAACTTTGGCGGCGACCCTGCAAAGGTAACTATCTTTGGCGAATCAGCAGGTGCCATGTGTTGCAACATACTCTGTGCATCACCTCTGGCAAAGGGATTGTTCCGTGCGTGCATCAGCCAGAGCGGAGCCTTCATGTTGCCGGGCGACGTTGACCAGCCAACGGCTAAGACACTGGGTAATATGTTCATGAACCAGTTGCAGAAGAAGAGCATCGCGGAGATGCGCCAGATGGATGCCAGGTCACTCACAGGCAACGGCGTGAACTTCGTGGGCTGTACCCCTATCATCGACGGCTACGTTATGACCGCGCCTATCTACGACCTCTACAATCAGGGCAAATACAACGATGTGCCTGTACTGATCATGCACAACAGCGACGAGGCTGCCACGGAATTTGACTCCGTTAGCGAAGAGATGTATAACCAGCAAGCC
>Ga0310695_10000511_pt1 | contig 100621 bp, 86 predicted proteins | sample RumenRJG_04DNA_FD_203882 | JGI IMG/M metagenome (GOLD analysis project Ga0310695, IMG submission 203882) | Bovine rumen microbial communities from Lethbridge, Alberta, Canada - RJG_04 (v2) (version 2) | ecosystem: Host-associated > Mammals > Digestive system > Stomach > Rumen | place: Canada...
AGATAGACAACCGCGTAAGCGCATTCCAGCAGGAAACCGGCACCGACAAGAACATCCTCGTGACCCTCATCACCGTCAAACCGGTCAAGGAAAACGCCTGGACAGACACCGTCAGCAGCTTCGTAACCCTCCAAGACCTTCTCGTATAACGGGCTAAAAACCTTCTATTTTCACCTTTTTAGCCCGCTATCCGTAACATATTCAAAACCGCCGCCACCTCACTCTGAGATAGCGGCAGTTTTTCTGTCATACACGGCCAGACCAGGTATCTGTCTTCCTGAGGCTCAGCCGAAGGATCTACTTCGTATATAACCCCATCCTCCGGAACGTCACATCGCCCTCCAGCAGATTCGGCCCGTCCGTATTTATCTCAAAGCGCTCAAGCACCAGCTTGTCCTTGCTGCACTCCTTAACCCAGTAACCAACAGTAGGCGTATACGCGGCCTTCCGGTCCTCTTGCTTGAAGTCATGATCCAACTCAAAGAGATAAAGAGCCGGAGTGGAGCCGCCTACGCCCGGATAACCGTTCTGATGCTGCTGGTAGATATATTTCGCCTCCGAATCACCGGTAAACACATCTGAGACATAGATGCTTAGAATCCACGTTTGAGGATCCGCGTCGCCCGCTTTGAAATCCCATATCACCAGCCCTGCATCCTGCACTCCTTCTGGATATACCTTCTCCCAACTTCCTTCCAGATTGTTAGCCAAGTCAATCTCAGGAAACAGCTTCTTCTCACAGCCGCACAGTCCTGCCACCAGCAGCGCCGCACACACAAAATACACAATCTTTCTCATCATATCATTCAAATTGTTGTACAAATATAATCCAAAAAACGCAATTCCTTGCGTCCGGAAGGCGATTATTCACTCTTCAACGCCTCCGCCGGATTGGTCCTGGCGGTCTTGAGGTAGTGATACAGCACCACGATGGCCCACATATAGAAACAATCATTGCTCGGAAATCCATTGGATTAGCTTTTCCAGGACCTCCGGAGCGAAGGTTTCCTCGATGTCCCTGTATTCGTTGGGCGAACCTGTCTGGCAATTTCATTCATTCTTCCTCTTTCATCTTCAATCGATCAAGAATACTGTCACAGGCTTTCATCAGCCGCTTGTAGTAGAGGAAGCCTATGATACACAGTGCGACGACAGTGAGGACTAAGAGTAGGACCATTTTCATTCCTTGTTCAGGAGTACTCCAGCTGTGATAGACGGTGGGGGCAAAGGTTCCGGCGAGGATGACGGCTGCGGTCATAAACACGAAGAAATACCGATGATACTGCTGTTTGAAGCGTTTGACCTTCTTGGTAGCGGAGAGGATGTCCTCCTCGTAGAGGGTTTCTTTCGACAGATTCTTGTACATGCGGAGCATGGCCCAGATGGCAATCACGATAAAGAAGGACACCGCGGCCGGGAACCACCAGTCAATGTGCCTGATGATGGAGATGACAATGACCAAAGGGATGCCCAGCGCACCGGCGATGAGGCCGCTTTGCTTGTCCGTCGAGAGCCAACGGACGTCGGACTTGAATGCTTTTTCCATTAACTTCTCGTTGATGATCTGCTGCTTGTCGAACCGTTCCTTCAGTGCGGCGTAATCTTGCCGCATCTGCTCCAGTTCCTGATTGATATCGAATTCTTCTTTGTTCATGGTACGAGTGATTAAAGATGGGACTTTTTGAGTTCTTCCTTGATTCGATGTAGTTGGAAGGAAACATTCTTCACCGATATACCCACGATGGAACCTATCTCCTCGTAACTCAGGCCTTCGAGCCACAGGAGGATAATTGCGCGGTCCACCAGCCCCAATTGATTGATACGGGCATACAGGCGCTTAGTCTGCAGTGCCCTGTCATTCGTATCCTCAAACGGGTCGATGTCCACGCTAAGCGGTATCCGCTCTCTGCTCAAACTCTTCTTTTTCTTGTCAGCGTTGAGACAGCAGTTGAGCGAGACACGGTAAATCCAGGTCCGGACATCGGATTCCGCGCGGAAAGAATCATATCCCTTCCAGAGCCTGATCAGTATCTCCTGGAAGAGGTCGTCAATCTCATCCGTGTCCTTCGAGAACATATAGCATACCGAGTAGATGGTGCTCTTGTGCTCCCGGACCAGTTGGGTGAATGCTTGTTCCTTGTTATCCATTTTCAATCGAATCTACACCCGTTAGACAACATAGTCCGCGAAAAACTATAAAACAATTCAATTTTCTTCAGACAAATTTACATTTTTTTGCCGATAATGCCTTCAGGCCGATATGGAAAGCGGTCAAAGCCAGTTCGCTCCGCTAAAGCTGCGCTCACTCGCTTTGGTTCCGTCCTCCGGGGCACTGCCGCGCCCCTCCGAACTCCACTACTGGCAGCTCCACTGCAAGACTCTTCCCGCCGCGCCACGGCGCTCTGGTTAGAGACTTGCGGCCGTTCCGCGCCCCGACCAAAAACTGATTACCGAGTAGAAGCCCTACCTCCCCGGTATCTGAAAGCATACACCCTCACATCCATCGCCTTCCCGCCCTTCACCACGGCCCCGGCCTTAGTCTCCTCCAGCCGGAAGCCATTCTTCTCCAGCACCCGGGCCGATGCCAGGTTCTCCGGGAACACCTCGCCGATTATGCGCTCCAGCGCCAGCTCCCGGAAAGCAATCTCGCAGATCTGCCGAACCGCTTCCGTGCCGATGCCCTGGGACCAGAACGGCGTCAGGATCATATAGCCAATTGACCCGACGGCATGGCTCTTATCTGCAATCCTCTCCACGGAAATGCTGCCGACAATCTGCCCGTCCGCTACGATAGCCCGCCAGACACCCTCCTTGCCGTCATTCTCCGCCACCATACCAAGCCACCAGTCGGCATCCGCCTCCGTATAAGGATACGGCAGCCTGTCCGACAGATAGGTCCTGTCAACGGCATTGCAGAGCGCCATCAGCGCCGGCTTGTCGGCGGGTGTCCAGGTATGAAGGGTAATAATCATCAGTGTTCATATCGAGAAATCTGAATTTATCTTTCTATTCTCTGATCCTGATAAAGAGGGTTGTCAAGTAACTCGGGGGCATCTCCAATAAAGGCTTTTGCAGCTTCTTTATCACCTTGGAGCTGCCACATCAACCATGCTGTTGCATAGCCGTCGGCGGTATATAACATCATTCCGTGATCGGCACCAATGCGTCTGCCCATCGCTTTATCTGAAGACGAAATTTTGTTGAACATCTCGATCATTTTGTCAATGGGGATGACAAATTCCGTTTCAAATTCTGTTTCCGTTCCTGCAATCATGAAGACGGGAACTTCAATCTTATCTAATTCATAGAGCCATCCAAAACCATGCGCCGTTTCCTCATGCGTCGGACTTAAAGCAACAGCTGTTTTGAAGTAATCTTTATAGGGGCTGATTGAGAGTTCTGTCAGACATCCTGCGCCACCTTGTGAATGTCCTTCCAAACCTATCCTGGTAAGATCAATCTTATTGAACAAAAGACTGTTAGAATCCTGGTTCTGCTTTATCAAAAACTCAAGCGTCTGGTCGGTTGATTGGCCAAAACCGGAACTGGGATGTTCATTGCCTATTACAATAAAACCCCAGGAAGCCAAGTGTTTCAGCACAGACTGATACTTACTGGCTTTCACTCCTGTGCCATTTACCATGATAACAACCGGATATTGCCGGTCTGTCTTTTTTAGTTCCTCCGGAAAACAGATCGTAATCTTTTCCAGATCCCCCTCGGCATCTATGGTAATTGTTTTAATAGCATAGCTTCCCCGAGCGAGATACTTTGCTTCAATGATACCCCCCGTTCCTGTTCTGTCGATATAGTCGTTCGGTGCATTCGGTTTGAGCAAAAAGAACACAAGCAATGCGACAATCAATAGAATGATGGTCAGTATAGTGATTCCAAGAACCTTCAAAAACTTCTTCATATTTTCTTCTTCGTAAATCTCGATTTGACGAAACAAATATACGATTCCTTGCGTTTTTAACAAAGAGTGCATTTCATCCTATTGTCTCACTTCAGCTTCTCCACATACCTGGTATCTTCAAAGTTCGCGTCCATCGCCCCGGATCTTTCCTCATCCCATTTCTGTCGCAATTGTTCTTTAGTAGGCGCCACCTTCCCACTCCAGGATGCTCCCTGCGGCTGTCCTACGGGGTACAGGACGCGGGCAATCGCGGGAAATGTGATGTGGGTCTGCACTTTGGCCGAGGCATTCAGGATCCTGTCCCTGACGTAAGAAGGAAGGGCGCGGGCATCGATGACGGCCATATCCTTGTGGTCGATGAATTTCACGGTGCCCCCGGTGACTACCGGCTCGATGCCGAGCCATTTCAGGTACTTCATCAGCCCCGCAGCTGATTTGGACTCGCGGAAAGCCATTTCAACGTGATATTTCAGGTCCCGGGCACGGGAATAGTCCTTGTGGCTGTGGTAATGCTTCATCCCTTCGTAGCTTTCATACCAGGTCCTCCTGGCCATGGTCTCGGAGACGGGAGCAGTCACGGGGTTGCCTGCGGCGTCAAGCCCCTGTAGGATGACTTTCGGGGCATCCGGTGTCCCGCCGATGGTGGCGCGCACACCCTTGCGCTCCAGCACGGCGGCAAGGTCGCTGAAATCGCTATAACAGTATTGGAGCGCGTAGGCGTAGATGCCCTTCAACTGCCGATAGACAGCCTTGCCCGGAACGAAGCGATTGGGAATCGGCCTGTCTCCCTGGGTGTACTTATTGACGGCCTTCTCTGCCGCCCCGTCCGGAACTGTGAAGCCAAACTCTGGGCCGATCTTCCGGGTGTAGTCCGTGAGTTTCCGATTTTCGTAGTAATTGTTAATCTTGCGGCCAGTGACGGTACTGATTCTTGAAGACACGACGTGATAGTGCGTGCGGTCGATGTCGTTGTGGCGGAAAACCAGGAAAGGCTGGTCCTTGTAGCCCAGCCTGTACATCACCTTGCATATGGCATCGAAGATCTGGCTCTCGGTGCAAGTGTCATCCGTGCCCGGGTTCACGGACATATGAAAGCCGACATCCGCTATGGGATAGCTGGTGTGCTCCAGGGCGGCGAAGCTTGCGTAGATGCCGGCCCTGCTCAGACTCGGCAGTTTGTGACCGGCTACAATGCGTGCGGTACCGTCTGCGACCTTGTCATAGTTGTAGTCGAGCGTCGGCGCCACCGAACTACGGGTTTTCAGAATCCTGAATATCATGGAGCTAAAGGCGTTTGTTCGGATCCGCCAGATAATCGCGCAGCTCTTGCGAGGCGCGCCTCAGCGTTTCCCTGAGTCCGGCGAAGGTACGGCTGCTCGCCTCCAGTGCCTGTGCCATTGGAAGCGACGCCGTATTCACCTTGACGGCAATCTGGTTGTAGTTGGTTCCGATCCTGTTGAATTCGCGTATCAGTTCGTTCATTTTCTGAAGGATTTCGTCATCCGTGGGAGATGACGTTGGGATGGTGATGGGCTTAACCTTGAAGACCGCGTCCCGGATGAAGGACGCCTCGGAACGATGTCCGGTCTTTCTCATCAGTTCGTGCAAACGCTCCCTGTCACCGGGGGTAACCCGGCATTTGATGAACAGTGTTTTCGGCGTTCTCGACTTCATGAATTGTTGTTTTCCGTCAGGAAAGGCAGATGTTTTCGGGCCACATCTGCACATCTTGCACCCCAGATAAAACCTCTATGTCCTAACTACCTCCCGAGGCTCCTCCGACGGTAGCTATCTCCGCTGAAATAGATGCTCGTATAGGCCTCGGTAATCCGGTCCATCACCCGTTCTCCGTATTGCCGCAGGAACTCCTCGCAGTCGAGATTGGTCGCGATGACGGTCGTCTTCATGTAGTCGTATCTGGCGATGATGATGTCGCGGATGGGGGTGCAGCGGTCACCCCATATCGTGCTGACCGCGGGTTCTGTCCCGGCCTCGTCTATCAACAGAACGGCCACCTGACGGAGCTCGGCGAGAGGTGCGGCGCGCTGATTGCTTTTGAGCGCGTCGATGATCTCGCCCGGGTAGCATCGCTGAACCTGGTTCCTGTCGAAATACTCCTTTCGGAAGAGGTCTTCCACGCAGGAGAGCATCGTGGTCTTACCAGTGCCGTAGCTCCCGAAGAGCAGCAGCCCGGTCTTCTGCGGAGTGCCGAGCCAGGCTACCACTTCGTCGAGGATGTCGGTGCAATGTGGGTCCCACACCTGGCGGCGCCGCTCTTCGCAACACGCTCCTCGTAGCGCTTCCGGAGAAAGTCACGGACGGCCTCCTGAGTCTGGTCCTTCAGGCGCTGGAATTTTGGCGTTAGGGAATAAACTGTATTGCTTTCCATGAATATTAATGTTATTATCCTCTATTCTATCTCTCTTATTATCGTGGGAACTTATTTCACGTGGAGATGTGAACTTTGTTCTCATAGAGACGCGAACTTTGTTCTCATTGGGATGTGAACTTTTTTCACATCTTGGGTCGCTTAGATTCGCCACATATGAGTAGGTATTACCGGGTTGGTGGCGTTGTTCGCTCCGGATAATCAAGCCGTCCCGAAGAAGAACCCGCAGGCACTTTCCTGCATGCTTCCGGGTGTAGTCGAATCGTTTTGCCAGGGAATCTACACTTTTGAACATTTCCTGGCCATTGATTGTGTAGTAATAGATCTCCGCGTACAGCAGGAGGGTGCAGCCTTTCAGCTTCAGCCCGGAGGCAAGCATAAATTCATGTATGAAGACTCCTGTTTGTGGCATTATCGCTCGTTTTTATCGCTCGCCTTGGAGAAGAGTTCCATTGCGTAATCAGCATCGGTGATAATCTTGCGCCCATTCTGCCGGACTGCCGGCTTGAGGATGCCGTCCTTATACTTCTGCGCGGTCTTGTGACTCACGTGGAAAAGGTCCTGGATTCCCTTGAGCCCATATACCTGGCGTCCGTGTCTTGCATCGGACCGGGGGTCGTTCCGGCTCTGTTTCTGATTGTCCTTCCTCGAGGGGATTACCTGCTCCCTGACGAGCTGCTTGACCGTTGCCGCCACTATGTTGGCAATCAGGTCCTGTTCGTTGTTGTCCATTTTTGTGCGTTTTATTTGGTTTTTGTTTGTTTTTGTCAGTTTTATATTTTACTTTTGCAGCAGTAGCAAATAAATTGCACCTTACTATCAAATAAAAGTGTAACAAAGTAAAGTATAATTTTTGGTTTAACCAAATATATTTCGATAGAATTGAATAAAAGATTAGAATTCCTGGAGTCACTTTTGCTTGCTACCGGAACGAACAAGTCGCAGCTGGCGAAGATCATGGGCGTGAGCGCCCAGAACATCTTCACCTATTTCCAGCGTGATGATATGAAGCTCTCCTATGCGCAGGAGATAGCCTCCCGGCTTGGATGCTCAGTTCAGTTCATGCTGGAGAAAGCGGATGCGTCTTCTGCATCCGCCGCCCTTTTGGATTTGGAATCCCTGGTTAACGGCAAGGGACTGGCGCGTCTGGCCTTCCTGCGCGTCGCTATGGGACAGTACGGTATCGAGAGAAAGGACCTGGCATCTAAACTGGGAATAGGCTATACCGGCGTGAACCGCTGGTTCAAGGTTGATGACATCGCCATATCCTATATCTACAGGATAGCCGAGCTGTACGGCCTTAAGGTCAAGGTAAACCTTAAGCAAAATAGGCTGGGCTAAAAACTCAGCCAAATTCACAAAATAAATCTCTATTTGGCTGACTTATCCAAACAGTTCATTCAGTGTGACCTCCATGTTTACGTGTCCGTTATGTTTGGACGTGGTAAGGCCGAAGGTGGTCACAAGTACAAGCAGTATGGAATGCGTGCGTTTATGGGCTGAGGAATTGCGGAGGGCCTCAAGTTTCTCAGTCAACTTCTCTTCGTATTCGGCAGTGATGGCGTATTTGCCCTCCGAGTATTTCATCTCGCAGAGGTAGTCGGTCCTTTCTGTGGTGGCCGGGACAACAAGGTCTATCTGAGCCGTCTTCCCCTCTGGAGTAGGGCCCAGGTAACAGTATGTTGCATCGGCATATTTAATGCGGAGAGCATCTTTAAGCTGGACTGTATGCTCGGAAACGAGAAGTTCGAATGCGTGTCCGGCCCAGTCAAAAAACTCATGCGTCCGTTGGAGCGAGCGCCAGGAGGTCTTCTTGCCAGGCTCCACGAAGGTGAGGAAGAAGATGGAAAAGAAGTCACAGAGCTGATATACGGTCTGCACCCGTTTACCGCCGTAACGCGGATAGGTCTTTACAATTCCGGATTCAATGAGATTGGACATCAACTTGGTGAAAGTGCCGCCGCCGGAGATCTTGGCTGCTTCAATAAGCTCGTTCCTTGTCATCCCATAGAAACGGGCGCCGAGGGCGCGGACTATATCAATGTATTTCTCCGAGGATGAGAACAGGCCTGTGTAAACATCCTTGAATTCTGTTCGGGCTTTCTCCTTGTTGAAATACAGTGCATCGATGTTGTCGGCCATGGTCCGGTCCGGGTGGATGCGGTCCATATAGTAAGGGATGCCGCCGATGGTCATGTACGTAAGGGCTATCTCGTAACGGGAAAGGTGGAAGCCACGTTTGGCCCAATACGACTCACACTCTCCAAGCGTGAAGGGTTTGAGATAGATGGTCTCTGTCAGGCGCCCGTGCAGACCGCCGTAGTCGCGGAGCACGTTGTCCAGCATCCAACTGGTGGCGGAACCGCAGATGATGAGCACGATGTTCCGCTGCTTGTCTGCCCAGTTGTTCCAGAAGAAGCCCAGTTCTTCAATAAGTTCTGAGGACTGAGGACCGGCGAGCCAAGGGAGTTCGTCAATGAAAACTACTTTTCTTCTGCTCTTCACGCGCTGCAGAAGTGTGCGCAGCAGCAGGAAGGCTTCCCGCCATGAGGTTGGACGGGGATTCCCTTCGGCCGGAAGACCGCTGGCAATGAGGTCGTCATAAAAATGGAGCAGCTGGGATTCTTTGTGTGTCTGGGCTTGCTTCATTTCGTCCTTGCCGTCTTCCTGCTTTTTGTACACGCCCACGGTGGAGAAACAGATTTTCCCACGGAAGGCTTCTTCCACGAGGAAAGATTTCCCTACTCTCCTGCGCCCGTATATGGCAAGCATTTCAGATTTGTCGGATTGGTAGATACGCTCCATCGTCCGGAGTTCTTCTTCTCTGCCTATGATTCTGGTACTTTTCATCTTGCGTGCATTTATCTCGTGTACAAAGATATAAAAAGTCAGCCAAATTCACGAAAAAATTCTCTTTTTGGCTGACTTTTTTGGGCTTGGGTTATTTGGCATCGAAGGCTTTTTCCATCAAGCTGATGGCGTCTCGTTTGGCGGATTCGGTGATGTCGATGTAGGGCTTCATGGATTTGTAGTCGGCGTGACCGGTGAACTTCATCACCACATCCGGCGGAACTCCGTTGGAAAGGGCAAAGCAGATAAAGGTCTTGCGGCCCGTATGGGTGCCTATCAGGGCATATTTGGGGAAGACGTCATCGTGTCGGGCGCCATTGCGATAGCAAGTGATTGTGTACGGCGTGGTGAAACCGCATATTTCACCGAGGTCTTTGAGACAGCGGTTCATCTGCTGGTTGGTCATGTTTGGAAGCGCCCTTCCGCCCGGGAAATCCTGATCCTTGTACTTGTCCAGGATGGCCAATGCGTTTTTGTGAAGGAAGATGGGCAGGCGGTCGTGTGTCTTCTGGGTAGTTACGGTCATCACTCCATTCCGTATGTCCGTCCGCCTGACTTCCACTACGTCCGAATAGCGGAGGGATGTGAAGGCGCAGAAGCAGAACAGATCCCTGGCGCGCCCCATCCCGGCAGATTCGGATACGGTCTTCTCATACTCCTTTCCATTCATATCCTTCAGTTTGAGCACGGTGCCGTTCTTGGGGATTTCCAGCGTGTAGAGTTTTTCCAGCTCCGGCTGAGTGAGGAAAATGACAGGCTTCTTGACGAGTTTGAATACTGGTTCATAGGTCTCCACGTCACGCACCTTCGTGTAACCCTTGCGGATGGCCCAGCGGAGGAACCAGGCCAGGTTCTTGTACTGTTTGAGCACGGAGTTGTCCTCCAGGCCGCAGTCGCGCCGTAGATAGTTGATGAACTTGTCCAGACCATCCTTGTCGTAGAAATCCAGTCCGGCGTTTTTCTTGAAACGCAGAAGGTGATTCTTGAAGGACTTGACCATCTTGAGTGTCTCCCAGCTCCATTCCTTCAGGTGGCTTTCCTCCCGGATGAACTCATCCATATACTCTGCTGCCGGCTTCACTTTGGGCCTGCGCTCTTTCTTTTCGGCTTTTTCGACCTTTTGCTCGGTAACTTCGGGGGCATCCTTGCTGTTTATCGATGCCAGGAGGGCGGAGTTCTTGTTTATGGCCTTGTCGAACTCCTTGTTAAGCTGGTCGGCAGAGGGCTGGTAATCCAGTGTGAGCTCGAAGGCCGAGAAGTGTGTCCGGATATTGGATATGCGGGAATTAATGACGCGATAATCCCGATCCTGGGCATTCTTGCAGCCCTTCTTGACCTCCTCTCTCTTCACATCCCACTTATCCTCACCGATAGAAAAGCCTATCAGCTTCTGAATACGCGTTCCGCGTATGTTGATGTCTGCCCGAATAGGGCACTCCCCAGACTTGTTGGTGTCGCCACGCTTAAGATAGAATCTGATCTTCATTGCTTTAGTTCACTACGTTTTCCGTCCCACTTTCCGTCCCACTTTTTTAACATTTGCAAAGATATGCTAAGATGGCGAATTATCCAAATTATTCTATTAACTTATTGATTTATTAATAGTTTGCGTAAACTTTATTACTACAAAAGACGTTGTAATAAATTCAGTTCGATAGTTCCCAGCACCACCAATAGGCCCTACAGATAGCTGTAGGGCCTATTTCTTTTCCAATATGTGCCTACATTGTGCCAATGAATCTGTGTCGTGGGGCGCGGAGGCGTGGATTGAATCTTAAAATGCTTATCTTTGTGTGATTGTAAAGATAAACGCCATGAAACAAATCATCGCCGCCCTGGTGGGAGTCATCCTGGCCTCGGGCGTTCTGGCCCGGGGACAGGCCCCCGAACTGCAGCGTATCCCCTTTTCCGCCATTCAGGGCGTGAGTGTGGGCAATGCCCAGGATGATGCGGCGGGAACGGGAGTGACCGTCTTCCGGCTCACCGTCCCGGGACGCGCGGCGGTAGCGGTCTTCGGCGGAGGCCCGGCATCCAGAGAGACGGAGGCCATTGCCCCGGAACGGAACCATCCCCTCAATGCGCTGGTTTTCTCGGGCGGATCGGCCTATGGCCTGGCTGCTTCCGGAGGCGTGGCCCGCTGCCTGGAAGAGCACGGCGTCGGATTTGATACCGGCATTGCCCGGGTGCCCATCGTGTGCCAGAGTTGTATCTACGACCTGGGCTATGGCAGTGCCACGGTTCGGCCGGATGAACAGATGGGCCATACTGCCTGTGAAGCGTCATTTGCCGGGAACGACCCGTGCAGCGGCAATGTCGGTGCCGGTACGGGGGCCACGGTGGGCAAGGCAGCCGGAATGCAGCAGGCCCAGAAAGCCGGGATCGGTTACGCAGCTGCACAAATGGGGTCACTCCGGATAGGTGTGGCCGTCGTGCTGAATAGCTTCGGGGACATCTACTCCCACGGAAAGAAGATCGCCGGAATGCTGACCCCGGACCGCTCCGCTTTCGCAGATTCCTACACAACCTTGCTCCATACGGCGGGAGACAATCTCTTCACCGCCAACACCACCCTGGTGGCCGTATTCACCAACGGCGACTTCACGCCGGCCCAGCTCAGACACCTGGCGCAGATGGCATCAGCCGGACTGGCCCGCTGCATCGATCCCGTCTTTACCACCGCTGACGGAGACACGATCTATGCCGTTTCCGTGGGGGACGAGCAGCACAAAGTGAGCGCAAATCTGGACGCCGCAGGCGCACTTTCCGCATCTTTGGTGGAAGAGGCTATAGCAGATGCCGTATATTCTGCCAAAAACGGCTCTTAATCAATGATGACGCTACCGTCGGACCGGAGGGTGACGAAGTTGCCTTCATTCCCCTTGCTCAGGAACCGGTATACCTTCGGCACGAAGATACCCTTCAATTGCGTAGAGCGGAAGATTCTCCATCCAACCTTGGTCAATGTAGTTCTTCATCGAGACGCGGAGGCCTTTGAGGGCAGGATGTTCGTTAATGTAGGTCTTAAGTGATTTGCCCTTGACGTTTTCTTCAGCCTTGGCTTCTATTGGGATGACTCTTTTTTCTGCCTGGACGGCGAAATCTATCTCGCATTCAGACTCATTGGATGAGTGGTAGAATGTGGGGATTTGGATGCGGGCCAGCTGTTCGTTCACGTAGCACTCTGTGAACGCGCCCTTGAATTCCTTGAAAATGTTGTCACCAACCAGCATCTGGGAGGCCGGGACATCAGTCATAGCGCCAAGAAGGCCGACATCCAGAGGGAATACCTTGAAAACATCGAAATCTTCATAGAATTTGAGCGGGTACTCGATTTTGGGGACGCGGTGGATCTTGTAGATGAGACCGGCGTCTTTGAGCCAGGTGATGGCTACTTCAAAGTCTTTTGCCCTGCCACCTTTACGGACGGCTCCGTAGATGAACTTCTTGTTCTCTTTGGCGAGGTGTGAAGGCAGGGAATCCCAGACCATCTCGATGCGCGGAACTTCTTTCTTGGGGGCGTGCTTGGAGAAGTCTTTTCTGTAGCCGGCAAGGATGTCTTTCTGGATCATACGAACGGCCCCCAGCCCCTTCCCTTCGATGTAACCGGCAACAGCCTCAGGCATTCCTCCCACGTAGTAATACTGGCGCAGAAGGTCGATGTATTTCTGGCTAAGCGTGTTTACCGCAGCCCAGTCACAGTCCAACAGGAGCTGGGTAAGTTTCTCGTTGCCGGTGGCATTCAAGAATTCGTGCAGGGACATCGGGAACATACGGACCAGCTCCACCATTCCGACCGGGAAAGACTGGTCTTCGTGGATGGAGATGCCCAGAAGTGAACCGGCAACGGCCACGTCGTACTGAGGGAAGTCTTCTTTGAAATATTTGAGGCAGCCGAGGGCGGCAGCGCTTTCCTGGATCTCGTCTATGACGATGAGGGTTTCCTTCGGCACAATGTCCACACCGGTATGAGCAGAAAGGGTGCGGATGATACGCGGGATGTCATGGTCTGGTTCGAAGATAGATTTGGCGACGGCATCCTTGTCCAGGTTTAAATAGGAAAGCGTTTTATACTCCTTGTTGCCAAACTCTTTGAGGGTGTATGTCTTACCTACCTGACGGGCTCCGTCAAGAACAAGTGGTTTATGGTCTTTACGTGACTTCCACTCAAGCAGTTTCGCGTATATCTCTCTTTTCATACAACAAAAATTCGGACGAATATTCAATCAAAATCAACAGAAATTCTGACGATAATCCGTGGCAAATATACATTTATTCCGACGAATAAAGAATAGTTTTCTACAAAAATCCTAACTATTTCTTCTTGAAATGCCATGGGTCTCCTGGCAACGGAAAATTGAAGCCTACATCCAGAGCTGCGCAGAAGACTGAACCCATTTCCGGATGAATCGCGACATATGCACTGGCGCGCTCCCGGCGCGTTCGCGGGACGTTCTCACTACACAGCAAAGCCCCGGCAAACCTCTAGGACTGCCAGGACAGGAAGGTTTAGGTTCTGGTGGCTGGTTTAGACCCCAGGAATCCACTTGCACTCGGCAAGCATGGTCTAGGACTTAACACCAGTGCTGGAATCCACCAGGAAGTGGCGGAAGAAAATCTTCTTCCGCTACTACTACGTCAACAGCTCTACCGGCGAGAAGTCCGGAACCATGCTGGCGGAGTGCAAGTGGGCAGCTGACGCCGCTGCCGCAGGCGGCGATCCGTAGTCTTCGAGCAATAGCCCTGAACCTGTTTGGCTCTCTGGAGAGTCTCCAGGGGGCCTTTCTTTTGTCCATATGGCAGAAAATGTTTACCTTTAGGCCGATAAATCGAGATTTACCACCATGGACATTATCACCAACAGACCCGATCCGAACGCAGCCTTCCCGAACCCCAATATTCCGAGCCTATGCTACATCAAGAATGTAGTGAAGAATCCTCGTATCATCATCGGAGACTACACCTACTATGACGATGTGGACGGTGCGGATCAGTTCGAGAAGCATGTGACGCACTTCTACGATTTCATAGGAGACAAACTGGTTATCGGGAAGTTCTGCGCCATCGCCAAGGGTATTGAGTTCGTGATGAACGGTGCCAACCATCGAATGGATGGCGTGACTACGTATCCGTTTTACATCATGGGTGGCGACTGGGGCAGCGCCATCGCACCAGTTAAAGATGAACTCCCCCTGAAGGGTAATACCGTCGTGGGAAACGATGTCTGGATCGGCCAGAACGTAACCGTGATGCCTGGTGTGCATATCGGTGACGGAGCCATCATCGGTGCCAATTCAGTTGTGGCCTCTGACATCCCACCTTATGCCGTTGCTGCCGGCAATCCTTGCAGGGTAATTAGAAAACGCTTTGATGACGAGTTCATTGCCTATCTTCTGGAACTGAAATGGTGGGACTGGGACATCGAGAAGATTGAGGCCAACTTCGAGGCACTGTCCAGCGGTGACCTCTCATTGATAAGAAAGATTAACGTATAAATTCCAATTTCAAATAGTATCAGGGCCAAAACCTAGTGCATTCTATATCATGAAACTTGACAAAGAACAAAAAAAGACACTCAAAGGTTTGACTGTAGCCTGGCTGGGGATGGTTGCTGGGACACTCATCTACTATGCTTGTTCCGGCAAATTATTGGAAGATTGGGCCGATGCGCTAATCATATCGGCCATCCATCTTCTTATCGTTGTCGTTTTAGGCTCTCTCCTTATCGTCGGCTCCAGGATTCCCAAGAATTAATTCTTGCCGCGTTGACAGCCAGAACGCACAGAATGGCGATTTTTTGGCAACGCGGCAGCGAAATTAGGCAAATCGGCCCATTTCCTTGCCGCGTTGCCACGTAGAATGCACAGGATGGCAATTTTGTGGCAACGCGGCAAAACCCATGACTTAGCAAAAACATTCACTGCCATGATTTATGTAGCCTCCAGCTGGAGAAACCCCTACTACGAAGATGTCGTGAAACGCCTCCGTCAGGAAGGCCAGGACGTCTATGACTTCCGCAATCCGCCCCACGGCGGCGCCGGTTTCCACTGGACCGACGTAGACGAGAACGCGCCCCACTGGACCTTCCGGGAATACGAGGAAGGGCTGCGCCACCCGCTGGCGGAGCGGCAGTTCAAGGCCGATTGGGATGCCCTCATGCAGGCCGATACCTGCGTCCTCGTACTCCCCTGCGGCCGGAGCGCCCACACCGAGGCCGGCTGGATGGCCGGTGCCGGGAAACGGGTCATCGCCTACATACCGGAGATGGTGGAGCCGGAACTCATGTATAAACTCTTCGACCAGGTCGTAGGCAGCCTGGAGGATCTTGTAAAATGCTTTGCAAAATGAAAAAGACACTCACTCTTCTCAGCCTTGCCCTGCTGCTGCCGGCCCTGTCGGCCTCGGCGGGAAAGGTAGTCACGGACAGCCTTCAGAGCGCTGTCTTGAACGCCCGTGTCATGTATAACGTGTACCTTCCCGACGGATTTGACGGCTCCGGGAAGCAGTACCCGGTAGTCTATCTCCTGCACGGGCTCAGCGACGACTACGAGTCCTGGGTGAAGAAGGGAAACATGCAGATTGTCGCAGATGAGCTCATCGGCACGGGCGAAGCCTCCGAGATGGTAATTGTGATGCCCAATGCCGGTGGTCCTGACACACACCACACCTGGAACGGCTATTTCAACATGCCCGGCTGGCACTATGAAGATTTCTTCTTTCAGGAATTCATTCCGGCCGTGGAGTCAAAATACCGCATCTACGGCGACAAAGGCCACCGGGCCATCATGGGCCTGTCCATGGGTGGCGGCGGCAGCACGGTGTACGCCCAGCGGCATCCGGAGCAGTTCTCCAGCTGTTATGCCATGAGCGCCTGGCTGGACAACAGCCAGGATGAAGTATGGCCGACAGAATCCCCGAAGGACTGCCTCTACTATGTAGCCAACGCCGTGCGGGAACAATCGGCTCTCCAGTTTATCGACAAGGCCGATGAAAGCACGCTCACGCGCCTTCGCACCGTCGCCTGGTTCATCGACTGCGGCGACGACGACTTCCTGCTGGACATGAACCTGGCCCTGCACCAGAAGATGCGCGACCACGGAGTAAAAAGCCAGCTTCGCGTTCGGAACGGCTCCCACAACTGGGAATACTGGCACCTGGCCCTGCGCTGGTCACTGCCGTTTGCCAGCCGGAACTTCATTGATTAAGTCATTCTGGACGAGGTCTCCCCTACGTTTGGACGAGGTCCCATTTTAGGGCGTGGACCAGGTCCACCGACTATGCCGCCGAGGGGCCTGGAAGGCACATGTGCTGGACCAGGTCCAGGGCATAAAATGGGACCTCGTCCAAAATAGCTCTGGACCTCGGAGTTGTCCTCAAGGCACACCGCTTCAGGGCCGCGGAGAGCGTCCAGCTGTGCATTGGAAAACGGTTCTGATTAGTCCAGCGTAATGCTCTCAATGCGTAGGCGCAGCACTCCGGAAGGAACCTGCGCCTCGGCAATTTCTCCCACCTTTTTCCCCATCAGGGCCGAGCCGATGGGCGATTTCAGTGAAATCTTGCCGGCCTCGAGGTCCATCTCGTGCGGGCTCACAATCTCAAAACGCATACGGGTATTGGTGGCGAGGTTCGTAAACTCCACCCGGCTCAGAAGGCACACCCGGTCCTTGGGAAGTACCCCCGGGTCGATGACACGCGAATGCTCCAGAATTTTCTGCAGAAAACGAATGCGGCTGATGGTCTTCCCCTGCATGCGCCGGGCTTCACGGTAGCCCGCGTTGTCGCTCCGGTCCCCCTGGGCACTGGCCTCTGCAAGGTCATCCTGCACCTGGGGGTAAACCACGCTGATAAGGTGGTTCAGCTCTGCCGCAATTTCGTCGTATCTCTCTTTTGACAGGTATTCCATACCCCAAATTTACGCATTATTTGCGAATAATCGTCCCCATGCCCCGTTTAACTAGCACCCCGATGGCGCAGGTTCCATTTTAGGGCCGAAACATGCGCCACCGGATCAACGCAGAAGGCCGATTCGCGGTGCAGGTTCAGCCCCTGTTTTGGAACCTGCGCCGTCTGTCCGAAATAAGGCACGCGTCCGGATTTAGAACGACGGTTCAAAATCCCAGTAGCCGTCGGCGTCCAGGAAGAACTGGTCGCTTATGCGATAGCCGGAGGCCACGGCGTTCTCCCACTCGCGTTCCCCGATGGTTTCCCAGATGTAGGGGTCTCCGCAGGGAAGGTTGTTGGGCCACATAACCTTAAATGCCCTTCCGGGAGCTCCCTTCAACAGGTACTTTCCGTTGCGTTTGAAGTTGAAGCCGATACCGTATGTCTGGCCGGGCGTGAACTGCGCTCCTATCGTTCCGGTGTCGTAGATTTTGTCGGTACTTCCGGCCGGAATGTGCAGCATCGTATGCTCACCCACTTTCGTGTAGCTTATCCATTCAAAATCTACAGCCTTTTCACGCAGGCAGCCCGTATAGGCGATATCTCCCCACTCGTCGCTGTTGGTGGTACCGGTAAAGACTTCCATCACCACATCCCAGTCATCCAGCGTGGGCTTGTCCGACTCAATGGCATACTTATATCCGTCGATGGTCATAAAAGGATTCTTGCCCAGCACCCAGGTCGGAACGCTATAGGGAGGACGTGATTTATAGTAAGTATAGTATGTGTATTCTTCCCCGGTCCGGGGATCGATACCGGTATGGGGAGTGCTGTATATAGTCCCTCTCCACATAGTATAATATCCCACCAGTGCGCCGCTCTCCTTGATGGAAGGAGACAGGTACCGTTCCCAGATGGGGTCGAAGTCAATCTCCGGGGCATAGTCGTCCCACTTCTTGCTGATCAGTCCTCCCAACGAGGCTGTAATCGGCGTAAACTGAAGGCCGGGCTTCAGATAGAGTTTGCCATAGCCCCCGTCACCGGAACTGACACCGGCTTCAATCCCGAACTTCAGGCTGAATTCGGTGGCAAGGCCTACACTCAAAAGACCATAGAGGGAAATGGTGGGGGTGGCAGTAATGGAAGCCCCCGCCCAGAGGTCTCCCGTCAGGGATGCACCCAGTTCGGGGTGGAAACCGTTGTCTTTCTTGGGCTCGGCTTCATTGTGGCGGAAGGAGAAACCCTCGTTGTATGTGAAGCCGAAGGTGCCCAGATCGAAAGACTGACTCATCGTGGTCTTGAGCTCGATGGAACCGCCCACGCTTACGCCGGCACTGATATCCAGCTCGGGGGTGAGGATAACACCCGGGGCGATGGGCACGCCGGGAACAAATACCAGCGTGATAAGATGGATGTCCTTGCCGATGGACCCTTCGGCCTTGATGGAGAATTCGGCCGACAGGTTGAGCGAAGGATTGAAGGAGAAGCCCATATACCAGAGTTCACCGTCCTCTACGCGCATCGCGGCGCGCATACTCACCGACATACTCGCACTGAAGGAGGCCGAGCAGTTGTCTCCCGAGTGGGAGATGGTCAGCAGCGGCGAGCTGAGGGACTTGTTCATCGACGCACCGGCCTTGGTCACCACATCCTCCATCGTTTCCCCGTCAAAGACAATCTCTCCCCGGGCATTGCGGGTGAAGGGGATGGGGGTCCCTTGTGCATCCCTGACCTCGCTCAGATATTTGGACAGGTCGATGTCAAGACCGTTCTCGGGCTGCTCCTTTCCGTCTTCTCCGTACAGCTGACCACCCACTTTCAGTTCCTTGTATGCGGCAAAGGGGTTGATGGTGGGAACAGCCTTCACATAGGCGTGGTTTTCGTCCCCGAAGGGATCTTTTATCTCCTTCACCTTCAGGATTCCTCCGGAAGGAAGGTCGTCGGTGGCGTCGAAGACCAGCCAGTTTCCTGTTTGGAGGCCCATTTCTCTGGGAACCAGCATCTCAATCTGGGGCAGGTAAATGGGAACGCCGTTTAACGTTGCCCGTTCCGTACCGTCGTCCGACGTTACCTGAACCTGTTCGACCGTCAGAATCTTCACCTTGCGAAGGATTTCCGGGGTCATCTGCCAGGCTCCTTCCTGGAGAACGGCGGCCGAAGGAAGTTCGTATTCCCGGTTGGGAATGTCTCCCACAGGGTAAATGACGCTGCGCTCGAAAGTGACGCCGCCCTGGGTTCCGCTTGTGCGCACAATGCTTTCCCCGCTCTCGGTAACGAAGGTGATTTCGATGCCCTGGGAATAAGTCCGTGCCGGAATGATGATGAAAAAGCGCGCAGTTTCACCCGCCTTCACCTCCAGTCCGTCTTCCCCGCAGCTTAGCGTAATCACTTTCTCGCTGCCGCTGACCACGGCAATGGGAGAGGCTCCGGAGCTGACCGTTACCGTTCCGGCAACGGCGGCTCCGCTCTTGTCCCGGAACTCCACTTTTTTCAGGACGACGTCCTTCTCAAACGTCTGGCCGATTTTCAGGATGGACAGGGTATTGCGAAACGATACCCCGCCGGTAGCGCTGCCGCTGCCCACCATCAGGTTGGCGGCTGGGTCCGGCTGGGGAACGCCATTACCCTTGGTATACTTCTGGGTGGCAGGGAGTGTCATCGTCACCTCGCCGCCGCTCACGACGGCATTCTGCTGCCAGGGAGAAAAAGCGATGAGGTCTCCGGAAGGGACAGCTGCGTCGCTGCGGAAGACGGCGGTTTTTCCATCTTTATGGATATCAGACGCCCTTACCGAAAAATCCAGGACCTGGCCGCCGGGGCCGGCTACGCCGATATGGTCATCGGCCTGCCAGAAAGACTCCATCCGGACTCCCGGATTATCCAGGAGAATCGCCTTGGTTTCGGCCTGGGAAGAAACGATGGTGGCTACCAGTAGTCCATTCTCCTCGGGAACAGACTCGGGCTGCAGGCTTTCCCTGGTGCAGGCCAGGGCGGCAAGAAGGGTAATACCTCCGATAATATACTGTTTCATACGCGTTTAATCCCAGTTTTTATTGTCACCATAATTGTAGTCTTCTCCGGAAAGGTCCGGGTCTCCGTCGCTGAAGTTTATCTTGACGGTCTTGTTCCAGTAGATGGTTTCCAGATCTTCTTCCGACCAGGCTGCGCTGTAAAGGGTTACGCTGCCCGTGCGGACCTGGGTGTCACCTCCTTGTTTGGGCGTTGCACGCACCCTCAGAGTCATACGGTCCGGCTGCTCTACGGTGAACCAGTCGCTGTTGTTCCTCACTTTCCACTGATAGTAGTTGGTATAGATGAAAACATCCAGCGGCGCTCCGGACGGAGAGAGGGTATAGGAATTCTTGTAGTAGAGCGTACGCAGCATCTGGTCACTTTCCTGGGCCAGGGTAAAGCTGACGTCCGGGAGTTTGGACGACTTGATGGTGGCCTTGCAGGTGCGCGGGTATAAATACTCATACTCTTTGCCATACGGTTCTGCCTCCATCCGGATAAGGCTTCCGTCCCAATACACCTTGCACCAATCCGCTTCTTCCACTTCCAGGTTCCATTCGCCGGACTTAAGGGAAGTATTAACCATCAGGGACTGCTGCCCGCCTTCCCGCGACATCAGCACCAGGTCTGTCTCTTTCCCCGACAGGGTTTTCAGGGTAAAGTAATCCTGGGCCGGGGGTTCGCTTCCCTGCTGCTTCACCGTGAAGCTTTTCTTCAGGCTGCCCGCCTGAATGGTAATGACGGACGAACGCTCACTCTGCGACGAGTTTTCGTCCACCTCGCAGTTAATGGAAATGGCGGAATCCGAGGCCTTGCCGGAAGCAGGCGACACGTAACACCACCAATCTTCCGATGACGAGGCGGTCCAATCCTGATTGGTCCTGAACGTGATGCTGAACGTATGTCCTTCGGCCGAAAGGGTTTTGTCGGAAGGATCGCTCAGGACGAGTTGGGCCGAGCCGCCTTCGGGAGGAGTTTCCGAACCGGAGCCCGAGCTGGAGCCAGTCGATCCTTTTTCGCAGGAGGCGAGCAGCGCCGCCAGGCACAGCAGGGTGAAAGAAAGATTCGCTGCAAAAAATTTATTCATAGTCACAAGGGTTTATCGGTTTTGACAAATATATCGTATTTCTTTCGGCCGGGGCTTCCATATTCACCAAACGGCACCTTCCAAAACAAACAAACCTTTCCATATTCAAAATAAATCACATTTCCAGCCCTTCATAGTACACTCAAATCATAAAACTGCTTATCTTTGGATATGAAAACTGCCCTCCTCCTTTTGAGCCTTCTTCAAGCCCTTCCCTTCGTACGGATGGAATACGAGAAGATGCCCGATATGCCAACACCCCGCTGCGCCCCGGTCGTCACCAGCTCCGGGGAGAGCATTTTTGCATTCGGAGGACACACCGGCGGCTTTATCCCGGTCGCAACGGCCGAGTGTTTCAGTGACGGCAAGTGGCAGACGCTGGATATGACCTATCCCCACGACGGGGGCTTCCTGACGGTACTTCCGGACGGGAAGTGGATGCTCGGCGGTGGTAGCGAGAAGCCGTTTGGCATCGGCCAGACTTTCGGAGTGGAACTTTTCGACCCCGCCACTCACAGCTTCTCTCCTCTGACAATTATGGACCGGCCCCGGGCCTATGCCTCCGCGGCAGCGCTCCCGGGCGGCCGTGTCATCGTTTCCGGCAACTGGTATAAGGAAGACGGAATTGAACTTTATACCCCGAAAGAAGGCTTCAAAGGAATCAAAAACACCGCGGAGGCCCGGCGCAGTCCCTATATCCTGCCCCTGAAAGACGGCAACGCACTCATCTTCGGAGGAATGGACAGCTACGGCGACGCTGCCCGAGGATGGATCGACCAGCTTGAAGGAGAGCCCTTCTCCGTTCCCCTGCTGGCAGAATGGAGCCCTTTCAACTATTACGTCAGCGTCTCGCCGCCCGCTCAGATTGCCCCGGAAACCTGGCTTGTTCCGGCCATCAGCCGGACGGACGGAAGCGCCGGAATCCTGTTGGTGCAGGGAAAGACGTTCTCCCTCCTTCCCACCGACGCCCCCATTCCCCGGACCGGCATATCGGCCTGCGACATCGAATATGCGATGCCCCTCCTTTTGGACACCCGGCGGGAATGCGCCTGGCTTCCCGGCATTGACACCGGCAAACGGTTTTATCTTGTGAAACTGGATTATGCACCCGCCCTGAAGGAGGGGAAGGCCCGGGTAACCACTTATTATGCCGAAAATCCCGACATCGGCTTTCCCAAGGAAATGGGTTTCGCCATCTGCCCGGACGGAAGCATTGTCGCCCTTGGAGGCTTCCTGACAGACAATTTTCGGCCGGTGAGCACGGCCTTCCTGTTCCGCCCGCTCGGGCCGGCCGCATCCGCCGGTCTTAGCCGTGCGCTTGTCCCGGCGCTTATAGCGGCAGGCCTTCTTGCGGCTGCCGGAGCGGCATTATTCCTTTCCAGGCGCAGGAAAAAAGCGACGGCGCAGTCCTCCCCCTCGGAACAATTGATGCAGCGCATCCGGACAATCCTGGAGGAAAAGCAATTATATAAGGTACACGGTCTTCAGGTCGCAGACCTCGCCAAAGAACTCGGTTCAAACACCACCTATGTGTCTGCCTGTATCAACAAAGAGACAGGGGCCTCCTTCAACGACCTGGTGAACGGATACCGGATTCACTATGCGCTGGGCCTTCTCACGGAGAATCCCTCCCTGTCCGTCGTGCACGTGGCCGACGTATCCGGTTTTTCCTCCTATTCTTCCTTCCTCCGCAGCTTCCGGCAATACACTGGCAAGACGCCCTCCGAATACCTGTCTGCCGGGCAGGATTGAGATAGGTCTTTGTGAAGGCAACAAGGCGACTTACCAGAGGTAGTCGTGGCACTTATCACGCTGACAATCAGCGCATTAGAGTAACTGACGGGTATAAATAGCGGCTCATCCACCAGGCCGAGGGACTTGCAGCGCTCAATGGTGGCCGGAGGTTTCACATCGGGCATTCTGTAGCCTAAAGAGGTTGAATCCAGGGACTGTTGTAGAAGAAACGCGCTAGCCATTTTGTCTCAAAAATGGACTTTCTGTCATCTCCCGTGCCGTTTTGTCCACTTTTCCGGCATTGGTCCCAGGTTTGCAATTCCCTTATGCGGTTCCGATAAGGAACTCCGGGAATAAGGGTCCGCAGGAGGGCCTCCAAACCGGGACGATTAAAGTTTTTGAACTATGTTACCTGCAAGAAGAACGCATGATAGCTGGTTGCCGGACATTTTCAACGACTTTTTCGACAACAGCTGGATGGAACGGACGACCTACACGGCTCCAGCCATCAATGTGATTGAGAACGAAAAAGAGTACGATGTGGAACTCGCCGCACCGGGACTCACCAAAGAGGACTTCAAGGTCCACATCGACGCCGACAATAACCTGCTCATCGAGATGGAGAAGAAGTCCGAGAACAAGGAGGGCAAGAAACACGGCAAGTACCTCCGCCGTGAATTCTCCTACGAGAAGTTCCAGCAGACGCTCCTGCTGCCGGAGGATGCCGAGGCCGAGAAGATCGAAGCCAAGGTGGAACATGGAGTGCTGAACATCCATATCCCTAAGAAGGAGAAGGCCCAGCAGCCCGAAACAGTCAAGCAGATTGCCGTCCAGTAACGGTAAAAACATCTCCTATTGATAAAGGACGCCACCCGCATAGGGAGACGTCCTTTTTTGTTGAGCTCCTTCAGGTCTTTTTTTGCATCTTCGGGTGTACATATCAGTCTTCGCTAATCATCCTGCCGAGGAAGTCCTCGGTGCTCTCGCCCTCGTTCATCCGGTACACCTTGCCAGCCTCGTAATCGGCAATACCCTGACGGATTTTTGCATCCAAGGTTGCTCTGTCGATAAGAGTATCGTCCTCCATCACTGGGACAAGGCGGTAACTGCCGTGAGACCTTGAAGTAATCACGACATCGTTGGTACGAGCCAGATCAAAGTACTTGCGTTGATTGGCTCTGAATTCTCTACTACTTACTACGACCATAACTTTTCTTTTTTTCAATGCAAATATATGTATTTTCAAAACAAGTACCAAATTGGTACACATTTTTCTCATATTAAACGCTCACCGAAGTGAGCGATAAATTCGAATTTAGTATGCAGGCTGGTCGTTAACGGATGAACCTTTCTTTTTGTTTTTAGATTTGCGAGTCCACCATTTTTTCCACTTCGGGGTATCTTTCGTTGCACTGTTCCCGTTGTTTATGACGACGGAGTGAGTGCCATCAGAATTGACTATAGTTGTGCTGTTGCCGTTATGTATTGCGGTGGAATGAGTCCCATCGGGATTAACTATAGTCGAACTGTTCCCGTTGTTTATGACGACGGAGTGTGTGCCATTAGGATTGACTATAGTTGTGCTGTTGCCGTTATGTATTGCGGTGGAATGAGTTCCATCGGGATTAACTATAGTCGAACTGTTCCCGTTGTTTATGACGACGGAGTGTGTGCCATCAGGATTGACGACAACAGCATGTTGTGCATATGCGGATAAACTCACCATGCACAGAAGACTTAGAAGTATGCGTCTCATAATAGTGATATTAGTTTCTGTGTAAATAAAGCGTATCTACTGCAAACTGTATCTCCCGCTAAATTTGTTTTTTCTAAGACAAAGTTAGCAAATACCTAAGACTTCGACAATGTAACCATGCAATATCCTTCGTATGGAGTTGCTATTTTTGTGTTAGATAATATAATAATTTAACTTTCGCAAGAGATTTAGGCCGCCAATTGTAGAGCCTCAAAGGCTCGTCGGACGGCACGTAGTTCTTTGTTTTTGTTGTTTATGACTGCCCGCATCATCTCCTCCTGGTCAAAGCCGAAGGCATCTGCAATTACGTTAAGCAGGTCTATAATGACACCCCAGATCTTTTCCGTGAAGTCTGTCATCCACGAGGGAGCCAAGTGGTCGTTTATCAGAATATCGCTATAACCCGTGGAAATCTATTAAAATTCGATACATTTCCACGGGTTATAGGCGCATTTAGGTATCACCGAAATGCCTGGGTGGTCATCGCCGAAATCCGCGTCGGGTATTGGGAAAGATCCACAATCAGGCATCATGTGTTAGAACCGATGCGATTCTTATTCACCGCTTTGGAGGAAATCCTGGGCAGCCTTGAGGCATAATCCAAATTAATTCATATATTTGCACTTGTTATGACTAGGTCAGTAAACAAGATGGTCACCACCCTTCAGACTGCTTTGAAGAAACAGCCTATAGTTAAGGCATGGCTTTTCGGCTCCTATTCCCGTGGAGAGGAGACCCCGGAAAGTGATGTGGACATTCTAGTTGAATATGATCCGAATTCCCGTATCTCTCTCATGACTATCTCCCGAATCATGGTTGCCCTTTCCGATGCGGTGGGTAAAAAGGTGGATCTTGTCGAAGAAGGTCACCTGCTTCCGTTTGCACAGGAGAGTGTTGAAAAAGATAAAATATTGATCTATGAGAGAGCCAGTTAGGGACAAAGTTTGGACCCCAACTCCCAGCACTCACAAAGTCATTCGAAGACAATCAGTTAAATAGAATTCAGTTGTCAAGGATTATTTGACAACTGCCGTGATTATGCTTTTGTGTTTTGCCAGCATAAAAAGCAAAAAGCCGCAAGTCTGCGGCTTTTTGGAAGGTTCTAAGGGGACAGGTGGAGTTCCTCCCCCCCTTCTTTTGCAAAGGTAGACATATTATTTCATTTTACAAACCTGCTCTCTCTTAAATTACCAGTTTATAGACAAAACTGCTGGGACCTCAATGCCCATGTCGACTATAGGTAATCCAGATTGTCGAGCATGCGGGTAATGAGGGTGCGGAAGCCGGCTTTGAAGGCGTCATTCTGTTGGTATTCGCGGTAGAGGGACATGTCGCCTTTGCGCTTTTGGCGGATGATGCGGTCGATGATCATGGCCATGGCAGCTTCGACGGCTTGCTGGTCGGGGTTGCCGATGACGAGGTTCTGGTAGTCGGCATCGTTTGCTACAGCCTTGGTGATGTTCACCAGCTTCTCCTTCTGGTCGTCGGGGGTGGCTTCCCAGCCGCGGAACCAGTGCTCGTTGAATTCTTTGATGATTTCGTCGAGGGGGTCTTTGTTGGGCTCGTCGGTGGAGCCCGCATTTACCATTGTGGCCTTCAGGGGGTCGATGGTGGATTCGCCGGGGTCGAGGACGATGGTTTCGTTCAGGGCGGTGCGGCGAAGGCCGTAGGTGTTAAGGTCTACGGAATCCAGGAGGTCCTTGATGTCTTCCATGCCGGGGCCGGTGACGATGAGCTGCGGGATAAGCAGGCGGAGGAACCAGAAGAGTTTTTCCCAGTCCACTACCTCGTAGTCCATGATGGCGGCAACGCGGGAGTAGATCTTCACGAACTGCTTGCACTTCATTTTGAAGTCTGCCTTTCCGTTCTCGGGCCATTCGATTTCGGTGTTGAAGCGGAAAGCGGCACGGTCAATGATGGGCGCAAACTCATCGGCGGGAGCACCGTGGACGTACAGTTCTATAAAGGCGTTCACCTCGTCCATATCAAAGACGCCAAAGGTCAGGAGGGTTGTCTTGAGTTGGTGGAGGATATTGACATCTGTGGCTTCGGATAGCGTGGTTGCCGTGTAGAACGGGTCGAATGCTTCTTTGATGCCTTCCTTGGTGTTGTAAAAGTCCAGGATGAAGAGATCCTCGCTCAATTTCCCAAGCTCCGGTGCGGAACGGTTGAGACGGGACAGGGCCTGCACGGCAAGTACACCGTCCAGGGGCTTGTCGATATACATGGCGGCCAGTTTGGGCTGGTCGAAGCCGGTGATATATTTGTTGGCCACCACGAGGATGCGATTCTCGTCTTTATCGAATTCTTCGGCCGTCTTAGTATCCGGGAAGCCGTTAATCAGGGCTTCGGTATAATCGCGCCCGCCAACATTCTTGGTGCCGGAGAAGGCGATGAGAATGTTGTAGGGCAGTTTCTTTTCTTTCCGAAGTTCGCTCAGGGCCATGTAGTATGAGATGGCACACTCAATGTCTTTGGTCACCACCAAGGCTTTTGCGTGGCCCTTTAGTTTGTGGTTACGGTACATTTTGGCATCAAAGTGCGTGAGCATCACTTCCGCCTTGGCCTTGATGGTCTTGGGCTCTCGTTCCACGTAGCGGCGCAGCATCTTCTGGGCACGCTCGGTTTCGTATTCCGGATTACCCTCAATGCTCTTGGTGAGTTCGTAGTAGCTGCGGTAGGTGGTGTAGTTGGTGAGCACGTCCAGGATGAAGCCTTCCTCAATAGCCTGTTTCATGCTGTAGAGGTGGAAAGGATGGAACTTGCCTTCTTCATCCTCTGTGCCGAAGCGCTCCAGGGTTTCTTTCTTAGGCGTTGCGGTGAAAGCGAAGTAGGAGCAGTTCTTGCTCATCTTGCGATTCTTCATCAATTTCTCCAGGAGCGCATCGGTGTCTCCGCCATCCTGGTCTGCATCTTTCTGTACGGCAGCATTCAGTTTGTCTGCAGCAATGCCGGACTGTGAAGAGTGAGCCTCGTCAATGATGATGGCGAAGTTGTGATCGCTGACGTCAGCAATGGTGTCGCAGATGAAGGGGAACTTCTGGATTGTGGTGATAATGATGCGTTTCCCTTGCTCGATGGCCGTCTTCAATTCCTTGGAGGAATCGGCGTGCGCAACAATCTTATCGCTATGGCCGAAGGCCTTGATATTGCCGGTGATCTGTTTGTCTAGGAGGCGGCGGTCGGTGACCACGATGGCAGAATCAAACAGCGCCATATCCACCGCCTTTGCCCTGATAGCATCCATAGAGTCCGGGCATAGGCCGATGAGTTTGTAGGCCAGCCAGGTGATGGAATTGGATTTGCCGGAGCCGGCAGAGTGCTCGATGAGGTAAGTCTTGCCTACACCCACGGAGGCCACGTCTGCATTCAGTTTTGAAACGACATCCAGCTGGTGGAAGCGCGGGAAGATGAGCCGCTTGGCATTGCGCATGATATGCGGCACAACTTTCCCCGTCTTTGCCTCACCATAGTCGAACATCACGTAGTTCATAAGGATGTCGGCGATGGTATCTTTCTGCAGGAAGTATTTCCAGATATAGGAGGTTTTGTAAGAGCCGTCCTCGCTCATTGGATTACCTGCACCCTGACCATTAGGCAGACCCTTGTTGAAGGGCATAAAGAAAGTATCCTTTCCAGCCAACTTGGTTGTAAAGTACACTTCGTCCTTGTCAAGGGTGAAGTGCGCCAGGCAGCGGCCATAGTTCAGCAGAGGCTCACGGGGGCTGCGCTCCTCTTTGTATTGCTTCTGGCCGTTATACTTGGCCGTCTGGTAAGTCCAGGGATTCTTGAGTTCGAAGGTAAAGAGTGGCAGGCCGTTCAGGAATACCACCATATCTATCTCGTATCCGGGATTCAGCAGGGAGAAGGTTTGCTGCCGGGTAACTGAGAACTGGTTTTTGGCGTATTTGGCGTGGCTGGTTTTACTGTCGGCAGGTGAAGGCTTGGGGAAGAACAGGGTGAGGTGGATGTTATCCACGTCGATGCCTTCACGGAGGAGTTTGATGATGCCGAAGTTGGTAATGTCGCTGCTGATCTGACGCTCAACGGCAGCCTTAAGATCCTTACCACGATAATCTGCGAGTACCTCCTTCTGGGAGGATTCCAGGAAGGACCAGAGGCGACGGGTGTCGATGGCCAACTTGCTGGGCATATCCTTGGAACGGCCCCAGTAGTACTGGTCCGCGCCCGGGTTCTGGGCATCAATATCTTCGTTCCCGGCGGCCTTTCGTTCCTCCACGGTGCTGCCTACCAGGGCTTTCTCTATCAGGTATTCAAATGCCTGCTCGTTGGTCTGTGAAAGCATCATTTCGCTTCGTTTTTAAGTTCATTCACAAATGCCAGCCCTTTTGCTGTAAGCAAATACTTCTGGCGAGGATGGCGGGGGGAATCAGGATACAGCATCCTGACAAATCCTTCTCCAATAGCGGGTGAGAGGTATAGATTCAAAAAACTTTCCCGGTCCTTTAGCCCCATCTCTACCAGCATCTCCTTGACAGATAACTGTTTGTCATTAATTACACACACCAACTTAATGATATTGGCATTGTCGGTGTGTAACTTATCGGAGACTTGTCGGGTGCTTGTCGGGTACTTGTCGGGTAACGATGCCGTGGTTGTCGGGTCTGCGAGATTGGGCTGAATGCTCCATTCCTGCGAAGGGCGGATATGCAGATAGCGGTTGCGCAAGTCCCACTGCTCGCCTAAAAGCAGGTTACGGAAGAAGCGCTCCAGATAGACTGGGGTGTAGTCAATCCCTTTCACGGCATTCCTGTAATTGGCACGGACCAAGGCATTGCGGAAGTACCAGGAATGGTTTGCGAACATATCGTTGTTTACCTGGAATCCGATATCCCGCAAATACAGAATGGTAAAGACGGCCGTCGTTCGCGTATTTCCCTCGCAAAAAGCGTGGATTTGCCAAATTCCGGATACGAATTGCGTAATGTGGGATATCAGGTCATCCTTCGTCAGTCCTTTGTAACTGAAGCTGCGTTCCTGCTCGATGTCGTAATCCAATGCCCGGCGCAAGTCTTCCCAATTCAGATAATGGACGGTATCGTTCTCCAATACCCATTCTTTTTTGGTGATATCATAATCACGGATTTTGCCGGCATGTTTAAAAACGCCATCAAAAATTCTCCGGTGCAATGCGATAATTCCTTGCGAGCTGAAATCGAGGGACGCGGAGGAGAGGATCTTTGTGATGTTGGCCGATACTTTGTCGGCCTCCTGCATCTGGTCATCGTCCGGCTTACGGGATTGTTTGGACTGGTAGTAACTTTTTATCAGTTCCCGGGCCTGGTCAATGTCTATCTCGCCTTCGATGTGCTTACGGGCTGTCTCCTTCAGATACTCGGACGTCTTCAGGCCATCGACGGCCTGCAGGCCAATCGCGGTCCGCCAGAGAGTCGCTTTCTCCTTCTTATCAGGCTCTCCTTGCTTGATATACTCGTCGAAATCTATGTAGCCGTCTTTCATACTACCTTGACTTTACCTGTAACTACGTCGTTGATAATGATTTGTTTGCGCTCTTGAAGAACCTTGATATATTCTTTATGGCGCTTTACACCCTCATCTATCTTCACCACTCTTTCGGTTATATAATCTGCAATTGCCTTCTGTTCGTCAATAGGAGGCAAAACCACATTAGCAGAGTTAAGGATTGTTTGCGTAATGCTATACACCTTCACACCATTCACCGTGGAACGAAGCTGGCCACGCCAACCGGTACTCGTGAAGAGATATGCCAAGTAAGGGCCGTATTCTTCATTGTTTTTCTTTGCTAGAATCGTATGATAACCAGCATACACCGGTTCAGAATCAATAAAGACATTATTGCCGCATCCTTCGAAATCTTCGGAAGTGTCAGCAAATAAGAAATCACCAGGTATAGCCAGCGCCCCTTCTTTACCTTTGGTCAGCAATGCAGGTATATGACGAATCAACTCCGGATTAACTGATGCACCCCAGTTATCTTTAGAATGAATCTGTCCATAACTAATAACAGGTTCTCCTTCCTCTTCCAGTTGAGCCTTAGTGAAAGTAATACCAGTTCTTGTCTTAAAGAGATAGCGGAATTTATTCTTTCTCCAGTGAGCTGGAACAAGACCTATCCAGTCATTTCCGCTGTCAATCATTTCCACGTCCGGGTTCAACCCATGCAATGCCGCCATGTCAATGATGACCTGCTTTCTTTCATTGAGCAAGTATATCATGCGCTGCTGCTGGGCGATGGCTTCATCTATCTTGGCGGTGGCGGCATCGAGATACGGAACAATCCTCTTCTGTTCATCCAAAGGAGGAAGGATAAAGGGAATATCTTTCATAGAACTCGGGTCAAGGTCCCATTGATCTACTCGTATCCCTTTTGAATACTGCATAAAGAAACCGATATACGCCTTACTCCTAATTGCTTGTGAGAAGAATTGGGGGTCAACTCCTTTTAACTTGCAGGTAAAATATGCTGGGCTTACTATTCCTTCGTATTTTGAAACTCCATACGAACCTTGCCAGGATTTCATTTTGTTTATTACAAAATCTCCAGGCATTAAGTGCTTGTAACCGCTCAGATCGTCGGGAACATAATTATGATTTTCCTCCTTATCATCTTTGTCACGAAGAATAACACCTTTCTCACGTGTGACAGAAAGAAGTTGTGCATGGCCAAAGCCTTTTTCAGAAAACAGCGTCAGAAAGTTCCTCAGATGCTTCACCTCCCAGTGACTCGGAATCTGCCCAAGCCACTGAACTCCGCTATCCTTGTATGAACTGTACTTCTCCATACCCTACAGCAGTTCAAACAGCGACTTGATGTAGCCCTGACTCTTCCTGTCGAGCTCTATGATGTCGGCCTGGTTCTCTTTCAGCGTGCGGAGCGGAACCGGTTTGTAGAAGTACTTGTTGAAGGAAATCTCACAGCCAATCTTGGTGGGTGAAATGTTAATCCATGCATCGGCCACATAAGGACGAACCTCGCGCTGGAAATACTCGTAGATGTCTTCCTTCACGGGAATCTTCTCTGTATCCCGCAGGTCGGAATCCGGCTCGTATTCTATGTATTTGCCCTTTGCTGCCGGGTGGTAGCCGTAGTCGGCAAAGCGCTCCCGGGGAACCTTGAAAGTGCTTTCCAATGCCTCCAGGTCTTTTGCATCGGCCTTGAGTTCTTTCTTCACCACCGGCTTGGCCTCGGGATCTGTCTCAGACATTGCACGAGCAATGGTTTTCAGCGCCGAAGCAGACAAGCCAAGTTTCAGTTTTTTGGCGGCAGCATCAATCTTACCGGCGAAGACAGCATAGTCCATAAAGACATCGTTGCCTATCTCCTTGTGGAGTGCCTTGGCGGCTTCCATCAGGGCTTTGCGCTCGTTCCACTTGGCCGCAGCCACGAGCCCGGCCAGTTTCTTGTCTGTAACCTTAATCTCGTTCTCCTGCAGGTATTCCTTGATGTCGGTCATCACGGATTCCAAGCCAGTGAAGACCTGGTCCTTGTAAGTTTCGTACAGCCACTTGGAAAGTTCCAGGTTGCCCTTGTCGAACAGCAGTTCATCTATCTTGATAGCATTGAACTGGCTGCGAAGACGGAGGGGGCGTTCTATGGTTACGCTATAGTAGCGGAAGTCGTCACCGTCAAAGACTTTTGATACGACCTTGTGGTCGCCCTCAACGATTTCTTCATCGGTAAAGTTCTTGTGCGCACGGAGAATCATTTCACGCGCCTTGGGGTCGATGGTGCAGTTGCGGCTGCCCTGGTTCTTCCGGAGTTTCTCGAAGGCCTGGGAGGCATCGATGAGCTGAATCTTATCCACGTGGTTCCACTGCTTCTTGTTGGTGATGAGCCAGACATAAGTGGAGATACCGGTGTTGTAGAAGATGTTGTTCGGCAACTGAATGATGGCCTCCACCAGGTCACTCTCCACCAGGTGCCGGCGAATATTGCTCTCACCGCTGCCGGCATCTCCCGTGAAGAGGGATGAACCGTTGTGGATGGAAGCAATGCGGCTTCCCTGTGGCTGGAACTCGATGGGTTTCATCTTGTTCACCTCTTCCAGGATGAAGAGCAACTGGCCGTCGGAAGTGCGTGGCGTGCAATCCAGAACCTCGGCCTCGCCGGCGAAGTTCAAGAGCGTGAGGCAGTAGCGGTCGTCCAGCAGATCCTTCTCATGGTATATCTTTTTCTTGTCCTCCTTCCAAGATTTGCCATACGGAGGATTGGTGAGCATGAAGCCGAAGGACTGGTCGGCAAAATGGTTCTCGGTAATGGTGTTACCCAGATGGATGCCTGAGGGGTCAACGCCTTTGATGATGGCGTCGGACTTGCAGATGGCATAGGTTTCCGGGTTGATTTCCGTTCCTGAAAGCTGGATGGCATTGGGGTTGACGCCGATGCTCACGAGATATTCCCAGCCCTCCGTGAGCATGCCGCCGGAACCGCAGGCAGGATCGTACAGGGAGATAATCTTGGGAAGGTTGTCCTTCACGGGTTCGAACACCAGGTGGGCCAGCAGGGTGATGGCGTCACGCGGGGTGAAGTGTTCTCCCGCTTCCTCGTTGTTTTCTTCGTTGAAACGGCGGAGGAGTTCCTCGAAGATGGTGCCCATGCCAATGTTGGTGAGGGCAGGTATCTTCAGGCCATCGGGACCCTTGACATCTTTATCCGTGAGATTGATGCGGGGGTCGGTGATGCGCTCGATGATGGCCAGCAGGCGGTCGTTATCGGCCAGTTTCTTGGCCTTGGTGAAATAATCGAAGTTTTTCAGAACGTCCCGGACATTCTCGCTGTAGCCGTTGAGATATTCGGCAAAATTGTCGTACAGGAGATCGTTGTTGTCGGTGGCCTGGGATTTCAGGCGGTTCAGCGTCCACTTGCTGGTGTTGAAATAGCTGAGGCCGGTGATGTCCTTAAGGGCGTCTTCGTCCAGGACCTCCAGCTTCATTTCCTGCTGGGATTTAACCTCCTCGTCCACTTCTTCCTTGGTGGGCTCCAGGAGGGCATCCAGACGGCGGAGTACAACCATCGGGAGTATAACGTCACGGTACTGGCCGCGGAGGAACACGTCGCGGAGCACGTCGTCCGCAATGTTCCAGATGAGGCTCACCATCTGACTGTGGGAACTTTCCATATTAAGGGATATTATAATGTCACTTAAACTACAAATTTAATTGTTTTTATGGAAAGACGTATAGAATTGAGGCTCATCTTCTTCCTCCATCGGCCTTCTTGTAGCCCGGCACCCGTTTTTCCTAACTCACTCACAATAACCACATTACAACTTCTCCTTCGAGCCGAAACGCCCTAAGGAAAACCCACAATCGGCTAATAATCAAACAAATAGCAAAAACGGGCAAGAAAGCGGCCGCCCTTGCGAACCCCAAGAGCCTCCTGGGCCGCATCTGGCACTGGCACACAGGCTTCTGCCCCGGCTGGAAAGCCTTCTTCACCGCTCAGGACGAAGAAACCAAAGCCGTCCTCTACTTCCCACACTCCCCCACAAACGCCTCAAACAGCGAAATCCACTTCTCCTCCCCGGCCTTAATGGCCTTCTCCGGATGGAACTGAACGGCCCAAACACCGGGCGCCTCGTAAGCCTCAACAACGCCATCGGCCGCCCGAGCCGTCACCCTCACCCCAGGAGCCGTCTGTTTCACCGCCTGATGATGATAGGAGTTTACCCGAAGGGTATCCACCCCGAAAAGCCGCCCAAGGACACTCTCCCTCTCAATCCAGATGGTATGCTCCGCCCCGTGACTATGCGTCACAGCGCCCTCTACCTGCGAAGGAATGTCCTGATAGAGCGAGCCGCCCATCATCACATTGAGAAGCTGCTCACCCCGGCAAATGGCAAGAATAGGTTTGGCCGATGCCAATGCAGCCCGGGCAAGCAGACTGTCACTCCTATCCCGCACGGAATCAATGGACACCGTCTCGTTAAGGACCTCCTCCCCGTACCACGACGGATCCACATCCTCCCCACCGGAGAAGATAACCCCGTCCAGACGTGAAAGGATGGCATCGGCCTCCTCCCGCGTACTCACAGACGGAATAACGACGGGAATGCCGCCCGCCTTACTCACCGCCTCGCTGTACGCGCTCGCAAGAAGCGTCCCCCCGGCCGATGACCGTGACGAGCTAATCCCAACAAGAGGCCCCCTGGCCCCGTCGCAGGACACGAGGAGAGCCGATGATAAAACAAGAAGAATTTGAAGTGCGAGATGTCTTGCCATAATATCTATCGATAGCGTACTACAAACCCGGGCAGAAGAGCCCGACTCAAATCCACTCCACCCCCTCCAGCTCCAGCACATTGCCAGGCATGCCGTAGAAGGGTGTAAAGAGGAAAGTGTAGCCCTCCAACTCACTGGGAATACGGTTCAGGAAAGCGAGGCGCGGCTCGCCGTAGTCACCCGAACTGCCGTAGAGGGTCATGGTCCTCCGGTCATCGTCCTTCAAATACCATCCGCCACCATGCACTTTCTGGTAGCCATGCACCTTTTCATAGGCACGCAGAAGATCCTTGTGCTGGTCCACGAGGCCATACACGAAAGTCCCCACGAGCGGCGCGGCGGGGTCCGAGACCAGTATGAACTTAGGGTGACTCATTTTTCACAAGACAAAAATACTACTTTTACCATTTAAATGCTATATTTGCGCTTTATTTCAGGCAACTAACCTCAGACACATAACCTATCATGGACGAATACCTAGCCATTTCCATCGCCAGCGTCTGGATGACAGTAGCCCTTGGCTGTGGTGTGCTCGTATGGATCAAAAGAAAAGAAGTGCCCGACCGCTCGCGTACCATTCTGTCTCTCCTCTCCTTTGCAGCGGTTCTGTGCGTTCCCTTCTATCTGTTTGCGCCTGTCTTCGAGCACGAGCTCACAGGACAGACCACCCAGCTCCTCAGTCCCCAGCTTTGCATCGGCGGTCTCTGGGCCATTACCCTTTTCGTCTGCTATCCCATCGAGGTAATACGCCCTTACGGGCTTCGGGGCCGATGGCTGGCGCTGCACTTCCTCCCCGCCGTTCTCGTCACGCTTCCCGTCCTCCTCGGGTTACACTTTCACGAGCTGCACTCGTGGGCCGACCTCAGGGCGAACATCGGAGAGTTCGATGTCCTACTGCGCCTTCTGTGCCTGCTCCTGCTGGGAATCATTTCCCTTGTCCTTCTCTTCGTCCCCTACAACTGGCGGATATCCAGCGCCGACAACCGGTGGATCCGCCGGACCACCCTCGTTTCGCAGGGAATCACCGTCCTCTTCTATTTCTCCGCGCTGTCCAACCAACCCGTATTCTTTTACCTGCATGTAATTTGGGGCATCTTCGCCTCCCTGTTCTTCTTCTACTTCGAACTGGTGACAAGGCTCGTCCCTCCTGCCGGAAAAGAACCCATACAGAAGGCCGATAAAACAGCGGCAGCCCCCGCCCTGAGCAAAGGGAATCTCTGGCCGCGCATCTGCCAGGTAATGGACGAATGGGAAGAGTGGCGCAATCCCAACACCACCGTGGAAACGGTGAGCCACGCCATCGGGAGCAACCGGAGCTATGTAGGCCAGGCCATCCGCGAGCACACCGGCCTAACATTCAACGACTTCATGAACCAAAAGCGTATCGAGTTCATGGCCTCGGAGCTACGCCGGGAACCCGGCCAGGACCAGAAGACGCTCTACTTCGAGGCCGGCTTCCGCAGCCGCACCGCCGCCTACCGCAACTTCGTCAAGTTCATGGGCTGCTCCCCCACCGACTACGCTACCGGTGCCGGCGCCAGCGCCCGGTAAGATCGTAAACAAAAAAAAAGAAGGCGCAGAAAAAACTCTGCGCCTTCTTCAGTACCCCCGCTCGGAATCGAACCGGGACCAACGGAACCGGAATCCGTTATTCTATCCTTTAAACTACAGGGGCATCCGGACAGGAATGCAAAGGTAGCAAATTTATTTTGAAATTGAAATATTTCAAGACTCACTAAAAATGTGTATATTTGTACACTTATATACAAGTGCGTGAGGAATGAGTAAAAAAGCGTATATTTTTCCCGGACAGGGCTCCCAGTTTCCCGGCATGGGGCAGGAGCTTTATCCGGACCATAAAGAATTGATGGAAAGCGCCAACGACATCTTGGGCTTCCGTATCACCGATATCATGTTCAACGGCACGGCCGATGACCTCAAGGCAACACGGGTCACCCAGCCGGCCATTTTTTTACACTCCGTCGTCCTGGCAAAGAGTCAGGCCAGCGCCCCCGACATGGTGGCCGGTCACTCCCTCGGAGAGTTCAGCGCCCTCGTAGCCGCCGGCGCCCTCAGCTTTGAGGACGGCCTCAGGCTGGTTTCGCTCCGTGCCCAGGCCATGCAGGAGTGCTGCGAGATGCAGCCCGGTGCCATGGCCGCCATCATCGGCCTGCCCGACGCCCGCATCGAGGAAGTGTGCGCCGGCATCCCCGGCGTGGTTCCCGCCAACTACAACTCCCCCGGCCAGGTGGTCATCTCCGGAGAAGAGGCCGCCGTGGACAAGGCCTGCGAACTCCTGAAGGCCGATGGTGCCAAACGCGCCCTCCGTCTCCCCGTGAGCGGCGCCTTCCACTCTCCCCTCATGGAGCCCGCCCGCGAGAAGCTGGCCCGCGCCATTGAGGCCACCCCGTTCCAGGCACCCCGCTGCCCCGTGTACCAGAACGTCACGGCAGCGCCCACAGAGGACCCTGTCCTCATCAAGGAGAACTGCCTCAAACAGCTCACCTCCCCCGTCAAATGGACCCAGAGCGTTATCAACATGGCCGCCGACGGCGCCACCGAGTTCGTGGAGCTGGGCCCCGGCACCGTCCTTACGGGATTAGTCAAGAGAATTCTTCAGTAAGAATAAACAAGTTAATATATTAACCACAACAACTATGGCAAAAGAAAAGAAATTCATCACCTGTGATGGTAACTATGCCGCCTCGAACATCGCATACCTGTTCAGCGAGCATGCCGCCATCTACCCGATCACCCCGTCCTCCACGATGGCCGAGAACATCGACGAGTGGGCTGCCCACGGCAAAAAGAACCTGTGGGGAGAAACCGTGAAGGTGACCGAGATGCAGTCCGAGGCCGGCGCCGCCGGTGCCGTGCATGGTTCCCTCCAGGCTGGTGCCCTCACTTCTACCTTTACGGCTTCTCAGGGCCTGCTTCTGATGATCCCCAACATGTACAAGATCGCCGGCGAAATGCTGCCCACCGTGTTCCACGTGAGCGCCCGCGCCCTGGCCAGCCACGCCCTCTCCATCTTCGGTGACCACCAGGATGTGATGGCCTGCCGCCAGACCGGCTTCTGCATGCTGGCATCCGGTTCCGTCCAGGAGGCCCAGGACCTGGCCGCCGTCGCTCACCTGAGCGCCATCAAGGCCAGCCTGCCTTTCCTGCACTTCTTCGACGGCTTCCGTACCTCCCATGAGATCCAGAAGATCGAAGCCCTGGACGAGGAAGCCCTGAAGGGCATGGTCTCCAAGAAGTCCCTGGCCAAATTCCGTCAGCGCGCCCTCAGCCCCGACGCTCCCGTCACCCGCGGTACCGCCCAGAACGGAGACGTCTACTTCCAGGCTGTGGAAACCCGCAACCAGTTCTACGACGCCGTTCCGGATATCGTGGCCCGCTACATGGGTGAAATCACCGAGCTCACCGGCCGCAGCTACCGTCCCTTCGAATACTATGGTGATCCCACCGCCGAGAACATCATCGTAGCCATGGGTTCCGTCACCGAGACCATCAAGGAAACCATCGACTACCTGGCAGGCCGCGGCCGCAAGTACGGCCTCATCACCTGCCACCTCTACCGTCCCTTCAGCGAGAAGTACTTCTTCGCCGTGCTCCCCAAGAGCGTCCGCAAAATCGCCGTCCTGGACCGCACCAAGGAGCCCGGCGCCGTGGGCGAGCCCCTCTTCACGGACGTAAAGGCCCTCTTCCAGGGCAAGGACAACGTCACCATCATCGGCGGCCGCTATGGCCTGTCCTCCAAGGACACCACTCCCGCCCAGATCGTGGCCGTCTATGACAACCTCGACGCCAAGGAGCCCAAGACGGACTTCACCATCGGCATCGTGGACGACGTCACCTTCAAGAGCCTGCCCATCAAGAGCGAGGTTTCCATCGTGAAGCCCGGCACCACCGAGTGCAAGTTCTATGGTCTGGGTTCCGACGGTACCGTAGGTGCCAACAAGAACACCATCAAGATCATCGGCTCCCACACAGACCTCTACAGCCAGGCCTACTTTGACTACGACTCCAAGAAATCCGGCGGCTACACCTGCTCGCACCTTCGCTTCGGCCAGCAGCCCATCAAGGCTCCGTACCTGGTGAACACCCCCGACTTCGTAGCCTGCCACGTTCCTTCCTACCTTAAGAAGTACGATGTCCTCAAGGGCATCAAGGAAGGCGGCACCCTCCTCCTCAACTCCCTCTGGAACGAGGAAGAGACCATCCAGAACATTCCCGACAACGTGAAGGCCATCATCGGCCGCAAGCACATCCGCGTGTTCATCATCAACGCCACCAAGATCGCTGCAGAGATTGGTCTGGGCGGCCGCACCAACACCATCCTCCAGAGCGCCTTCTTCAAGATCACCGGCATCATCCCCTACGAGGACGCCGTCAAGTACATGAAGGACGCTATCGTGAAGTCCTACGGCAAGAAGGGTGAGAACGTGGTGAACATGAACTACGCTGCCGTAGACCGCGGCGGTGAGTACACCGAGATCAAGGTTCCCGCCGAGTGGGCCAACATCTCCGCCAAGTTCGAGAATCCCAACAAGGACCGTCTGGCTCCCGGCTTCGTCAAGGACATCGCCGACATCGTGAACGCCCAGGCCGGTGACACCCTCCCCGTGAGCGCCTTCATGCCTTACGCCGATGGTACCATGCCTGCCGGCACCGCCGCCTTCGAGAAGCGTGGCGTAGCCGTGAACGTTCCCACCTGGGATGCAGAGAAGTGTATCCAGTGCAACACCTGCGCCTTCGTCTGTCCTCACGCTGCCATCCGTCCTTTCCTCCTCACCGAGGAAGAGGCTGCAAACGTTCCCGCCGGCGTCAAGCTCGCCCAGGGCAAGGCCAACCTCAAGGACTACAAGTACACCATCGCCATCTCCGTGGACGACTGCACCGGTTGCGGTAACTGCGTAGATGTGTGCCTCGCCAAGGACAAGGCCCTCACCATGGTTCCCTACATCAGCGACCACGAGGACCAGGCCGCCTTCGACTACCTCAACAAGAAGGTGGGCTACAAGGAGTATGTGGACAAGAAGGCCAACATGAAGAACAGCCAGTTCGCACAGCCTCTGTTCGAGTTCTCCGGTGCCTGCGCCGGCTGCGGTGAAACCCCCAACATCAAGACCATCACCCAGCTGTTCGGTGACCACATGATGATCGCCAACGCTACCGGTTGCTCCTCCATCTACGGTGCTTCCTTCCCGGCCAGCCCGTACTGCACCAACGCACAGGGCCACGGTCCCGCATGGGCCAACTCCCTGTTCGAGGACTTCTGCGAGTTCGGTCTGGGTATGAAGCTCGGCTCCGATCGCGCCCGTGAGACCGTTGCCGCTACCATGAAGCAGGCCCTCGAGTGCGACTGCTGCAGCCAGGAGATCAAGGCCCTCGCAGCCAAGTGGCTGGAGGCTCCCCAGGATCCCGCTGTTACCCGCGAGGTCGCAGACAAGATTGTCCCGCTCGCTAAGGAGTGCGACTGCGACACCTGCAAGAAGCTTGTCGAGTACCAGCACTTCATCGTGGCCCGCAGCCAGTGGATCTTCGGTGGTGACGGTGCTTCCTACGATATCGGCTACGGCGGTCTGGACCACGTCCTCGCCAGCGGTGAGAACGTGAACGTCCTCGTTCTGGACACCGAGGTGTACTCCAACACCGGCGGCCAGAGCTCCAAGGCCACCCCTGTGGGCGCCATCGCCAAGTTCGCCGCCTCCGGTAAGAAGATCCGCAAGAAGGACCTGGGCATGATGGCCATCTCCTACGGTTACGTTTACGTAGCCCAGGTAGCCATGGGCGCCAGCCCCGTGCAGTTCTTCAACGCCATCAAGGAAGCCGAGGCCTACGACGGCCCGTCCCTCATCATCGCCTACAGCCCCTGCATCAACCACGGTCTCAAGGCCGGCATGGGTCTGAGCCAGAAGGAGGAGAAGCTCGCCGTCGATTGCGGTTACTGGCACCTCTACCGTTACAACCCTGCCCTGGAAGGCACCGACAAGAACCCGTTCAGCCTGGATTCCAAGGAGCCCGACTGGAGCAAGTTCCAGGACTTCCTCAAGGGTGAGGTCCGCTTCGCTTCCCTGTACAAGATGTTCCCCGAACAGGCCGATGAACTCCTCGCCAAGACCGAGGAATTCGCCAAGGTTCGTCTGAACACCTACAAGCGCCTGGCCGGCAAATAAGCCGCAGGCCTTATATATAATGAAGGTGGGAACTCAAAAGAGCGCCCACCTTTATTATTATTTGGAAAACACGGAGCAGAATGCCTCGTTGGCCAGGTCGTAGGCGGCCTGGATACGGCGGGCATACGGCAGGAACGCCTCGCCGGAAGGGGTGAGCACCAGTTCCCGGCCCCGCTCGAAGAGCTGGATACCCAGCGAAGCTTCCAGGGAGGCGATCTGGGAACTCACGGCGGGCTGGGAGCAGCCCAGGCGGCGGGCGGCGGCGGTGAAGCTGCCGGTTTCAACGACAGCCATGAATACGGAGAGGGTTTTGTCCTGCAACATATATAATAAGGTATATACAGCAAAAATAACCAAATTTGTTTGTAAAATAAAAAAACGTTCTTAAATTTGCAGTGTACTATTAAACTAATACACATTCCTGACATGAAAAAACTCATTCTTACCTTTGCGGCCTTTGCCCTGACAACCGTCATGGCACTGGCGCAGCAGCCCAGCCGTGAGCAGCTGGAAGCCGCCATCTCTCAGATGCCCAAGCTTCCCAACTCCGAGAAGGTGACCATCGGCCACCTGGACAACGGCCTTACCTATTACATCAGGCATAACGAGCTTCCTGCCGGCCGTGCAGAGTTCTACCTGGCCACCAACGTAGGTGCCATCCAGGAGAAATACCCCGAGCAGGACGGTCTGGCCCATTTCCTGGAGCACATGTGCTTCAACGGCACCGAGCACTTCCCCGGCAAGGCCATCCTGGACTACCTCCGTTCCATCGGAGCAGAGTTCGGCCGCAACATCAACGCCTCTACCGGCTTCGAGGAAACGCAGTACATGCTCAACAACATCCCTGTACAGCGGGAGAGCGTCGTGGACAGCTGCCTCATGATCCTCGCCGACTATTCCCACTTCGTACTCAACCAGCCCAGCGAGATTGACGCCGAACGCGGTGTCATCATCGAGGAGCGCCGCACCCGCCGCAACGCATCCTGGCGCAGCATGGAGGCCGCTCTCCCCTACTACTTCGGCCCCGACTCCAAACAGGCCAGCTGCACCCTCATCGGCACGCAGGAGCACCTGGAGACCTTCAAGCCGGAAGCCCTCGTAGACTTCTACCACACCTGGTACCACCCCGGCAACCAGGCCGTCATCGTGGTGGGTGACGTGGACGTTGCCCGCACCGAGGCCAAGATCAAGGACATCTTCGGCGTAATCCCCGCCAAGGAGAATCCGCTCCCGAAGCCCATCCAGACCATCGCAGACCACAAAGAGCCCCGCGTTGGCATCATCACGGACCCCGAGAACACCAACCCTTCCATCGAGCTCAACTGGCACAGCGAGGCCATGCCCGAGATCATCAACGCCACGGCGGCCGGCCAGGCCAATGACCTCATCAAGACCCTCATCCGCATGGTCCTCCGCGAGCGCTTCACCGACATCACGTCCAAGCCCGGCGCACCCTTCATGGGCGGTTCCTTCAGCATCTCCACCCTCATCTACGAGGACATCGACGACGTGAGCGCAGACGTCGCCCTCCGCGAAGACAACATCCTCGAGGGCTTCCGTGCCTTCTACACGGAGCTCATCCGCTTCAAGCGCTATGGTGTCACCGACGCCGAGTTCAACCGCGTAAAGACCGACTACCTCTCGGCCCTGGAAGCCGCCTCCAAGCGCGCCGCCACCCGTCAGAATGCCGAGTTCATCAACGGCCTCATCAGCAACTTCTTTGACAAACGTCCCATCCTGGAACCCGAGGACCGCGAGCAAATTGCCCAGATGCTCCTCACCCAGATTACGCCCGCCCTCCTCAACCAGACCGTAGCCGCTCTGGCCTCCAGCCACGAGAATCTCGTCATCGTCTACTCCGGCCCCGAGAAAGTAGGTATCAACACCCCTACCGCCGAGCAAATCCTCAAGGTCATGGACGAGGTAGAAGCCTCCGAGATTGAAGCGCCCGCCGGCGAGGATATTCCCGAAGCCTTCCTCGATCCCGCCCAGCTCAAGGGCGCCAAGGTAGCCAAGACTGCCACCACCATCTACGATGCCACCGAGTGGACCCTCAAGAACGGGGTCAAGGTCATCGTCTATCCCACCGACCTCCAGAAGGACCAGATCCTCTTCAACATCTACAAAGACGGCGGCCTGTCCCTCATCTCCGACGATGACATCGCCTCCTTCGACGACGACATCATCTCCCTGTTCAAGAGCAACAGCGGCGTCAGCACCTTCCCCGGCACCACCGTTTCCAAGATGCTCACCGGCAAGAACCTCTCCGTAAATCCGTACTTCGACCAGCTGGAGAACGGTATCAACGGCAGCAGCACCGTCAAGGACTTCGAGACCGCCATGCAGCTCGTGTACCTGCAGTGGACAGCCCCCCGCTTCGACCCTGAGGAGTGGCAGACCGGCATCGACCAGCTCAAGGCCATCCTCCCCAACCTGGAGAACCAGCCGGACTTCAAGTTCCAGAAGGAACTGTCGAACACCCTCTACGGCGGCAGCGCCCGTCACCAGATCATCACCTCCGAGAGACTGGGCAAGGCCAGCCTGGATGTCGTCGCCAAGAATTACAAGAAGCTCTTTGCCGATGCTGCCGGCGCCACCCTCGTCATCGTCGGTGACGTCACCCCCGAGGCCATCAAGCCCATCGTCGAGAAGTACATCGGCTCGCTCCCGAAGGGAAAGAAAGCCCTCAAGTGGGCAGACAACCACGACGGCTTTGCCAAGGGCAAGATCGAGAAGGTCATCAGCGTAGACATGCAGACCCCGAAGAGCACCGTCTACCAGGTCTACACCGCCGATATCGACTACACCTACACCAGAGCTGCCGCCATGGAAGCCATCAGCTACATCATGGACATGCGCTACACCAACAGCCTGCGTGAAGAGGAAGGCGGCACCTACGGCGCCAGCACCAACGGCAACTTCAAACGCCGTCCCACGCAGACCGCCATGTTCCTGGTGGGCTGGGACTGCAAGCCCGCCCTCTGCGACAAGCTCCGTGAACTGGCCATCGCCGGCTTTAAGGACATGGCCCAGAACGGCCCCACCGACGATGAGCTTAACAGCGCCAAGCTCAATCTCCAGAAGAACCTCCCCGAAAGCCGCCAGCGCAATGCCTGGTGGAGAAACGGCATCGAGCTCTACCTCGCCTACGGCCAGGACCGCGACAAGTGCTACGAAGAGGCCATCAACGCCCTCACGGCAGAAGACCTCAAGGCCCTCGCCAGCGAGCTCATCGCTCAGGGTAACTTCATGGAAGTGGTAATGAAGCCTGCTGCAACGGCCGAGGCCGAGTAAACCTACTTGATTTCGCCGGCCACAAACAGATTCACAAGCGGCCGCAGCGGAGAATTGGTGGTGAGACTGATCATAATGACAGTCTCACCTTTTTTTAGTTTCGAAGGATCCAGCACAAAGCGAAGGGTTCCTTTCCCCCCGGGTGCCACGTCCGCCATTTCCTTCAGGGACAGCGCGGGGTTATCGGCATCGGCCTGGAAAAAGTGGAGGGCCGATTTTCCCCGGTTCGTGAGGGAGAAGCGCACCTCCACGGGACGGCCGTCGCGGACGACGCCCACGTTGAAGGTGCTCTGGTCGAAATACGGGAGGGCCGCCTTCTTCCGCGCGTCGTCGGACCAGCCGGCGAAGTTCTCCTGCGTCCAGGCGGTCACTTCAAGGGGGGCCGATGCTTTCTCGCCGCCCAGCACGGGTGTCGCGCGGTACACATGCTTCCCGTAGATGCCCGGGGCCGATGCCACCGTGACGGTAAGGGTAGCGGTCTGCCCCGCCGGGATGGGGTTGGGGTTCACGGACAGGCTCAGCCCCGGAGTGACATCGGCAAAACTCACCTTCAGGGGCTTTTTGCCCAGATTGGCGACGGTCTCCGTCTCGCTCACGCTGAGCCCCTGCTTGAGGGTGCCGGCCTTTAGCGAACGCGTCTTCAAACCAAAAGTCCCCAGCTTCTGATCTCCGTAGAGCTGCGCCAGGGACTTTTTCTTTTCGTGGACCACGCCTCGAAGCCGCAGCACCACGGGGCGTTTCACGCCCGATATGTAAACGGTAAGCGTCTTGTCAAACGGCATGGGTCCGTCTTCGTTCTTGTAGGTGGCCGATATGGTGCCTTTCTCTCCGGGCTTGATGCTGCCCTTTGTCCAGGTCACGTCCGTACAGCCGCAGGAAGACACCACTTCGAAGATGCTCACGGCCTCCGTGCCGGTGTTGGTGAAGGTGAAGGTGCACGTGAGCGGGCCGTCGGTTACGGAGACGTCTCCGAAGTTGTGGACGGTCTTGTCCCAGTCTATCTTCTCCTTATTACTTTGGGCGGCAGGGACGGATGTTCCTGGCGCTAAAAAAAAGGCCGATGCGCCAGGAACATCCGTCCCTGCCGCTGATATCATAAATAATGCAAATAATAGCGATTTCATGCGTGCAAAGTTAACGACGTTCTTTTGAAAATCAAATTTAATGCCTATCTTCGTGATCTGGAAAACAACAACAACAATTAAAGATATTACATTATGCCTAGACTCATCAACCCCGAACTCTGTGTTTCCTGCGGTTCCTGCGCCGATGTGTGCCCTGTGGGCGCCATCTCTGCCGGTGAAGCTTCCTACGTAATCAACAAGGACGAGTGCATCGACTGCGGCGCTTGCGAAGGTACCTGCCCCAACGGCGCTATCTCCGAGGAGTAAGCCTCTGAAACACAAGAAGCTGAATAAGCCCGTGGCACGTTCCACGGGCTTATTTTTTGTAAAAACGGCGAACTTTACGTATATTTGTAAGTTAATGTAAGAGGCTTACGAATGGCAGAGATTGTAAACAACAGCTATAACGATGATTCCATCCAGACCCTGGAATGGAACGAACATATACGCAGGCGCGCCGGCATGTATATCGGCCGGCTGGGCAACGGTGACCGTCAGGGAGACGGCATCTATGTGCTCCTGAAGGAAATCATCGACAACTCCATCGACGAGTTCTCCATGGGCTTCGGCAAGCGCATCGACATTACCATCGAGGACAAGACGGTGACGGTGCGGGACTATGGCCGCGGCATTCCGCTTAATAAAGTGGTGGACGCCACGTCCAAGCTCAACACGGGCGGTAAGTTCGACGACACCAACTTCAAGAAGAGCGTGGGTATGAACGGCGTGGGTACCAAGGCCGTGAATGCCATGTCGGTGGAATTCTACGTAGCCTCCTACCGCGACGGCCAGTGCTCCTACGCACGCTTTTCGCGGGGCAATCTCCTGGAATCGGCCATCATCCCCTCCAACGAGAAAAACGGAACGCTCATCCGCTTTGTCCCCGACGAAGAGATGTTCAACGGTTTCGCCTTCCACATGGAATTTGTGGAGACCATGATCAAAAACTACTCCTACCTCAAGAAGGGCCTTACCCTCAACCTCAACGGAGTAGCCTACAAGAGCGAAAACGGCCTGCTGGACCTCGTGACGGAGAACATGAGCGAAACCCCGCTCTACCCCCTCATCCACCTGGAAGGCGAGGACATCGAGATTGTGCTCACCCACGGCAACAGCTACGGTGAGAACATTGCCACGTTCGTCAACGGCCAGAACACCCGTGACGGCGGCACGCACCTGGCCGCCTACCGCGAGGCCATCGCCAAGACATTCAAAGACTTTTACAAGAAGGACTACAAGCCCGAGGACATCCGCCAGGGCATTGTAGGCGCCATCTCCATCCAGATCCAGGAGCCCATCTTCGAGGGCCAGACCAAGACCAAGCTGGGTTCCACCTACATGTGGGAGAAGCAGGTAAAGGGCTCCGACGGCACCTCTTCGGTAGACCGCGGCCCCACCATCCGCACCTTCGTGAACGACTTCGTCACCAAGTACCTGAACGACTACCTGCACATGCACATGGACATCGTTCCGGTGATCGAGGAGAAGATCAAGGCTTCCCAGGCCGAGCGCGAAGAGATTGCGGGCGTCCAGAAAAAATCCCGCGAACGCGCCAAGAGAACCTCCGTGTACAACCGCAAGCTCAGGGACTGCCGCTACCACTTCAGCGACACCAAGTTCCCCAAGGGCATGGAAGAGCACAAAGAAAAGAGTTCCATCTTCATCACGGAGGGTGACTCCGCATCCGGTACCATCACCAAGGTGCGCAACGCCAACAACCAGGCGGTGTTCTCCCTGCGCGGTAAACCCATCAACTGCTTCAAGGAAAGCCGCAAGCGAGTGGCCGAGAACGAGGAGCTCAACCTCCTCATCGCCGCCCTGGGCGTGGAGGAAGACCTGGACAATCTGCGCTACAACAACATCATCGTCGCCACCGATGCCGATGACGACGGCATGCACATCCGCATGCTGGTCCTTACCTTCATCATGAAATACTACCCGGAACTCATCCGTCGCGGGCATGTATACATCCTGCAGACACCCCTGTTCCGCGTACATAACAAGAAAGAGCGCCGCTACTGCTACTCCATCGAAGAGCGAGACAAAGCTGTCAAGGATCTGAAGAGCGGCGTGGAAATCACCCGATTCAAGGGTCTCGGCGAAATCTCCTCCGACGAATTCGTAGACTTCATTGGAGAGAACATGCGCCTGGACACCGTCAAGCTCTCTGACGAGGAATCCATCCAGACCATCATGGAGTTCTATATGGGTGTCAACACCTACGAGCGCCAGCACTTTGTCATGGACAACCTCCGCAGCGAGAAAGAATTGGAAGACGTAAACATCTAACGCTATGGCAGGAAAAAAATCCAAAACAACCGTAAGCCCCCGCTGGGCCCATTTCTGTGGATGGCTCCTTAAGAGAATGGGCTGGAAAACCGTTGGCGGCCCCATGAAGGAAGCCAAAGCCATCGTTCTGGGTGTTCCTCACACCTCGTTCTGGGATTTTATCGTAAGCTACCTCTTCTATTCCCAGTTCGGAAAGGTTGCGCACTGCATGGTCAAGGAGGAGCTTTTCTTCTGGCCCCTCGGCGCCATCCTGAAGGCAACCGGTGCCGTGCCGGTCAACCGTAAATCGGCCTCCACCATGGTCAAGAGCCTTATCTCCGCCATGGAGAACGTTGACGAATTCCACCTGGCCATCGCCCCCGAAGGAACCCGTTCCCTCACCACCCGCTGGAAAACCGGCTTCCACCTCATTGCAAAGGAAACCGGCGCAACGGTGTATATGGGATACTTTGACTGGGGCAAGAAAGAAATCTCCGTTGGCGAGCCCATTGAGCTCACCGAAGACGCCAAGGCCGATATGGAGCGCATCTACGACCACTATCGCACCATGGGTCTTGTCGGCAAGCACAAGGAAAAGTTTGCCATCCCCGAAAAGAAAGCCTAATTAACCCATACCTGTTATTATGATCAAGAGCCCGTACAAGGCCTTGCGCAAGTATCGCTATCGCGAGAACACGTGTACTACCCTGCACAAGGTCTTTGACTATGCCACTACCAACTACGCAAAGAACGTCGCCTACCAGTTTGTAGACGGCGGACAGAAATACACCTATGAGGAATTCCGCCGCAAGGTGGAGCAGCTCTCCCTGCGCATGACCCGCTTCGGGATCAAGCACGGAGACCGCGTTGCCATTTTCTCACAGAACATGCCCAACTGGGTGGTCGCCTACTTCTCGGCCGTCAACTATGGCCGCGTAGCCGTTCCCATCCTCCCCGACAGCTCGGAGAACGAACTTACCAACATCCTCAATCACTCAGAGTCCAAGGTCATCTTTATCTCGCAGCGCCTTCTTCCCAAACTCAGCGAAGAGTGCAAGGAGAAACTAACGCTCATCATTGACATCGAGACCTTCGACATTATCAAGAAAGACAACCAGGACTTCAAGTGCAACGGCTGGGTAAAGGATCCCAATCCCGACGACCTCGCCTGCATCATCTACACGTCCGGCACCACCGGAAAAGCCAAGGGCGTCATGCTCAGCCACCGCAACATCTGCGCAAACCTCGCAGCATCTTTCAAGGCACAGCCTATTGGCACCAAGGACCGTTTCCTGTCCATCCTCCCGGCAGCCCACGCCTATGAGATGAACGTTTCCACCATCTACTCGTTCTATGTAGGCGCCACCTGCTACACGCTCCAGAAACCCCCGACCCCTACTATCCTTCTCGCTGCCATGAAGAAGGTGCGACCCACCGTCGTGTGCGCCGTGCCGCTCATCATCGAGAAGGTGGTGAAAAACAGCGTGCTTCCCACCATCCAGAAGAGCCGCGTGCTTTCCTGGGCCGATAAACACATCCCGCACATCCTGCACTGGTTCATCGGCAAGCGCATGGTGAAGACCTTCGGCGGCAAGCTCATTTTCTTCGGCGTGGGCGGTGCCAAGCTGGATGTAGGCGTGGAACAGTTCCTCAAGGACTGCCACTTCCCTTACGCCATCGGCTACGGCCTCACCGAGACGGCCCCGCTGCTCACCAACCTCCTGGTCAAGCACCCGCACAAGCCCACCGGATCCATCGGCTTTGCCTCCTATAAGGTTGAAATCCGCCTGGACAACGTAAACCCCGCCACCGGCGAGGGCGAGATTGTCGTGCGCGGCAACAATGTCATGCTGGGCTACTACAAAGACCCCGAACGCACCCTCCAGGTCATGGACGACGAAGGCTGGTTCCACACCAACGACGTAGCGTCCATGGACAAGGACGGCAACTACTACATCAAGGGCCGGCTCAACAACACCATCCTGGGCTCCTCCGGAGAAAACATCTATCCGGAGGAGATCGAGCAAGTCATCAACAACATCGAGGGCGTGGAAGAATCGCTGGTGATGGAGCGCGACGGCAAGCTGGTGGCCCTGGTCAAGTTCCAGGACAATGCCATCGACTGGAACCTCGCCACCGAGGACAAGTGGTTCGAGGAACTGGAAATCCGCAAGAAGGCCGTCCTGGACTGGGTAAACAAGACTGTAGGCAAAAACTCCAAGATTGGCGAAGTCGACGCCATGAAAGAGCCCTTCGAGAAAACCGCCACCCAGAAGATCCGCCGCTTCAAGTACAAAGACTCCCACGGCGACGAGCCCGAGAAGCCGAAAGAGAAGTAGCCGCTATAATTGCCGCGTTGACACAGAATCGCCATTGTGTGCACTCTGCTTGTCAACGCGGCAAGCATTTTGGCAAAAACGGCACAAAACCCTGCCGCGTTGACACAGAATCGCCATTCTGCGCATTCTGAGTGTCAACGCGGCAATGCGTGCGGACACGGGCCGGCAAGTATTCCCGGCGCTGGTTACAGACTGTCGATATACGCTTTCATTTGGCCTTGCAGTGCATAGGCGGAATGGAAGAGGGCAACCTGGTTACGGGTGCGCACCAGGTTGTGGTCCGGGTACTGAATCTTGTAATAGGTGTCGCCGTTGATGTAGTCGGCAAAGAAGCGGACGGCCTGCATGTAAGGGAAAAGGCAGGCGGCATAGGGCAGGTTCTCCTTCTCAATGGGGGTCAGGAATGTAGCTCCTTCGAGGTAGCCTTTGGTGAAGGCCTCGAAGATGTCCATCCGGAGCCGCACTTTCTCCACGGCAGGGTCGTCTTCGGGAACCGTATTGGCAGCTGTGCGCATGAAGTCTCCGAAGTCGGAGAACACGAAGGAGGGCATCAGGGTGTCCAGATCGATGACACAGAGAACGTTGCCGTCCTTGTCAAAGAGCATGTTGCTTACCTTGGTGTCACAGTGGCAGATTCGTTTGGGAAGTTTACCTTCCCGGTACCAGCGCTCGGCCTTGCACATTTCGTCCTCGTACTGGAGCAGGTCCTTCAGGATTGCCTGCACCTCAGGGTTTGCCATGCGGCCGACGGCATCGGCCTGTACGGCCTCGCGCAGCTGGCGGGCTCGAAGCTCCATGTTGTGGAAGTCGGGGATGGTTTCGCCCAGCGTGTCGGGGATATCTGACAGGGCCGATTCAAAGGCGCCGAATGCCTTGCCGGCGCAGTAGGAATAGTCCGGATTTACCGTATCGTATGTGTACGAATCCCGGATATAGACAGACATGCGCCAGTGGGACTCGCCATCGGTCCAGTAGGTTTTGCCGGTTGCCTTGCAGGGAACGAACCTGAGCGTGAAACCACCCTTTTTCCTGATATGGGCCGTAGCGCACTCGATATTATGCTGCAAAAGCTCCACATCCTTGAAGATGGCCGTATTGATACGCTGAAGGACATAGTCGTCGGGACCGTCCGTGTACACACGGAACGTGTCGTTGATAAGGCCGTTCCCAAGAGGCCTGATTTCGATGATATTGCCCTTGATGTCAAAGGCCGTAGCAATCTGTTTAGGGTCTTTCATGATTGTGTGGTTACGTCTAAAGGTTGAGCTTCAAATATACGAAATCACGCATTCATAAAAAAGATAATAGCCAGATTGTTGATGCATTTTGCCTTTCGGGGTGTTTCGTTTCGCGGCAAGTGCCACACCCACAAAAAAGCCAGCCCCCGAAGAGGCTGGCTTCTTATCTGTGTGAGTAAGACTTACTCGGCAACGACGTTGAACTTGAAGGTTCCCTTCACGGCCTTGTAGATCTTGACGGAGGCCTCGTACTCACCGACTTCCTTGACCTCACCGGCGATGGTGATGTCCTTCTTGTCGATGTTCAGGCCCTTGGCGGCAAGAGCCTCGGCGAGGTCCATGGTGGTGACGCTGCCGTAGAGCTTACCGCTCTCGGAGACCTTCACCTTCACCTCAACGGTCTGGGCGTTCACAGTAGCGGCGAGAGCCTCGGCATCGGCGATGAGCTTAGCCTCTTTGTGAGCGCGCTGCTTGAGGGTTTCGGCGTGCTGTTTCTTCACGGAATCGGTGGCCACAACGGCAAAGCCCTGGGGCACCAGATAGTTCATGGCATAACCGGCCTTAACTTTAACGATCTCACCGGCGTAGCCCAGATTGGCTACATCTTTCTTGAGCAGAATTTCCATAAGGCAGATTATTTAAGGAGGTCAGTAACATACGGAAGCAGAGCGAGGGAGCGGGCACGCTTGATAGCCTGGGCAACCTTGCGCTGGAACTTGAGGGAAGTACCGGTGATGCGGCGAGGGAGAATCTTACCCTGCTCGTTGAGGAACTTCTTGAGGAACTCAGGATCCTTGTAATCTACATACTTGATACCGGCCTTCTTGAAACGGCAGTATTTCTTCTTGCGAACCTCCACGGTCGGGGGGTTGAGATAGCGGATTTCTTTATTTTCGTTTGCCATAATTGTGTCCTCCTAATTATTCAGCGACGGGAGCTTCGGCGGCGGGAGCAGCCTTGGCAGCCTTGTTAGCGCGACGCTTCTCTGCGTATGCGACGGCATCCTTGTCGAGGGCGACAGTGAGGAAGCGGATGATACGCTCGTCACGGTGATACTGGGTTTCGAGGGTGGCAACGAACTGGCTGTCGGCCTTGAACTCGATCAGGTAGTAAAAACCTGTGGTCTTGTGCTGGATGGGATAAGCGAGCTGACGCAGGCCCCAATCCTCCTGGTACACAACCTCGCCACCGTTGTCGGTGATGAGCTTGACGTACTTGGCAACCGCTTCCTTCATCTGGGTGTCAGACAAAACGGGAGTTGCAATGAAAACGGTTTCGTACTGGTTAACCATTGTTTGTTAATTAATTGTTTATAAATGTTTTATTGCTTTCTGGCCCCCTAAAGGCCCAAAAAGGACTGCAAATATAGCGCTTTTCTACCGGAAAAACAAATAATTATGACTATCTTTGTGTTTGAGATATGAAAAACAAAAAGTCCATAGGAGCCACTCTCGCCGGTGGATTCCTCCACCTTGCCGGCCGCCTTCCCCTTGGCTGGCACCGGTGGTGGGGCCGCGTTCTCGGAGACTTCGTACGCAGCGTCCTTCACTACCGCACAGACGTTGTCATGACCAACCTGGCCCGCTGCTTCCCGGACAAACAGTACGACGAACTCACGGCCATCTCCAAACGCTTTTACCGGCATTTTGCCACTACGCTCACGGAGATGATCTGGTTTGGCGCCTGCAAGGGTCCCAAAGGGCGTAAGCGCCTTCATGAAAGCCACGTTGTAGAAATCACCAACCCGGAGGAACTGAACCGCCTCTATGCCGGTGCCCCGCAGCTCATGATGCTCCAGGCCCACACCGGCAACTGGGAGCTCATTGGCGGCATCCGCAATTATGCATACGGCACAGAGCTTTCCATCATGCCGGAAGACTTCGCCGTCACCTACATGCGCCTCCACAGTCCCGTCTGGAACGAGGTAATGGCCGACAACCGTACGGCGCCCGTCCAGGACCAGGGCTTCGAGGGCTACGTGGAAACCGCAGAGGTCCTCCGCTTTGCCCTGGGCAAAAAAGGCCGCAAGTTCGGCTACTCCTTTATCACCGACCAGTCCCCCTACACCCCCGAGCTCAACCATCCCACCGTGGAATTCATGCACCAGCCCACCCAAATGATGACGGGGGCCACCGCCCTCGCTTCCAAACTGGGCATGGCCGTCGTCTACTTAAGATACGAATGCCGCGAGGAAGGCGGCTACCGCATGACGTTTGTCCCCATCTCAGACAACGCCAAGGGAGAAGACCCCGTAAAACTGATGGAGCGCTACTACGCCCTCCTCCAGGAAGACCTCGAAAAACAGCCCTGGAACTATCTGTGGACACATAAAAGATGGAAAAAATAAGGATCAAGACCCTGACAGCCCTCCTTTGCGCCTGCGCCCTCTCCGGGTGCGGGCGCTCTGTTGACGTACTCATCATCGGCGGCGGTGCCGGCGGCACCTGTGCGGCCATCGAAGCTGCCAGAAACGGCGCCAGAACATGCATCGTGGAAGAAACGCCCTGGCTGGGAGGCATGCTCACCAGCGCCGGCGTCAGCGCCATCGACGGAAACTACCGCCTCCGCGGCGGCCTTTTCGGCGAATTCACCGACTCCCTCGCCGCGCGCTACGGAGGCTACGACGCCCTCCGGTCCGGCTGGGTCTCCAACATCCTTTTCAATCCCCGCACCGGAGCCGATGTCCTGAGGAACATGGCCGATGGTGCCGGCGTCCGCTGCCTCACCGGGACATCGGCCCGGGAGTTCCGGAAGACCCGCAGCGGGTGGCGCGTCACCCTCACGGACGGCACCCGCATCCACACCCGCATCCTCGTTGACGGGACCGAGCTCGGAGACGTCGCCGAGGCCGTCGGGGCCGATGAGCTCCGCGACCGCATATCGGCCCAGGACCTCACCTACGTAGCCATCGTGAAAGACTACGGGCACCCCGTCGCAGCCATGGAGCCGGAAGGGTACGACAAGGACCTGTACGTCAACTGCTGCGACAACCCCCTCGCTACCAGCGCCGACGGGAAGAACCCCATGGGGCAGAAACTCTGGAGCCCCGGCATGATGCTCTCCTACGGCCGCCTCCCCGACGGTCACATCATGCTCAACTGGCCCGTCTGCGCCAACGACTACTTTGCCGAGTACCTGGACATGACCCGGGAACAGCGCGAGGAAATGATCCGGCAGGCCAAACTGCACACCCTCGGATACCTCTACTTCCTGCAGACCGAACTGGGCTTTAACAGCCTGGGAATAGCCGATGACGTCTTCCCCACCGAAGACGGCCTCCCCTTCTACCCCTATTACCGCGAGGCCCGCCGCATCGCCGGCTGCGACACCATGACCGTAGAAGCCGCCAGGATCCCCTACGACTCCGACCTTTACACCCGCGCCATCGCCGTAGGAGACTATCCCCTGGACCACCATCACATGCAGAATCCCCGCCGTGAAGAGCTGGGACACCTCTGGTACGGGAAAATCCCCTCCTTCAGCGTGCCGATGGGCGTGCTCATCCCCGTCGCCACCGACAACTTCCTGGTGGCCGACAAAGCCGCCTCCGTAGACTGGGAGATGAACGGCAGCACCCGGCTGCAACCGGTGGTGATGGGTATGGGACAGGCCGCCGGTGCGCTGGCAGCCCTGTCGGCCCGGAGCCGCCGCCAGCCCCGGGAGGTTCCCGCCTCCGAGGTGCAGGCCATCCTGCTGGACCACGGCTGCTACCTGCTTCCCTTCCTGGACCTGAAACCCGGAGACCCCGGATTCAGGGAACTGCAGGAAAAGGGCGTGAAAGGTGAGGTGCGCGGCACCGGCCGCAGCATCGACTGGACCAATGAAACCTGGGTAAACCTTCCTGAATATGAATAACAGAAACTTAGCCATTGACATGCTCCGCGGCCTCACGATGGTCCTCATGGTCTTCGTGAACGAGCTGTGGCCCGTACACGACGTCCCCCACTTCCTGGAACACTTTGATACCTGGGAAGACGGCATGGGGCTGGCCGACTTCGTCTATCCCCTGTTCCTTTTTGCCATGGGAATGTCCATTCCCTACGCCATTGACCGGCGCTACGAAAAAGGATTCGACACCCGCAGCACCCTCCTGCACATCCTCAAGCGCACCCTCGCCCTCATCCTGATGGGCGTATTCATCTACAACGGCGAAGCCCGTGAGATGGCCGGCAGCGAGCCCCTCTATATCCTTCTCTACACGCTGGGCTTTTTCCTGGTGTGGAACCAGTACCCCAAAGACTGGAAACCTGCCCGCTGGCTCCAGCTGGCGGGCATGGCGCTGCTCCTCACCCTGGCACTCACCTACCGCACCGAGGACGGCGGCCTGTTCAAAACCGGCTGGTGGGGCATCCTGGGACAGATTGGCTGGGCCTACCTCCTATGCTCCATCGCCTATCTCCTGGCCCGTCCCCGCGTGTGGCCGCTGTTCCTTTGCTGGCTCTTTTTCTCCACCACCTGCCTCCTGGGCTCCGAAATGCGGGACGGCGAACTTCCCATTCGCGGCAACTTTCTCGTAGAGATGGCCCATGCCCTTAACCAGGGCAACGGACACATCACCGTCATGGCCCTCGGTGGCCTTCTCACTACCCTCTGTGAGCGAAAGCTCAGCCACGCCCAATGGGGCATCGGCCTGGCTGCAGCAGCCGTCCTCGCCGTCCTGGGCATGCTCACCCATCAGGGCTGGATTGTCTCCAAGAACCTGGGAACACTCCCCTGGTGCCTCTATGTAAGCGCCACCGCCGTAGCCCTCTACACAATCCTTCGCATTCTGGAAGCCAAAGGCTGGACCGCCTGGTTTAAACCAATAAGTGTAGCGGGAACCGCTACACTTACTCTGTACATGATACCGTATCTGTTTGTGGCGCTGTGGATTGTCACAGAACCGTCCGTTCCGGCCTGGGTCGCCGGCTGGACGGGCGTGGGCGTCGTCGTCCTCTACACCGCCGTCTGCGTAGCCATTGCCTGGCTCCTCACCCGGCTGGGCCTCAAACTCAAAATCTAAAGGGAGAGCCTTTGCTGCTCTTCCCCGCCCAGCAGGCGTACCCAAGTCTCATATCCCGGCACCCCTTCCCGGAAACGGAAAACGCGGGTGCCGGATACTTTTTGCTCCGACCAGCCGGCCCGGCCCAGGTGGTTGTACACGGTGTCTCCCCCGCTGTAACGGCCATAGATGAAATGCAGGCCGCCCCAGGGAAGCACATAGTCACAGTCGTGGTCATGGCCGGTCACAATGGCCTCCACATCTCCCAGTTCCCGGAACTGGGCAAAGAGCCCGCTGTTGAGACGGGACGGGCACGGAGGTTCACAGTTGTTGCCGGCGATGGGCTGCACGCCCGCATCCAGGGCCTCCTTGAGTTCGCACAGCGGAATATGGAAAAAGGCCAGTGCCGGAGCGTGGTTCAGGCGTTCGCTGTGCTGCCGGTACCACTGAATCTGGCTGTGACGGATGTAGTCGTAGCAGTGGACATTTTCCTCCCCCTTCAGCACAACGGCATCCATCGAATCAAACAGATAGAACACGCGTTCCACACCCGCCGCTCCAGAGAGCGTAATCACATCGTTGGAGCAGCCGTACACGCCCTCCTTGGGAGGCAGATTCACACAGCCGGGAATGCCGCGGATAGCCTCAAACATGGCCTCCCGGGAAGAGCCGAACTGGGAATCATGGTTTCCCAGGGCCACGGCGAAGGGAATATTTCTATCGGCCAGAGGCTGCAGGATCTCCTGGGCCGACGGAATGTCCGGCTTGCCAAAGACGATATCCCCCGTATGGATGACGAGGTCCGGCTTCACGGCGTCCAGGGCCTCGTTCACACAGTCCAGGGCCCGCTGCGAGCGGGGGTCTCCGGTAATATGGTGCGTATCGGTAAACTGCAGCACGGTAAAGCTGCCATCGGCCCCGAAGGAAAAATCGCGGGCCACGTCCCCCGCGGCGGTTCCCTTTGAGAGCCCGCCGCTTCTGCGGCCGCAAGACGGCAGCGACGGTACCATCACCGCCGCTGCCGTCAAAAGGGCCGCATCTTTAAGGAATGATCTGCGTTTCAAAGTCTTAGAGTTGGATTTCAAGTTTACGGTATGTAGACGCAGCTGCATCCAACAAGTATGCCATCGGCACACCTTCCTCCATTACAACCTGGATATCCGTGTTGCTGCCATACTGCCAGTTCTCCTCGTTGGCCAAGTACTCCTGGTTGATCATCAGTACGGGAGCGGCCGGGTCGTCCACATTGAACACCCACAGGTTGCAGGGGTTCAGGCCCCAGTCGGAGTAGGCAAAGTAGTTCATGCCCAGCACGGCCAGATACTTATGACCGCCATAGGTGAACACATCGCCGGCATTGATGGCGCCTTCCCAGGTGTATCCGGTGGTAAAGACCACACTCCATGAGGTAGCGTCGCCGCCCTGGGCCGTATAGTGGAGGTTATAGTCTCCCAGATAACCGGCGAAGTAGAAGCCGCCGGCGCTGGAAGTACCGGCGCCCAGGGAGACACCGTGGAAGGAATCCCAAAGGTCACCGCCGATGGAGGCGCAGGACGCATAGATGGTGGGATCGTTGGTCGCAGCACCGTCCTTGATATCCCAGGCCACGACATAGGAACCGCCGCCACCGCAGCCGGAGGTCATCACCAGCACGGCGTCGCCCTTGGCATTGCCCGTCACCCGGGCATTGTCCAGGCCATAGCCGTAGAAGCCGTCCATATAGGTAATGATGGGCTCGCCCACCGTTCCGGAAAGGAACTCTTCCTCCGTAAGGACATAGACCTTGAGCGGAATCTGCGTAACGCCGTCCTCCAGCGGGTAGTTACCACCCGTCGTAACAATCACGTTGCCGGCATCATCGTTGGTTATGCCCGTCACGTTGGCCAGCGGGGAGTCCGCTACGGTCACTTCCGTACCGTCGGCGCGGCTCATCACATGGAAGCCGGGCGTGACGGAATTGGGAGAATACAGCACGAAGTAGTCACCGGCCACGGCCAGGGAAACGCGGGTGCTCTGCGGGAAGATATCCCAGTAGAAATCCTGCTTCCAGAGCAGATCGGCCTGGGCCTGGCCCTTCTGGGAGACCTTGATCATGGCGCCGTAGTCGCTGTAGTCTACTCCCTCCTTGGTGCAACCCATGTAGATGTAGTCCACGCGGGCGGCGGCGTCATTGGCGTCAATGGTCACCTTCACCGTGGCGCCGTCCTGCACCAGGTGGATCCAGCTGGCATCGGGAGCGCTGGCCACATAGTCCATGTTGGTGGTAACGGTAAAGCTGTACTCCAGGCCTTCCTTGGGGGCCGATAAGGTACCCCAGGCGCCCACGCCGCCCTCGTCACTCACTTCGAACGAAGGCTCGAAAGCAGTCTGCACCAGCGTGATGAGACTTACCTGGCCACCGCCATTGAAATGCACCTGTCCCATACGATCTGTGCGGCCGGGATTGAGCGTATAACTCAAGGTATAAGATTCATCGACAAGACCCTTGGTGCTCGCAACGGTAAGCCAGTCGCTATCGGAGACAGCCGTAAGCGGCACATTGGTCTGTACCGTACAAGTGTATTCACCGGCCTCGTATCCCACGGCGACGGAGACATTCTCAATGGCAATACAATTCTTTTGGGCCTGGACCAGTTTCACCTGCCTGGAAAGGTTTCCGGAGCGGACTGTCGCCACGGCCTCACGGGAAGAATAATCGGTATTTTTCAGGACGGCGAACTTCACTTTGGCATTTCCAGTGCCGCTGAGGCGGGAAGCCACCACCCAGTCCCCGGAGATTTCCATCTTCCACGGGCCGTCGGCCGTAATGGTGAGCTGCGCCACCTCGGGAACGTCGCCCACGGTAATTTCTGTAGCATCCACCTCCAGCCGGGTAGCCGTATCGGACGCCTTGGTGCAGGCAGCCAGGACGGCGGCCGCAGACAGAAGGAAAACGAATACTTTTTTCATATCATTGGTTATTAACAGTTTTCAAATAGGCATCGATCCCCGTCTTGAAAGAGGACCAATAGTCGTACATCTTGATGTGGCAGAGATCGAAAACAAAAAGGCCGTCCGAATTGGCAAGGCATGTTTTGACAATCTCGGGGACAAGGGTTCCCTTTCCGCCATTTTCAAATCCGGTGGCATTGCCAATGTCTGGTCCTCCGGCAAAAGGCACTGCACCCGCGAGCCGCTTCCCGGCCAGCTTGCAGAAGCCTTCCATGGACCACTCTCCGGAGCCGTGAATGCTGTCGGCACCCGCGTAGGCGCCCAGGAAGAGGAAGTCCAGATGGTCGGCGAAGCCGGCGGCCTGATAGTCGGCCGATGCCCAGGAATACTCCTGCTTGCAGTTGTACTTAGGGCTGGCCCAGTTCACACCGCTGGTGTAGTAGCTGGAATACCAGGCGCCCACATACACGCCGAAGCGGATATCCGGATTCACCTCATGGGCCTTCTTCGCGGCCTTTTCCACCAGGTCATGGATGGTCTTGACGCGGAAGGTGAGCCACTGGCGCTGCACGGTGGAAACCGAGGCGCCCAGCGAGGTGGTACCGGGAGCGAAGACGGCCGAAGGCCAGGAGCCCACGCTCTGTCCGATATACTGCTCGAAAGCCTTGCGGCTGGTTTCGGAGAAGTCGCTCATGAGGCCGCTGTCGTCGTAGCGGCAGCGGTCCAGCACAATGCCGTCCAGGTCCTTGTAGGCGGCCAGTTCGGCCACCAGCGTAATCACGAAATCCTGCACGTCCTTGTTGGCGGGATTCAGGAAACGGGCGCCGTAGTCGGGGTCGTCCAGGCAGCTGGCCAGTCCGCCTGCGCGGTTCTGTACGCTGCACCAGGCTTTCTTGGATTCGTCAGTGAAGACCATGCCCTGCCGGCCCAGGCTGTAGGGGCACTGGTAACCGCCCACCAGAGTATTCATGGCGGCGTTCACCTTGAGACCTGCGGCATGTCCTTCCTCGATGAAGGCCTGCAGGTAGTCGAAGTCGGCCGTACGCTGGGCCCACACATAGCTGCCGTTCCGCCATTTGTCGATGCGGGTAAGGGCCGGCGCCACGGAGGAAGTAAACAACACGTCGCCGGTAGTGGGACGCACATCCACGATGATATCCGTAAAACCGGTCTCGGCAATCTTCCGGCAATCTTCCCGGATTTTCTCCACGCTGTTTCCGTAGTCGTCGAAATTGGCAGCGGCGTCAATCCACACATAGCGGGGTTTTGCCGTAGGTTTCACTTCCGGCTTTTCGGGTGTAGGGTCGGTCTTCCCCCATTCTTCTTCCCACTTGTAAGCGGAATCCGGCCTACAGGCAAGCAGAGACAGCACATAGAGCAGTATGAAGCCCATTTTTCTCATTTCTTTCTCAGTATAATGGCACTTCCCACAGCGCGCTGATGGCCGTCCGACTCCTGAATGGTTGACTTTCCGTTTACCAGGAGGCAAGACGATCCGCCGCCGTCCAGATTCAGCGCTTCAGTGCAGCCCAGGCTCTTCATCACGGAAGCCACTTCACCGGTCGTGAGGCCGGCGACGCCCTCCGTCATGCCGCGGCCTTCGCACACGAACAGGACCAGGCAGGAGCCGGTGCTGCCGATGGCGGTACGGGGATGACGGGCCTCGGGCATCTTGTCATCCGAGCCGTTTCCGTAGAACATCTCGGCCTTCCAGCTGTTCACCACCTTTCCCCCGTGAACCAGCACGGGACCTGCGCCGATGGCCGTAGAGACTTCAAAGTTCGAAGCCTTTTCGGGGAAGTTGGCGTCCGGGGCCTGCAGCGGGCTCTTGTCCCAGGCATTCTGGGCCGGGCTGCCGTACAGGTAATGCTGGTGCGCGGTGGTATAATAGGTCCAGCCGGCCGCCAGGGTGCCGTTCTTCTCGTAGAAGACGCCGCGGGTGGGATAATAGTAGGTTACCCAGTCCTCGGAGGCATAGTTGAGGTTTACGCCGTACACCTTGCCGCCGCTCACGGCGACGGAAGCGTTGTACTGCTTGCCTCCCTCGGAGAAGAAGTAACCGCCGTTCACCACCACGGGGGCCTTCGTGTCGGAATACACCTGGGCGGGTGTCTTCAGGCTCTGCGTGGTGCCCTGGGTCTCAGGATCGTCAATGCTCCACACGTCCCAGGTAATCTTTTCCACGTCGGCCACTGCGATGTAGGCGATGGCCTTCACGCCCTCCAGGGTCGCGGGGCTCTTGTAAATCTGGATCCCTTCCGGAAGGGTGGAATAGGAAGCGGACACATTGGTCCAGCCCGCTTTCACGATACCGGGGTTGGGCTCGGCCGGCTTCTCCTCGGCCGGTTTGTCGGGAGTTTCCCAGGGCCACTCGGGGGTGGTGTTCCCCTTGGAGGAACATGCCACCCCGATGAGGGCCAGGAGTAAGTAGATCTGACGGATTTTCATCGTTTGATGCAGTCTGCTACATAACCGCCCACAACCTGGGAGTTATGGTCGTAGTAATAGATATACAGCATGAATCCGTCGGCCGAAGGGGCCACCAGCACGTCACCGGCCGCAACACCGGCGCCGCCGGCCTGGAACCAGTCAATACCGGTGTTGGACATCACCAGGGCCGATGTAGACTCGAAGTCTCCGCTCACGGTCCCGGGGTCGGTGATATCGTACACATACAGCCTGGGACCAATGCCCCAGTGCGGGAAGTGGCTCACCACCAGACCGGCCAGGTACGTAGCGTTGTTGAAGCGCTTGGAGTCGAAGCAGTTGTAGTTCCAGCCCCAGCTGTTACCGTCGGAGGTGGAAGCCGTCGCGCCGGCGCTGCCATCGGCCTTCACCCAGGTGAGGACGTTGGGATCGTAGCAGGCGCCGAACCAGCCGTCAGCCGGGTTCACGGAAGCTGCGCACAGGCTGCTCACGTTCACGGGAGCGCTGCCCCAGGCCAGGCCGGAAGCCGAGCAGTCCACCAGGGTCTCGGAGACCACGGCACCGCTTTCTACCTTGAGCACCCAGATCTTGCTGGAGGAGGTAACGCCGTCAATGCCCTCGAGGGTCACGACGATCTGGGCTTCGGCGTCCAGGTTACCCATCACCTTCACCTTGTAGCCCATGGGAAGGTCTGCGCTGTTGACAAAGCTGTAGAATTCAACGGGGGCATTCTCCACGGAAGCGGTCTTCCACAGGGTGAAGGTGCCGCCGGCATCGACATGGTTGCTGAGCAGGATGTTGCCCACCTCGTCGGAAGTGACGGAAGCGAAATCCGTCGAAGCCCCCTCGATAGTACCCAGTTTCACACCCGTGAGCTTGTTCAGGTACACGGGAGCGCCGTCGCCGCAGGAAAGGACCAGGTTGTTGCCGCTCACGGCCATGGAGATGTTCACCAGCTCCGTGTAGGCGGGCATGCCGACGTTGGATACGGGATCGAAGTTGAACAGGCGCTTCACGCTGGTGCCGTTGAAGCCGTAGTCAATCTTCTCGGGCACTTCCTTCACCACGGTATAGACCGCCTTGTCCACACCGTTGGCTGCGGTCACGGTGAACTGCATGCCGTCGTTGTAGCCATGCGGCTGTGACGGATCCGGAGAAATCGTGGCATGGGCCGAAATGGAGACCTGGGCCTTGGCAGCAGACAGGTCGTCGGCGCTCACCAGCGAAATCTTCTTCGAAGCCTCGTCTACGATACCGCTGATGGGAGGATCCACGATGTCGAAGGTGAGGAGCTCGCACTTGGAGGAGTGCACGCGCTCACCGGTGATGACGATGTCGCGGGACACGCCCGAAGCGTCCGTGTAGGTGAAGTGGTTCTCTTCGGTGAGGTCCAGGACGCTCAGGCCGGGCTCGATCTTGCAGTTGGGCTGCAGTTCGGCACGGACGCGGGCCTTGATCATGTAGATCTCGGTCTCGTCGTCGGAAGATTCGGGATAGTAGAAGGGCACGGGGATCACGAAGCGCGACTGCGCGGGATCCGTGATGTCCAGCTTGGCCATCTCCTGGTCCTCGAAGGGACCGAAGGTAAAGAAGGCCGACAGGGAGGTGATGCCCTGCCGCTCGGCGGTGGGCGCCACGTATTCGGGCTGGTGGCAGGCTGCGGCTACCAGCGCCAGAGACAATATGGTGAGGAGTCTTTTCATAGCATTATTTCCATTCTGCATATTGTTCTACCTTGGCATTGTTGTTCAGTTCCGAGGAAGGCAGGGGGAAGCGGTCCATCCGGGCGGGATAGTTGCGGTCCTTGTCGTCTACGGAAACATAGGAATATTCGAACTGGCCGGCAATGGCGGCAGGCACAATCTTGAGACCGTGTACCTGGTAGGCATTCAGGCCGGTGGGATAGTTCTTGGAAGCGTCGCCCCAGCGGCGCAGATCCCAGTACCAGAGGCCTTCGAAGGCCAGTTCCACCTTGCGCTCCTGGCGGATGGCGGCCCAGAGAGCATCTCCGGAGAGGTCGCTGTAAGGCAGGTTCACACGGGCGCGGATGGCCTTGACGGCGGCGTTAGCGCCGGCGGCGTCGTTGCTGCGGTAGCAGGCTTCGGCCTTGTTCAGGAGCACTTCGCCGTAACGCAGGATCACGAAGGGCTGGATGCTCTGGGAGCGGACGGCCAGGTCGTGGCTTTCGTCCACGCCCTTGCGCAGGTAGTAACCGGTGGTGGTACGGCCCTGCGGCTGGGTTTCCTTACGCCACTCGGCCCATCCGTCCACACCGCCCACGTAGGCTTCAATGCTGCGGCCCTTCCAGGCAGCTCCGTTGTACAGGATGGAAGCCTGGAAACGGGGCTCCAGCTGGGCGTACGGAGGCGTGTCGGTGGTGGTACCGTGCCAGGGCGTCCAGTCCGGGAAACCGCCGGTGGCCAGCTCGTAGCTCTCTACCATTTCCTGGGTGGGGGTGGCATAGCCGCCGCCTTGTTCGTTCACCAAGGCATAGTCTCCGCCGGGAGTATAGTAGAAGTCGAAGGAGTGCGTGAGGTTGTCGGTGTAGGAGAAGTTGTAGCGGAGAATGGTTTCGCAGCCATTTCCCTTGAACACATCGGCATAATTGTCCTCCAGGTCATAGCCCAGTTCCTTCACCTTGTCGGCGGCGGCGATGACGCCGTCCCAATCCTTGGCGTAGAGGAGGGCGCGGGAAGCCAGGGCATAGGCGACGCCCTTGTCCAGGCGGCCTCTGGCAGCGGCCTTCACGGGGAGGTTCTCCTCGGCAAAGGCGAGATCATTTTTGATGAAGGCCCAGGCATCGGCCTCGGTGGAGAGGGCCTTGTTGGTAGAAATGGCCTGGAGGTCCTCGTCGTAGAGGATGACGTCCTTGTAGCGCTTCACCAGTTCAAAGTAAAGCCAGGCGCGCATCAGGCGGAGTTCGCCTTCCAGACGAGTCTGGTCGGCCTGTTCCAGACCGGTTCCCAGCGAGTGGAGGTTGGCGATGGCTTCGTTGGTGCGGCGGACGGCGCCGTACAGACCGCCCCAGCAGCCCATATAGACATCTACATAGTTAGCCGTGAGCGTGTTCCCGCCGTAGGCAATCTCGGAGGGAATGAAGCAGAGGCTGTTGTAGAGGTAGGAGCCGTACTTGAGCTGGTCCGTGAGGGCCTCGGTCATGCCGGCCACGCAGGGGAAATCCACGTAAATATCGTATACGTAAGAATAGATGCTGTTGACTGCATATTCGGCCGTGGGCAAAGTAGCCCACATGACCTTGTCGGAGATGCTGTCCTTCGGAGTGAGGTCCAGCATTTTGGTGCAGGCCGGGCCAGAAAGCATCGCAACGGCTGCTGCAAGAGCTAAGATGTTCTTTTTCATGATGCTTCTGAATTAAAGGGTTAAAGTAATACCGCCCATCACGTAGCGCTGCTGCGGGTAGTAACCGTTGTTCACGCCGGGAGACTCGGGGTCGATTCCCTTCGGAAGGCCGTCGATGGTAAACAGGTTGTTGCCTTCCACAAAGATGCGGAGTCCTTCCACGCCGAAGCGGCGGGTGAGGCTCTTCGGGAGCGTATAGCCCAGCTGGGCGGTCTTCAGGCGGATATACTTGCCGTCCAGCCACCAGAAGCTGGAAGAGAGGCCGTTGTCACCGCCATGACCGGTGGTGGCAAGGGTCAGGCGCGGCCAGGTTCCTTCCGGATTGTACACGCTGTAGGCGTTCTCCACCATGAACAGCGGGGAGTTGCCGCCTTCCTTGAAGGTCTGGGTCCAGATGGTGTTGTCATCGTAACCGTTGAAGTAAGTACCGGTGAGAGACACCTGGAACAGGGCGCCGCCGGTGAACTGGAGATTGAGGTCGAAGCCGTTCCAGCCCATGTTGAGGTTGAGGCCGTACGTGAGTTCCGGACGGTTGGACTTTCCGAAGATACCGCGGTCGTCCCAGTCAATTTTGCCGTCGCCGTTAAGGTCCACGTAGCGGATGTCGCCCACGTTGGGACGGGTGCCGTACCAGGCGCTGTTGTCAATCTCTTCCTCGGAACGGTACAGGCCGTCGGCCTTCCAGCCCCAGAGGGCGCCGTAGGTGGTACCGGTAACCTTCTGCCACTCGGGAATGTTAGGACTGTCCTGGTACACGAGCCAGCGGGTCTTGGAATACGTGAGCGTGGCGCCTACTTCATAGAAGAAGGGCTTTCCGCCCAGTTCGAAACGGTTCTTGTGGGTAAGGAGGATGTCGATACCGCGGGCATCGATGGCGTTCTTGTTGATGTAGGTGGGGAAATACCCGCCCATCGAAGCAGAGTGGCCGCCGCCGTTATAGGTAAGGATATCGTAGGTGTAATTGTAGAAGCCGTCGATTTCTCCGCCCAGGAGCCCGCCCCACAGGGAGAAGTCCAGACCCAGGTTATAGGAAAGGGTCTTTTCCCAGGAGAGGTCCTTGTTGGGGATGCCTGAGGTGTAGTACGAAGGTGCCACATCGGCCCCCGTATAAACCACCTTGCCTCCCTTGGCATACTGGCTCAGGAACATGAAGGCGCTCACGTTGTCGCTTCCGAGGAGGCCGGCGCTGGCGCGCAGCTTGAGGTCGTCGAGGAAAGAGACATCGCGGAGGAAATCTTCCTTGGAGGCTCTCCAGCCCAGCGAAACGGAGGGGAAGAATCCCCAGCGCGTCCTGGTCATGCCGGCAAACTTATAGGAGCCGTCCAGGCGGCCGGTGAACTCGGCCAGATACTTCTCATCATAGTTATAGCGGACGCGGCCCACGTAACCTGCGCTGCGGGAAGCATCGCTGGAGCCGATGACAGGCTTGCTGGTGGGCGTACCGTTGCTGAGTTCGGGGAGCAGGGCAAACGGAAGATTCTTCACGTAGCCGCTCAGGTTGTTGGTCTTGTAGTCGCGGATTTCGGCGAGGACCAGGGCATCCACATTGTGCTTGCCAAAGCTGCCGGTATAGCTGATCCCGGCCTGCCCGGTGAGGGACTCGGCATACCAGCTTCCTTCACCCAGCACATTGCCGTCGGCCGTTCCGTTCACATCCACCTTGGGGCTGCTCCAGGACCAGGAGCCGTCGGCGGCGCGGTCGTGGGTCACCACATAGTAGGGTGTTGCCAGATTCTTGTTATAGGAGTTGGAATTGTCGTAAGCGCCGCTCACCTTTACCTGCAGGCCCTTCACCCAGGGAATATCCCAGGAGATGGACATGTTGGCCTGTGCCGACAGACTCTTCGTGAGATTGTTGCCGGAGAGCGAAAGAGCCGCAAGGGGGCTGTAAGGGGTGGACTGGTTGTTGGCCACAGCACCCGTGTAGTAGTCGCCCATCTTTTCGGGAAGGAAGGGCAGCATGCCGATGGTCTGGTGCGCGATGGAGAAATAACCCACCTCGTAGGAAGAACCACTGCCGTCCGAGCCGCCGGAGAGGAAGCGGGGCGTACGGCGGTTTCCGAGCACACCGCTGAGACCGGCGGTCACGGTGAGGTATTTTCCCACCTTGGATTCCACGTTCGCACGCAGGTTGAAACGGGAATAATTGTATCCTTCAATATTACCCTTCTGTCCCAGGTAGCCGGCGCTGATGAAGTAACGGATCTTGTCGTTGCCGCCCTGGAGCGTGAGGTTGTGCTTGTTGTTGACACCGGTGCCGAACACCTTCTTGATGTAGTTCACATTATCCCAGCCGTCGGTGGGGTCGCCGTTGGTCATGGCGGCCACATTCTCCTGCGTGAAGTAAGGGACATACTCCGAAGCGGAGGAGATGGTTCCGTTGGCCATCTGGTCCATCATCTGGGCCACGTTGTAATAGTAGGCGTACTGGGGGCCGTCCATGAATTCGGGGAAGTTGGCATTCATGGAAACGCCCACGGAGCCGTTATAGGTGATGTGCACATCACCCTTGTTACCCTTCTTGGTGGTGACGATGATTACACCGCCTGCGGCCTTGAGGCCGTATACGGCGGCGGAGGCTCCGTCCTTCAGGACAGAGATGCTTTCGATGTCGGCGGGATCGATATCATTGATGTCGCTCACCGGGAAGCCGTCCACCACGTAGGAGACTCCGTAGACCGAGCCGCGGATACGCAGCGAAGCCTGGTCCAGGCCCGGTTCGCCGGATTCCTGCACCGAGGAGAGACCGGAGAGCTTGCCAGCCAGCACCTGTGACACGTTGGTAGAGGGAGATTTGAGCAGTTCGTCGCCCTTGATGGCCGATACAGCCGCCGTAAGGGTTTCTTTCTTCGCGGTACCGTAGCCCACCACCACGACGTCTTCCAGGTAGAGGATATCCTCTCCCATCGAGATGTCAATGCGGGGCTCGCCCTTCCAGGGGCGCGTCACGGTAGTCATTCCCAAGGAGGCGAATTCAAGGACAGAGCCTTTCGGGACCTGCAGGCTCCAGTTGCCGTCCGCATCGGTACTGGTACCGACCGACGTGCCTTGGATCATGACAGTAACCCCGGCAAGCGGCTGGCCTGCGGAATCTGTCACCCGCCCCCGGACATTTGTCTGCGCAAATGCCATTCCCTGCGCAAGCAGGCAGCTTGCCAGAAGAACAGTCAAGAAACGGAAAAAAGGTTTCATAAGGTTATGTTTTAAGTGTGTTTAGTTTTTGTCGGCCAGTGCCTGAAGGATGGTGCCAATCTGATAGAGGCCTCTGGGCACATGGAAGCAGCCCTTCCACTTGCCACCCTTCAGGGGCAGGAGCACCTCTCCCCTGCGGTTCAGATAACCGAACCACTCAGGATACTCGGCGTCCTTGAAATGCGTCCACAGGTAATCGTCCAGCTTGAGGAACCACTCCAGGGCTTTCTCGTTTCCGGTGAGCTGATAACCCTTGATCATGCAGATGGCACTTTCCAGGTGCACCCACCAGAGCTTCTGGTCCCACTCCAGTTCCTGGGTGGGATACCCCTTGCGGTCCATGAAGTAGAAAATGCCGCCATACTCCTTGTCCCAGCCATAATCAATGACACGGAGCGCAATCTCCATGCTCTTCTCGATGATATCCTGTCGGTTCAGGCGCAGGCCCAGGTTCATCATGAACCACAGGGCCTCCAGGTCGTGGCCCGGATTGACGCGGCGTCCTTCGAAGCAGTCGATGAGGCTGCCGTCCGGGGCGAGATTCTCCACCATGACGCCCAGGTCCGGCTGGTAGAAGACATCGAAGACCTCGTGCAGGGCTTCCTCGATGGTTTTATCCAGGAGGGACTTGTCTTCGATGATGGGCTCAATCTCCAGGGCCATGTTGCAGATAATCATGGGCAGGGCGAAGTCCTTCATGGGACGCGTGCCGGGAACGGCCTTGAGCCATTTTCCCTTGGGGTTGGAGCGACGCTCCAGGATGCGCTGGAAGGTCTTGCGGGCAATCTGTGCATAATACGGATCCCCGGTCGCAATAGCCAGCTGGGCGAAGGCCATGCAGGCAAAAGTATTGGAGAAAATATTATAAGGAGCGATAATGGGCTTCCCTTCCCGCGTGAGCGAGAAATAGAAATCATAGTTCTCGTCGTGGCCGTATTTATCCAGGAAGCGGGCGCCCTGGCGGGCGCACTCCAGCCAGGCCTCGTTTTTCTCTACCTTATTATAAAGCATGGCGAACATCCACACTTCCCGTCCCTGCAGCCAGACAAACTTGTCGGTATCAAAAACACTTCCATCCCGGTTCAGACAGGTGAAGTAACCACCGTAGACGTCGTCCTGGGATTTGTTTAACCAAAAAGGTAAAACACTGCCGTAAAGTTCTTTACGGTAACGTTCTGCCATTAAACCGAAGTCAATTTCTTTCATTGCGTTCCTTTTTATAACAAGAATGTAGTTTTAGCACATGGCAAATTTACAAAAGAAAATTAAGTATCCAAGGCTTTTTAACAAAATGTTATTAACATAAGCAAATATTTTAACACAATAGCAAGATTTCTTTTGCGAATAACCGAATTCTGACTATCTTTGCGAAAACCAAAAACCATGAACACTCTAACCGGCTCCATACATGGCAGATACGCCTCAGAGAAGAAAGCCATTCTGTCCCTGTGCGCCAACCACGACAGCTATTCCATCAACGACCTGGCCCACGAACTTGAGACCAGCATTCCCAAGGTAACGCGCATCGTCACAGAAATGATTCATGAGGGCTTCCTGGTAGAAACCGGAAAGTTGGAGCTGGCTACCGGACGCCGTCCCAGCCTGTACGGGCTCAATCCCGACGCCGGCACCTTCGCAGGCATCGAAGTAAACCGGGACAGCCTCATCATTGCCGTATCCAACTTCTCGGGAACCATCACCTGTGTCATCGACGACGTTCCCTTCACCCTGCAGCCCACGGAAGACTCCGTCTACGCCCTGTGCACCCTGGTCAAGGGGGAACTCAAGAAGGCCGGCGTAGACGTGGGTGCCATCCGGGCCTACGGCGTCAACCTCACCGGGCGCGTCAATCATCGCACCGGATATAGTTATTCCTACTTCCTGGGAGAAGAAAAGCCCATCTCCACCCTGCTGGAGAAAGGTCTCGGCCAGCGGGTCGTAGTAGAGAACGACTCCCGCGCCATGGCCTACGGAGAATACATGAGCAGCCTGAGGGGAGCCGAGGGAAACATCCTTTTCCTCAACGTGGGATGGGGCCTGGGCATGGGCATGGTCATGGACGGGAAGCTTTACTACGGCAAATCCGGCTTCTCCGGAGAAATCGGCCACTTCCCCCTCCTGGACAATGACTGCGTGTGCCAGTGCGGAAAGGTGGGCTGCCTGGAGACCGGTGCGTCGGGCCTGGCCCTCCACCGGCTCATTGTCGAGAAGCTGGAGCAGGGCCGGTCCTCGCTGCTTTCCAAGGCCTTCTCGCAGGGAGAAACCATCACGCTGGACAGCATTCTGGACGCCATCGCCAAGGAAGACGTCCTCTGTATCGAATGCGTGGAGCAGGTCGGATACACCCTGGGCCGTGCCGTTGCCGGCCTCATCAACATCTTCAACCCCGACATCGTAGTCATCGGCGGCCGGCTCTCCGTCACGGAGAGATACCTGATGCCGCCCCTTCGCAGCGCCATCAACAAACTCTCGCTCAACCTGGTGAGCAACGACACCGCCATCAAGGTATCCCGCCTGGGGAAACGGGCCGGAGCCATCGGCGCCAGCTTCCTCAGCAAAAACCGCATTCTCAACGAACTATCATAAAATGGAAAACAGAAGAGACTTCTTAAAGAAAGGCGCCCTGGCTGCCATGGCAGCTCCGCTCATGGCCACCGCCTGCCGGAGCAGCCGGGAAAACGACAAATACGGAATTGAGCTGGATTCCTCCCTGGAGAGCACGCTCATTGTTCCCAAGGCCGCCGGCCTTCCCATCACCGGCACGTTCCTGGACGAGATTTCGCACGACATCCCGCACCAGAACTGGGGAGAGAAGGAGTGGGACCGGGACTTCCGCTACATGAAAGCCATCGGCATCGACACCGTCATCGACATTCGCTGCGGATACCGCAAATTCATCACCTACCCGTCCCCCTATCTCCTCAAGAAAGGCTGCTACATGCCTTCGGTAGACCAGATTGACATGTTCTGCCGCCTGGCGCAGAAATACGGCATGAAGTTCATGCTGGGCCTGTACGACAGCGGCAAATACTGGGACACGGGAGACATGAGCTATGAGGTGGAGGCCAACCGTTTTGTCATTGACGAAATCTGGGAGCGCTACGGTTCCAAGTACAAGAGTTTTGGCGGATGGTATATCTCCGGAGAGATCTCCCGCGCAACCAAGGGCGCCATCGAGAGCTTCCGCACCCTGGGCCGCCAGTGCAAGGAGGTGTCGGGCGGCATGCCAACCTTCATTTCCCCCTGGATCGACGGCAAGAAGGCCGTGGATGCTGCCGGCGGCAAGCTCACCAAGGAGCAGGCCGTCTCCGTGGCCCAGCACGAGAAAGAGTGGGACGAGATTTTCGACGGCATCCACGAGTTTGTAGACGCCTGTGCTTTCCAGGACGGGCAAATCGACTATGACGAGCTGGACGCCTTCTTCAGCGTAAACAAGCGCCTCGCCGACAAATACGGCATGCAGTGCTGGACCAACGCAGAGACCTTCGACCGCGACATGCCCATCCGCTTCCTGCCCATCAAGTTTGACAAGCTGCGCATGAAACTGGAGGCCGCCAAACGCTGCGGCTACGACAAAGCCATCACATTCGAATTCAGCCATTTCATGAGCCCCCAGAGTGCCTATCTGCAGGCCGGGCATCTCTATGACCGTTACAAGGAGTACTTCAATCTATGAAAAACACCTCTGAAATGAGCGCCGGACGCGTGCTGTTCGTAGCCATGGTGGCCGCCCTCGGCGGCATCCTGTTCGGCTACGACACAGCCGTCGTCTCCGGCACCACCCGCATCGTGGCCAGCCAGTTCTCCCTCTCGGAACTTTCCAAGGGCTGGTACGTGGGATGCGCCCTCATCGGCTCCATTCTGGGCGTTTCCGTCGCCGGCATGCTGTCCGACTTCCTGGGACGCAAGAAGACCATGTTCATATCGGCTGTCATGTTCAGCATATCGGCCATCGGGTGCGCCGTGTGCGGGGATTTCGCCCAGCTGGTCATCTACCGCATCATCGGCGGGTTCGGCATCGGCGTCGTGTCCATCGTCTCTCCGGTGTATATTTCCGAGGTCTCCCCGGCCGACAGGCGCGGCACCATGGTTTCCCTGTACCAGCTGGCCGTCACCATCGGCTTTCTCCTGGCCTACCTCATCAATTACCTGGTCCTGAAGGAGGCCGATACAGACTCCACGGACCCGTCCCTCGGCGCCCGCATGTTCAACAGCGAGTACTGGCGGGGCATGCTGGGAATGGAGACCATCCCGGACCTCCTGTTCGTCATCCTCATCTTCTTCATCCCCGAAAGCCCCCGCTGGCTGGAGGTGCGCACCCGTCGCAAGGACAGCAGCGAGGAATGGAAAGCCCTGCGCGAGCCCGGCATCCTCAAGGCCGTTCTCGTGGGATCGGCCATCGCCATCCTGGGGCAGTTCATGGGCGTGAACGCCGTCCTCTACTACGGCCCCGAGATCTTCCAGGATGCAGGTCTGTCCAGCGAGGGATCCATGTTTTCCACTGTCCTCGTGGGCGTTGTCAACATGCTCACCACCGTCATTGCCCTCATCATTATTGACAAAGTGGGCCGCAAGCAGCTGGTATGGTGGGGCGTGGGCAGCATGATCGTGTGCCTTGTCGCCATCGGCACCTACTTCGCCTGGGGCGCCGCCCTGGGCCTGGGGCCGGGATTCCTGCTCACTTTCTTCCTCCTCTACGTCTTCTCGACGGCTATCTCCATCAGCGCCGTGGTCTTCGTACTGCTCAGCGAGATGTACCCGGGACGCGTACGGGGACTGGCCATGTCCATCGCGGGACTGGCCCTCTGGGTGGGGACGTACCTCATCGGGCAGCTCACCCCCTGGATGCTCGCGAACCTTACGCCGGCCGGAACGTTCTTCCTCTTTGCTTTCTGCTGCCTCCCGTATCTGTGGATCATGTGGCGCCATATCCCCGAGACTACAGGAAAGACGCTCGAAGAAATCGAAGAATACTGGAAAAACTAGCTTTTTTTCATTATATTTGCAGATACGCTATATCTGTCAAGAATGAAAAAACAACTGATAACCTTCATCCTGGGCCTTTGCCTCCTTCCCGCGGCAAAAGCTCAGGATGTCATTTATGCCCTTCCTTCCACCACCCTCACCGTGCAGGTGGAGGTAGAGCAGGAAGACTTCTTCGCCGGCCCGTACGCCACGTACGCCCGCAAATTCCTTAACATGGACGTGAAGGACCGCAATGCCGTGCGCTCATCCGTCACCGCCCTGGAGCTCATCCCCCGCGTAGAGGCAGACCTGAAGGCCCTCTACAGCTGCGAGAGCGACAACGCCGCCCTCCTCGCCCTCACCGCGCAGGGCCTGGTGGCGCTGGAGAGCAAGGCCGATGCCGGCGCGCTTGCCTGGCGCTTCCTTCCCCCCGTCGGCGCCTCCTTCCCCGGCGGCGTCGCCAGCCCCGTCAAGGAGGAAACCCGCATCACCTACAAGAGCATCCAGACGGAAGACTCTGTGGTGCAGGTTCCCGTTGAGCACAAGGTAAAATCGGCCAAAACCCTGGAAGACAAGGCAGCGGAGGCCGCCGAGATGATTCTTTCCGTGAAGAAGGACCGCCTCAACATTGTCTCGGGCAACACCGACGCCTCCTACTCCGGAGAAGCCATGGGTGCAGCCCTCAGGGAGCTGGACCGCATCGAGAAAGAGTACATGGCCCTGTTCGAGGGCTACACCGTAAAGCGCCGCTACACCACCTCCTTCGACGTTGTTCCCGTTCCCGGGGAGCAGCGCTACCTGGCCTTCCGCCTCACCGACAACGGCCCCGTTCCGGACGGCCAGAAAGGCGTTCCCTACTACATTGAACTGGAACCCGAGGAAATGACCCTTCCGGAAGAAGGCAAATCCAAAGGAAAGGCAACCCCCATCCGCTACCGCATCCCGGCCATCTGCCGTGTAAAACTCACCCGGGACGGCATCCGCCTCACGGAGTCCCGCATTCCCGTCTACCAGATGGGAACCGAAGCTTATCTCGTACAATACAAATAAACACTGTTATATGAACATCCAAGATTTAGAACCCAAAGTAGTTTGGAAGAATTTCCACGCATTCACTCAGCTGCCCCGCCCTTCCTATCACGAGGAAAAGGTGGTGGAGTATCTGGTAGGCTGGGGCAAGGCCCACGGCTTTGAGACCATCAAGGACGGCGAAGGCCCCATCGCCAACGTCATCATCCGCGTCCCCGCCACCCCCGGCATGGAAAAATGCAAGGGCATCATCCTCCAGGGCCACATGGACATGGTTCCCCAGAAAACCTCCGACAGCAGCCACGACTTCCTCAAGGATCCCATCAATGCCTACGTAGACGGTGAGTGGGTCACCGCAGACCGCACCACCCTGGGCGCAGACAACGGCATCGGCCTGGCCCTTGCCCTCTCCGCCATCGAAGATCCTTCCGTCAAGCACGGCCCCATCGAGGTGCTCGCCACCTATACCGAAGAAACCGGCATGGACGGCGCCAATGCCCTCAAGCCCGGCCTCCTCAAGGGAGACATTCTCCTCAACCTGGACTCCGAGGAAGAGGGTGAGCTCTGCGTGGGTTGCGCCGGCGGCCTGGATGTATCGGCTACTTTCAACTACCGCAAATACAACACGCCGGATGGCAGCAAGGGCCTCAAGCTCACCGTCAAGGGCCTCAAGGGCGGCCACTCCGGCATGGATATCTCCCTCTACCGCGCCAACGCCAACAAGGTGATGGCCCGCATGCTCCTTCCCGTCATGGAAATGTTCGGCGTGAAGGTAGTGAGTTTCACCGGCGGTTCCCTCCGCAATGCCATTCCCTTCGAGGCCGTAGTTGAGATTGTCCTTCCTGAGGAGAACCTCAAGGCCGTAAAGGAGTGCATCGAAAACGTATTCGCAGAAATCAAGGCAGAGTTTGCCCAGTCAGACCCTGACGCCGCCCTCTACGTGGAGGACATTCCTGCAGCGGGCAAACACATCCAGCCCAGCGTGATGCTGAGGGCCGTGAAGGCCCTTCTCGCCTGCCCGTCCAACGTCATCCGCATGAGCCAGACCATGGAAGGCCTCACCGAAACGTCCATCAACATGGCCATCGTGCGCACGGAGAAAGGCAAGATCACCGTCCACAGCCTCATGAGAAGCGCCGTAGACAGCGCCAAGGCAGCCCTTGCCCAGCGCGTGCGCTGCATCTTCGAGCTCGCAGAGGCCGACCAGGTGGTGTTCAAGGGCGGATACTCCGGCTGGACGCCCGTTCTGGGTACCGAGATCAACAAGGTGTGCATGGACCAGTATGAGAAGGTCTACGGCTCTCCCATGAAGATCATGGCCACCCACGGCGGCCTGGAGTGCGCCATCATGGGTGCCAAGTACCCTAACTGGGAAATGGCTTCCATCGGCCCCACCATCAAATATCCCCACAGCCCCGACGAGAAGGTGAACATCGCCTCCGTCGCCCGCACCTGGGAGTATCTCAAGGCAGTATTAGCGAACATCCCCAACAAATAATAGCAACCCATTATGTTTAAAGGACAACCGAAGGGCCTCTTTGCACTGGCCCTTGCCAATACCGGTGAGCGTTTTGGCTACTACACCATGCTCGCCATCTTCATGCTGTTCCTCCAGGCCAAGTTTGGCTGGGACCAGGCCGTATCCAGCCAGGTCTACTCCATTTTCCTGGCCCTCGTGTACTTCATGCCCGTCGTGGGCGGTATCCTGGCCGACAAGATCGGTTACGGCAAGTGCGTCGTCACCGGTATCTGCGTCATGTTCGCCGGTTACCTGGCCCTTTCCATCCCCACCGGAGCCAACACCATGGGCATCGTGCTCATGCTGGGCGCCCTTCTCATGATCTCTGTAGGTACCGGCCTGTTCAAGGGCAACCTGCAGGTGCTGGTGGGCAACCTCTACGACGACCCCAAGTACAGCGCCAAGCGTGACAGCGCCTTCTCGCTGTTCTACATGGCCATCAACATCGGCGCCATGTTCGCCCCCTCGGCCGCTACCGCCATCACCAACAGCTTCATGAGCAAGGCCGGCCTCATCTACAAGGCCGCCATCCCGGCCCTCGCACACCAGACGCTGGACGGTTCCATCACCGCAGACAACGTCGCCCGTCTGGCCGAACTCCAGGCCAAGATGCCCGATGCCTCCGTGGCGGCCATGGATCCCGCTGCCTTCAGCTCCTACTATATCGAGAACCTCTCGTCCTCCTATAACATGGGCTTTGCCGTGGCCTGCGTGTCCCTGATCATCTCCATCCTCATCTACTTCGCCTGCCGCAGCTGGTTCAAGCATGCCGATGTCAACGCCAAGCAGGCCGCTGCCGGCAACGCCCCCGTGGTGGAGCTCAGCCCCAAGCAGACCCGCGACCGCATCACGGCCCTCATCATGGTGTTCGCCGTGGTCATCTTCTTCTGGATGGCCTTCCACCAGAACGGACAGTCCCTCACCTGGTTCGCCCGTGACTACACCCTGCCGTACGCTACCGGTGCCACCCGCCTGGGCTTCAACATCTGGGTGCTGGCCCTCATTGCCGTGAGCATCTATACCCTGTTCGCCACCTTCCAGAGCGAGACCTTCAAAGGCAAACTCATCAGCGGCCTTGTCACCGCCGGCCTCTGGGGCGGCGCCTACTGGCTGTACTCCGGCATGCCGGATCCGTTTGCCATCGAGCCCCAGCTGTTCCAGCAGTTCAACCCCTTCTACGTGGTCTTCCTCACGCCCATCTCCATGGCCATCTTCAGCAGCCTGGCCAGCAAGGGCAAGGAACCTTCCGCTCCCGTGAAAATCGGCCTGGGCATGTTCGTGGCCGCACTGGGCTACCTTATCATGGTGATGGGTTCCCTCGGCCAGCCTTCCCCGGCTTCCCTGCAGGGTACTGTGGCTCCGGACCCGGTGGTTCCCATGTACCTCATTACCACCTACCTGGTGCTCACCTTCGCCGAGCTTCTCCTGAGCCCCATGGGCATTTCCTTCGTCACCAAGGTGGCTCCGCCCAAGTACAAGGGTCTCATGATGGGCCTGTGGTTCGCCTCCACCGCCATCGGCAACTACCTCAGCTCCATCCCCGGCCTGCTGTGGAACAACGTTCCCCTCTGGGCCAACTGGGCCATCCTCATGGCGCTGTGCGTCATTGCCGGCGCCATCATGTTCGGCATGATGAAGAAGATCAACGAAGCGACTGCGTCATAAGCCAAGTGCCAAGACTCTACATTATATCTGGTCCTAACGGCTCCGGGAAAACCACCGCTTCGTACGGCGTGCTCCCGGAGCTGCTGGACTGCAGCGAGTTCGTCAATTCCGACGAATTCGCCAAGCACCTGTCGCCCTTCGCGCCGGAAAGCGCGTACGTCACGGCCAGCCGCCTGATGCTCCGCAAGGTCAAGTACCTGTTTGACCGCAGGGAGGATTTCTGCATAGAGACCACGCTGGCTACGCGGGCCCTTCTCAAGATGGCCCGCAACGCCCAGGCCAAAGGCTACTATGTAACCGTTCTCTACCTGTGGCTGAACAAGCCCGAGATTGCCATCGAGCGCGTAGCCAAACGCGTGCGTGCCGGCGGCCACGACATCCCGGAAGAAACCATCCGGCGCCGCTACCAGATGGGCCTCAACTACCTGTTCCACGAGTACATGAAAACCTGCGACAAATGGATCCTCGCCGACAACTCCGAGCCTCCCTTCGAGGTCATTGCGGAAGGTTCCAAGAAAGGACTCATTATCCGGGACATGGAGAAGTACAACAAGGTACGCAGCCTGGTGACAGACCAAATGACCCTTCCCACACCGCTCGAGAACGTGGCGGAACTCATTGCCAAGGAAATATCCAAGGCGCCGCTCGCCCACGACGGCGTCCCCTATCAAAGCGATCAACAGAGGAATGATCAACCCTAAATCCTACTACTTCGACATTTTCCAGGTGGACACCCCGGTGCTGGACCGCCTGACGGAAGAGGGACTTCGCAGTGGCGGCAGCTACTGCGACCTCTTTTTTGAAAACACCACTTATGGAAGCCTCCTCCTCAGGGACGGCGCCGTCACATCGGGCGGCAACCATGTAGACTTTGGCGTGGGCATCCGCGTCCTTGCCGGAGAAAAAACCGGCTACGCATACTCCGAGAGCACATCGTGGGCCGACATGGCCGCCTGCGCCAGGGCCGCCGCGCAGATTGCATCGGCCCCGGTGGACGTCAGTCCCTACGGCACGCGAAACCCCAGCCGCGGAGAGCCCAACCCCGCCGCCGACCGCTATCCCGTCCGTGAGCCCTGGCGCGGCGTTCCCATGAGCACGTTCCTCCCCTTCCTCCAGAAGCTGGAGGCCGATATCAAACGCCGGGATACCCGCATCGTGAAAATCATCGTGAACCTGGCCTTCCAGGTGAGCGACATCCTCATGTACAACTCCTCGAAGGAGCTCAAGTGGGACACCCGCCCCATGGGAAGCGTATCCGTTTCGGTGGTGTTCCAGCAGGGCACACAGACCGAGAACAAATCCACGTCCCGCAGTTTCCGCTGCGGAGCCGAGATGCTCTCGGACGCCCTCATTGAGGAGATGGCCTCCGAGGTAGTGAAAGGCATCGACGACCGCTTTGCCGCCAAGCGCCCCAAAGGCGGCCAGATGCCCGTGGTCATGGGCGCCGGCGCCTCCGGCATTCTCCTCCACGAGGCCATGGGCCATGCTTTCGAGGCCGACTTCAACCGCAAGGGCACGTCCATCTTTGCCGACAAAATGGGCCAGCAAATCTGCCCCAAAGGCATCCAGATCATTGACGACGGAACCCTGGCCGGCAACCGCGGCTCCCTCAACTTCGACGACGAAGGCATCCCCGGCCAGAAGACCTATATGGTGGAAGACGGTGTTCTCACCAGCTACCTCCACGACCGCATATCGGCCGCCCACTATGGCGTGCGTCCTACGGGAAACGGCCGCCGCGAGAGCTTCCGCTACGCTCCCCTCCCCCGCATGAGGGCCACCTACATGGAAAGCGGAAACGCCAAGGCCGATGACCTCATCGCCAGCGTATCCAAGGGCATCTACGTAGACGAATTCTCCAACGGCCAGGTTCAGATTGGCGAAGGCGACTTCACCTTCTACGTCAAGTCCGGCTACCTCATCGAGAACGGCCGCCTCACGCAGCCGGTCAAGGACATCAACATCATCGGCAACGGTCCCGAGGCCCTCGCCGACATGCAGGGGGTGGCCGATGACCTCGCCGTGGACCCCGGTGCCTGGACCTGCGGCAAGGAGCAGTCCGTGCCCGTTTCCTGCGGCATTCCCACGGTGCTCATCAGGAGCCTCACCGTGGGCGGGGAATAAGCAGATTACATTGAATATGACAAACAATACACTTACGAAAGAGGAAATCGCGCTGGCCCAGCATTGCCTGGCCTTTGCGCAGCAGGAAGGCGCCCAGCAGGTTCGCATTACCCTTTCCAAAACCCTCATGAACCTCATCGGCGTACTCAACGGAGAGGTGGACAAGACGGCCCATGCGCTGGACCGCAGCCTGCAGCTCCAGCTGTTTGTGGACGGCAAGTTCGGCACGTTCTCTTCCAACCGCATGGAACAGGACGGGCTGGAGGCCTTCATCCGGGATGCCATCGGCACGGTCCGTATGCTTCAGGCCGATGCCTGCCGCACCCTCCCCGCCCCGGGTCGCCTGGAAAAAGGCGCCACCGAAGGCACCGAGCTCGGCCTGTACGACAGCGCCTACGAAGGGTTATCGGCCGATGACCGGCGCGCCCTGGCCCTCCGCTCCATGGCCTGGCCCCAGGAAGGCCTCATTGCCGAGGAAGGAGAATACTCAGACTCTGTCTTCGATTCCCTTACCATAGACTCCCAGGGCCTCTATGCCCGTCACACGGAGACTTCCTTTGAGATTGGGTACGAGTCCACCGTGGAGGATGCGGAAGGAAACCATCTGTCCAGCTACTGGTGGGATGCTACGCCCCGCCTCAAAGACCTGCAACTGGAAGGCTGCGCCAAGAAGGCGTATGAGCGCGCGATGGCTCAAATCGGCCCCGTAGATATTCCCAGCGGGAAATATACGCTTATCGTGGACAGCGAGTGCGCGTCCAAACTGCTCACGCCGGTTCTGAATGCGCTGGGCGGCTTTGCGCTGCAGCAGAAGAATTCGTTCCTGGTAGATAGTCTGGACAAGAAGCTCTTCCCTTCTGAGCTTACCATTCTGGATGCGCCGCGCACCGCTGGCGACACCGGTTGCCGCCTCTTTGACAGCGAAGGCGTTGCCACCCGGGAGATGCCCATCATCGAAAAGGGCGTGGTCAGGACCTACTTCCTCAATACCTATATCTCCAAGAAGATGGGCCTGGAGCCCACGATTGAAGACGCTACCCGCGTGAAGGTGCTGCCCACCGGCGGCTGCAAGACGCAGGAAGATGTCCTCGAGAAAGTGAAGGACGGAATCCTTGTCACCGGCTTCAACGGCGGAAACTCCAATCCGGCTACGGGCAACTTCTCCTACGGCATCGAGGGCTTCCTCATAAAGGACGGAAAGAAAGTGCACCCGGTGCGCGAGATGCTCATCACCGGTAATTTCCTGGACCTGTGGAACAAGCTCCTCGTGGCTGCAGAAGACGCCCGCCCATGCCTTAGCAAACTCATCCCCACCCTGGCCTTCGCCGATATTGACTTCAGTGCATGAAAACCGCGGTTGTCATACTCAATTACAACACAAGGGATTACCTGAGCAAGTTCCTGCCCGGGCTCATCGCGTCCTGCGAGGGCCTGGACGCGCAGGTCATTGTGGCCGACAACGCCTCCCGTGACGACTCCGTCACCCTCATGAAAACCGTGTTCCCGGACGTCCGGCTCATCGAGCTGGACCAGAACTACGGCTTTACGGGCGGCTACAACCGGGCCCTGGCACAGGTGGAGGCAGAGTACTATGTCCTTATCAACTCCGACATCGAAGTGCCCAAGGAGTGGTTAAAGCCCCTGGTGGAGTGGATGGACACCCACCCCGAGTGCGGCGCCTGCGGTCCCAAGCTCATTTCCTACCACGAGCGGGATACGTTTGAGTATGCCGGCGCGGCCGGTGGCCTTCTGGACAAGTACGGCTATCCGTTCTGCCGCGGCCGGCTCATGCAGCATGTGGAGAAAGACCATGGCCAGTACGACAAGCCCGCCGATGTCCTCTGGTGCAGCGGCGCCTGCCTCATGGTGCGGGCCAGCCTGTGGAAGGCACTCGGCGGGCTGGACGAGCGGTTTTTCGCCCATATGGAAGAGATTGACCTTTGCTGGCGCATGCAGCTGAGGGGCTGGAAGGTGACGGTGGTGCCGCAGTCCTATGTGTACCACATTGGCGGAGGCACCCTTCCCAACGAATCCCCCTTCAAGCTCCGCCTCAACTTCCGCAACAACCTCCTTATGCTGGAGAACAATCTGCCGGCCACATTTGCGGCCCGCGGCTGCAGCGCTACAGCCGCCCGTTTCCGCACCCACGTTCGCATCTTCCTCCGCATGTGCCTGGACGGCTTATCGGCCCTGGTGTACCTCTTCACCGGCCGCTTCAGCTTCTTCAAAGCAGTATACGACGCCCACATCCAATACTGGAAGCTCCGTCGGCCCGGTTCCATTCCAGAAACGCCGCACCTCCCCGAAGGGCTGTACGGCGGCTGGATTGTCCCCAAAGGACTATTGAGGAAGAGGTGACGATACCCACTTAAACACCTATCTATTAGCGACTTAAGTTTTTCTCTTTAGGCTCCGCAGCCCAAAGAGAAAAACTTATAAACTTGATTCACAATGCTTTACAGCCAGCGCGCAAACTCGACTTGCCGATGCTAAGGTAACCACTTTTTCACAAATCGCCAAACCAGCTACGCCATCAGGGCCGATGAGGTATCGAAGGACAAAAGCTTTTTCCAGCAACAATTCAGGGAAACAGGATATCAAGAACTTGACACCAAAGAGTTGGGCGTCACCTATAAGTCAAACGTATAACGCGTTTTTCCCGGGAAAGTGTGGTATACGTCCATCAGAACCAAGGGCAATAACGCGAAAAAGGGGCAAAAGTGCGTTATACGTCCCGCGGGGATATCCCCGCCGTCCCGGTGATATTGACAACGCCCCCACCATCGGCCCGGCGAAGTGTCGCTTTCACGTAAGCACCTCACTATCAGCACCTTAATTATATTTCTTTAGGCTAATCGGCCTAAAGAAATTTTACCAACAGCCTGACACACAGCGCCTTAACACCGAATCGAGGCAGTCGCACTCTTTTTTACCAACCCGCAAAACATGAATCATTCTTTTTTCGTATCTTTGCAAATTAAAGATGTTTTCGCATGAAGATTATCATTGAAGGCGCAGGGCAGGTTGGCTCACACCTGGCCAAGATGCTCAGCGCGGAAGGCAGCGAAATTACCGTCATTGACCCGGACCCGGAGCGCATTCGGGCCCTCATGTCCACGGCCGACGTTGCCACCATCCTGGGGCAGCCCTCCAAGATCGGTCTCCTCACGGAGGCCGGCTGCGCCCATGCAGACCTTTTCATCGCCGTGAACCCCACCATGAACCAGAGCGTAAACATCGTGAGCGCCCTCCTGGCCAAGAAACTGGGGACCAAACGCGTAATTGCCCGCATTGACGACGAAGCCTACCTGGCCCCCGAGAACAAGCTTCTGTTCAAGGACATGGGCCTTGACATGATGTTCTTCCCCGAAAAGAGCGCCTCTGACGAAATCCTGGACATGCTGCGCCACAGCGCCGCCACCGACTCCATGGACTTCGCCCGTGGCAAACTGCAGCTGGCCGTCTTCAAGCTGGATGACGACTCCCCCCTCCTGGACATGAACGTGAAGGACTTCGCCCACGCGGCGAAGGAAAAGCACCCGGAGGCCGAGTTCCGTATCGTCGCCATCTCCCGCGGCGGAAAAACCATCATCCCCAGCTTCGACACGCCCTTCAAGGACCATGACTACCTGTACATCATCACGCTGCGTGACGGCCTGCCGGCCCTGACCAAATTCCTGGGCAAGGACAAGGTGGACGTACGCCGTGTCATGATCCTCGGCGGCAGCGAAATCGGCCAGATGGTCGCAACCCGCCTCGCCGCCCAGAAAATCGACGACATCAAGATCATCGACATCGACGCCCAGAAATGCCGGAAGCTCTCCGAGAACCTCCCCGACGTCGTGAGCGTCGCCAACGGGGACGTGCGAAACACGGATTTCCTCCAGGAAGAGGACATACGCAGCTACCACGCCGTACTGGCCGTCACCGGCCATGACGAGACCAACATCCTCTCCTGCGTGGTGGCCAAGAAGCTGGGCGTCCCGCGCGTCATCGCCCAGGTGGAGAACCTGGAATATGTGCGCCTCGCGGAGGAAATGGGCGTGGACAGCGTCGTGAACAAGAAACTCACCACCGCCAGCCGCATCTTCAAGTTCACGCTCTCCGACAAAGTGCGCTCCGTGCGCTACATGAGCGGAACCGACGCCGAGGTCCTCGAGTACACCGCGGCCCCCGGCTCCCGCATCACCCGCGGCATCCTCAAGGACGTGGATTTCCCGGCCGATGCCATCATCGGCGGCGTCATCCGCGGAGGAGACAGCTTCATTGCGGTGGGCCATAGCCAGATAGAACCTTACGACCGGGTGGCGGTCTTCGCCCTCCCGGATGCTGTGAAAGACGTAGATAAATTGTTTAGATAGTATGAGTATTCAGTCAGAGAATATCGAGAAACTGGTGGAACGCCGCGCCAAAGCCCGTCTGGGCGGCGGCGAAAAACGCATCGAAGCCCAGCACGCCAAAGGCAAGAAAACGGCCCGCGAGCGCCTGGAGATGCTGCTGGACCCGGGCAGTTTCGAAGAGTATGACATGTTCGTGCAGCATCGCTGCACCAACTTCGGGATGGAAAAGAGCCACCCCGACGGAGACGGAGTTGTCACCGGTTGCGGTACCATCGGCGGCCGCCTGGTGTACGTTTTCGCCCAGGATTTCACCGTGAGCGGAGGCTCCCTGTCCAAGACCATGAGCGAGAAAATCTGCAAGGTCATGGACATGGCGCTTCGTAACGGGGCCCCCTGCATCGGCCTCAACGACAGCGGCGGCGCCCGCATCCAGGAGGGCATCGACGCCCTCGCCGGCTACGGAGAGATCTTCGAGAGGAACATCCTCTCCAGCGGCGTTGTTCCCCAGATCAGCGCCATCATGGGCCCCTGCGCCGGCGGTGCGGTTTACTCCCCCGCCCTCACGGACTTCACCCTCATGGTGAAGAATACCTCCTACATGTTCCTCACCGGCCCGGCCGTCGTGAAGAGCGTCACCGGCGAGGAAGTGGACCAGGAGCAGCTGGGCGGCGCGTCCGTGCATGCCAGCAAGAGCGGCGTAGCCCATTTTGCAGCCAATACGGAAGAAGAAGCCATCGAGACCATTAAAACGCTCCTGAGCTTCCTTCCCCAGAACAATATGGAAACGGCGCCCTTTGTGGAGACCACCGACCCCGTGAGCCGCATGGATGACGCCCTCAACAGCATTGTTCCCGACAACCCCAACAAGGCCTATAACATGTATGAGGTCATCGGCAGCATCGTGGACGACGGCAGGTTCTTCGAAGTGCACAGGGACTTTGCCCGCAACATCATCGTGGGCTTTGCGCACATGAACGGCCGCAGCGTGGGCATCGTGGCCAACCAGCCCCGGGAACTCGCCGGCGTGCTGGACATCAACGCCAGCCGCAAGGCCGCCCGCTTCGTGCGTTTCTGCGACGCCTTCAACATTCCGCTCGTCACCCTCGTGGACGTTCCCGGCTTCCTTCCGGGCACCCAGCAGGAGTACGGCGCCATCATCACCAACGGTGCCAAGCTGCTCTACGCCTACGGCGAGGCCACCGTCCCCAAGGTCACCGTCACCCTCCGCAAGGGCTACGGCGGCGCGCACATCGTCATGAGCTGCAAGCAGCTGCGCGGAGACATCAACTACGCATGGCCCAGCGCCCAGATTGCCGTGATGGGGGCCGATGGTGCCGTGAACGTCCTCTACGCAAAGGATCTCAAGGCCGATCCCGAGAACGCGAAGGCCATCTTCGAGGAAAAGAAGAAAGAATACGAAGACCTCTTCTCCAACCCCTACCAGGCTGCGCAGAAGGGGTATATAGACGACGTCATCGAGCCGCGCAACACGCGTTTCCGCGTCATCCGCGCCCTGGAGCAGCTCGCCGGCAAACGACAAGAAATCCCTGCAAAGAAACATGACAACCTTCCTCTGTAATATCCTTCTTACGGCAGGCAGCGACCGCATGATGCAGACAGACCCCAACGGTCTTACGCTCACCCTCATCAGCGTGAGCGTGGTATTCGCAGCCCTTATCGTCCTGTACTGCATATACAGTCTGTCGGGAGCCCTGTTCTCCGGGAAGTTCAAACGGGAACGCAAGCCTTCCGTGAAAGCCTCGCCCGATGCCGAAGTAGCCGCGGCCATTGCCCTCGCCCTTGACATGGAACAGGACGGCGACACGTACGCTGCCATCGCCACGGCCGTGCACCTGTACCTGAGCGACAGCATCCACGACGTGGAGCCCGGCATTGTGACCATCCGCCGCACTTCCTCTGCATGGAATAACAAAGCTTTAACATTCAGAAAATTACCAAGATAAGCTATGAAAGAGTATAAGTTCAAGATCAACGGAAAAGAGTATCAGGTAGCCATTGGAGAAGCCAGTGGCAACATGCTTTCCGTGAATGTCAACGGTGCAGATTACGAAGTGGAGCTTGATGCTTCGAATCTGAACGCTGCGGCGGCAGCAATCTCTGCCGGCGCTAAAAAACAGGCCGATGCGCCGGCAGAGATTGCCGCCGCCTCCGCTTCATCCTCGGCTTCTGCTGCTTCTGCTGCTACGGCTTCTGCGGCGGCTCCTGCTCCCGCTGCTACGGGTGCCGGGCAGACCATCAAGAGTCCGCTGCCGGGCATCATCATCTCGGTGGATGTGAAGGAGGGGCAGGCTGTAAAGCGGGGCCAGAAGGTGGCTGTCATAGAAGCCATGAAAATGGAAAATGACATTCTGGCCGAGTGTGACGGTACCGTCACGGCGGTCCACGCCCGCAAGGGAGACTCCGTTCTGGAAGGTGCAGACATCGTAACAATCGGCTAATGGAAACCATCTTAGACAGCCTGGCGCAATTCTGGCAGTTCACGGGCTTTGCCAACTGTACGTGGCAGCACGTGACCATGATTGTGATTGGCCTTATCTTCATCACGCTGGGAATCGTGAAGAAGTGGGAGCCGCTGCTGCTGGTTCCCATCGGCTTCGGTATTATCATCGGCAATATTCCCCTCTTTACAGATCCCGCTACGGGCATGGGCCTGAAAATCGGCCTGTATGAAGAAGGGTCGGTGCTCAACATCCTGTACCACGGCGTACGCAATGGCTGGTATCCGCCGCTCATTTTCCTGGGCATCGGCGCCATGACGGACTTCAGCGCCCTTATCTCGCAGCCGCGCCTCATCCTCATCGGGGCGGCGGCGCAGCTGGGTATCTTCGGCGCGTATCTCCTGGCCCTGCAGCTGGGCTTCATGCCCAACGAGGCCGGTGCTATCGGCATCATCGGCGGGGCCGATGGTCCCACGGCCATCTTCCTCAGCTCCAAGCTGGCCCCGGAGCTCATGGGTGCCATCGCGGTATCGGCCTACAGCTACATGGCCCTCGTTCCCGTGATCCAGAAGCCCATCATGCTGCTCCTTACCACCAAGAAGGAGCGCCTCATCCGCATGAACAAGCCCCGCGTGGTGAGCCAGCGGGAGAAGATCATCTTCCCTATTGTGGGCTTCATCTGCACGGCGTTCATCGTGCCCAGCGGCCTGCCGCTCCTCGGCATGCTCTTCTTCGGCAACCTCCTCAAGGAGAGCGGGGTCACCAAGCGCCTTGCCGCCACCGCCGGCGGTCCGCTCATCGACATCGTCACCACGCTCATCGGCCTGACCGTCGGTGCGTCCACGCAGGCCGATGTCTTCCTCAGCGGCCGCAGCGTCCTTATCTTCGGCCTGGGCCTCGCGTCCTTCGTGATTGCCACCACCTTCGGCGTGAGCTTCGTCAAACTGATGAACCTGTTCCTGCCGGAGGGCAAGAAGATTAACCCGCTCATCGGCAATGCCGGTGTGTCGGCCGTACCGGACGCCGCGCGCGTGTCGGAGACGGTGGGGCTGGAGGCCGATCCTTCCAACCACCTCCTCACCCACGCCATGGCGCCCAATGTGGCCGGCGTCATCGGATCGGCCGTAGCAGCCGGTATCCTGCTCGGCTTCCTCGGATAAATCAATGAAGCGAGTTTCCTTAGTCCTTGTATCAGCCATCGTTTCCCTTGGGATTTCCGCTCAGGAAAAGCCCAAGACGGGTTGGGTCTATACGCCCATGCCCAACTTGAGCTACAATACAGACCAGGGACTCAATCTGGGCGCTTTCTGCGACTTCTTCTACTACGGAGACGGGACGGTGTATCCCAACTTCCTGCATCATGCAGGCTTCTCGGCTGCCTTTGCCACCAAGGGCAGCTGGTTCGCGCATTTCTACTATGAGTCGGTGGCGCTGGTGCCGGGGCTGCGCGTGAGCGCATCGGCCACCTACCGGGATGCATACGCCAACAACTTTTACGGGTTCAACGGCATTGCGTCGCCGTTTCTCCCGGAACTGGAGCTCAACAAGGAAACGCGCACGGCCTGGTATACCAACCGGCGGCGGTTTTTCCGCGCGTCGGGGGCGGTTCAGGGGGCTGTGTCCGGCCATTTGCAGTGGGTGGGAGGCCTGGTTTTCCGCCACGTAATGATGGACGACTTCTCCCTCCGCAACTACGACTCCGGGAGGAGCCTGTACCTGCGCTACAGGGACATCGGCCTTATCGAGCCCGAAGAGTTTTCCGGCGGCACTTCGCTGGAGCTCAAGGGAGGCCTTATCTACGACACCCGCGACGTGGAGCTGTTCCCGTCCAAAGGCATGTACGCTGAAGCGCTTCTCATTGGGAATGCAGACCTTAAGCAGTGGCACTACAACTACCTGCAGCTGTCGCTGCACTGGCGGCATTACCTCACGCTGGTACCCGGCCGGCTCATCTTCGGGTATCACCTGGGCCTGCAGCACACCCTCGCCGGAGAACTGCCTTTCTACAATATCAACGAGCTGGCAACTATCCACTATGCCTACGAGGAGAACTCGGGGCTTGGCAGCCGCTACAGCATCCGCGGCTTCCGGTACAACCGCATTGCGGCGGCCGGCTACGCCTGGGCCAATGTGGAGCTGCGCGTGATTCCTTTGCGCTTTGATTTATGGAAGCAGCACTTTGACATTGTCTTTAATCCGTTTGTGGACCTTGCCTCCATTACCCGCACGTACCGGATGGACCGGCAGGCGAACTACGCAGACGTTTATCAGGACAGGAAACTGCCTGTTGCGGCCAGTGCCGGAATGGGCGTCAAATTACACATGAACACTAACTTCATACTGTCGGTGGACTTCGGGAAGGCTTTCGACCCGCAGCTCAGCGACTTTATGGTAGGTATGGCAACTACATATGTATTCTAAAACTATTCTTCTTGCGGCTGCAGCGACGGTGCTCCTGACGGCCACAGCCTTCCAACCCAAAAACAGCGGCATCCGCCGCAGCACGCCCGAGAAACAGGGCATGAGTTCCCAGCATCTGGCCCTGATTGACAGTGCCGTCAACGCCACCATCGCCGTCGGAGACATTCCCGGCGCCGTTGTGGGCATTGTCCGTAACGGTCATCTCGTTTACGAGAAAGCCTTCGGGTACAAGTCCGTGTACCCCGAGAAGGTGCCCATGACCGTCGAGACCATGTTCGACCTGGCTTCCGTATCCAAATGCGTAGGCACTACGCTTTCCTTCATGCAGCTCATCGAGCAGGGGAAAGTGCGCCTTGTAGACAACGTAAGCTACTACATCCCCGAATTCCAGCCCTGGGAAGACCCCGAGACCGGCGAGAAAGTAGAGATCACGGTGCAGAACCTCCTCACCCACTCCTCGGGTCTGGCGGCTTACCTTCCCAACACCAACGCCTACATCAAGGAATTTGGCTGCGACAGTCCGGACTCGCTCATGATGTACATTTCCACGCGCATCAAGCGCAATTTCCGTCCGGGAACCAAGCAGCTTTACAGCTGCCTTAACTTCATCACCCTGCAGAACATCCTGCAGCGCGTCACCGGCGAGCGCCTGTGCGACTACGCCCAGAAGAATGTCTTCGACGCCCTGGGCCTTCGCCACACCACGTACTTCCCGCTGGACTTCGGCCCGCTGAAGGATAACCCTTCGCTTGTTCAGGCCTACTTTGAACAGGGCCTCGTGCCCACTGGAACTCCTGTGTGGAAACCCGAACTCGCTGCCCTCTGCGCGCCCACCGAGATGATGGCCGACAGCACCGTCCTCGTAGCCCAGGTCCACGACCCCACCGCCCGCCTTGCCAACGGCGGCAACTCCGGTAACGCCGGCGTCTTCTCCAATGTGGAAGATCTGGCCGTGGTTTGTGCAGCCCTCCTGAACGGTGGCAGCTACAACGGCCGCCGCATCCTGGGTCCCCAGACCGTCCGCAAAATGTTCGAAGTCCCCGGCACCGACGACCCCGCCGTCGCCCGCGCCCTGGGCTGGGACACCTACTACACCGGCCCCTACACCAGCGGTGACATCTTCGAACTGGACAACGTCCGCGGCCACACCGGCTACACCGGCACCTCCCTCATCCTGGACCCCGACACCAACACCGCCGTCATCATCCTGGCCCACCGCGTCCACCCGCATGACGAGGGTGCCACCGGCCGCCTCCGCGGCGTCGTGGCCTCCATCGCCGCTGCCTCCATCGGACGGTAAGTGCGTGGCTCTTAACAGGCTACAATTCAATCACTTAGCACAACTGACGGGTATGTTTTTTGCACCCGTCAGTTGTGCTAAAGTTTTGTATTAGAATGACTTAAGCGCCACGCAACCGGCCCGTCGCAGAGCGAGGGACAAAACGTTTTTATTTACAAAACGTTTTTATTTCTTGTCCTTTTTCCCTATATTTGTAGGACACGATAAACTAAACTATATTCTCTATATGGACAAACTCCAGGAACTGACCCAGAAGCTTTATAATGAGGGTCTTTCGAAAGGAAAAGAAGAGGGCGAGGCCATTCTGGCCAAGGCACAGGCCCAGGCTCAGGAAATTGTAGCGAAAGCACAGGAAGAGGCTAAGGCCATCATCGAAAAGGCGCAGAAAGAAGCAGCCGACTATAAAATCAAGGTGGAAGGAGACGTCAAGATGGCGTCTACGCAGGCCGTGCAGGCAACGAAGGCCGGCATCGAGAACCTCATCGTAGCCAAGGCCGTGGAGCCCGCGAAGGACGTGCTCGGCAGCGAGGCTTTCCTCAAGGAAGTCATCACCGCCGTAGCCAAGAACTTCAGCGCCCAGGAAAGCACAGACCTCGCACTGGTTCTCCCCGAGAAACTGCAGAAAAGCCTGGAGCCCTTCATCACCGCAGAACTCACAAAAACCCTTGGCAAAGGCGTAGAGACCACTTTCTCCAAGAAAGTGAACGCCGGCTTCAAGATCGGCCCCAGGGACGGCAGCTACTTCATCGACCTCACGGACGAGGCCTTCCAGGCACTCATCGGCGAGTACCTGCGTCCTGCCACCAAGAAACTCCTGTTCGGCTAGGGCATGGGTAACTTCGAGTACATCATCTCCAGCCTCCCCTTTCTCTCCACGGACTACAAGTACGCAGAGGGCCAGGGCTTCAGCCAGGTGATGCAGGAAATCCGGGAAAACCTCTCGGAGAAGGACGCCTCCGCCCTGGACTTCCTTCTCAGAGGATTCCAGGCCAGCGAACTCACCCCGGAGTTCTACACGCAGGCCCTGGAGCACCCCCAGCCCTTCATCCGGGAATACTTCCGCTTTGACCTCAACCTCAGAAACGCCAAGGTGCGCTATCTGAACCAGGCTCTGGGCCGTCCCCTCGAAACGGACGTCGTCACCCTCACGGAAGAAGAAGTGGAGTTCGAGGAAAAAACCGCCGTGGAAACCGCCCTGGCCCTCGGAGACCTCCTCTCCCGCGAGAAAGAGCTGGACGAGATTGCCTGGGCAAAAATAGGCGCGCTGGAAACCTTCCACTACTTTGACCTCACGGCCGTGCTCTCCTACGTAGCCAAGCTGCACATCGTAGACCGCTGGCTGTCCCTGGACGAGGAAAAGGGCCGGGAGCTGTTCAAGCAGCTGGTGAGCGAGGTGCGCGGCACCTTCAAAGGCGTGGAATACACAGAAAAATAAAGACACGATATATGAAAACAAAAGGTATAGTGACGGGTATCGTCTCCAACCTGGTTACCGTAAAGGTAGACGGGCCCGTCGCCGAGAATGAAATCTGCTACATCGACCTCCAAGGAGTAAAGATGATGGCAGAGGTCATCAAGGTAAACGGAGACACCGCTTCCGTGCAGGTGTTCGAGAGCACCCGCGGCCTCAAAAACGGAGACACCGTAGAATTTGAAGGCCGCATGCTGGAAGTCCAGCTGGGCCCCGGCCTGCTCTCCAGCGTATACGACGGCCTGCAGAACAACCTGGCCACCATGGACGAAGTATTCCTGCAGCGCGGCGAATACACAGACCCCCTGGACCGCGAAAAACTGTGGAGCTTCACCCCCATCGCCAAGGTGGGTGACGAGGTCGTCGCCGCCGACTGGCTGGGAGAAGTGAAGGAAGGCTGGCTGCCCCACAAAATCATGGTTCCCTTCTCCTTCAAGGGAACGTACACCGTAAAGCGCATCGCCCCTGCCGGAGAATACAAGGTAGACGATGAAATGGCTATCCTCACCAATGAGGAAGGCGAAGACGTGAAAGTGACCATGGTCCAGAAATGGCCCGTGAAAGTAGCCGTCAAGGGATACAAGGAAAAACCGCGCCCCAGCCGCATCATGGAAACGGGCGTTCGCGTCATTGACACCATGAACCCCATAGCAGAAGGCGGCACCGGCTTTATCCCCGGTCCCTTCGGCTGCGGTAAAACCGTTCTGCAGCACGCCATCGCCAAGCAGGGAGACGCCGATGTCATTGTGATGGCCGCCTGCGGTGAGCGAGCAAACGAAGTGGTGGAAATCTTTACCGAGTTCCCGGAACTCATAGACCCCCACACCGGCCGCCACCTGATGGAGCGCACCACCATCATCTGCAACACCTCCAACATGCCCGTAGCCGCCCGTGAGGCCTCCGTCTACACGGCCATGACTATCTGCGAGTACTACCGCGCCATGGGCCTCAAGTGCCTCCTTCTGGCCGATTCCACCTCCCGCTGGGCCCAGGCTCTCCGTGAAATGAGTAACCGAATGGAGGAACTCCCGGGAGCCGATGCCTTCCCCGTAGACCTGTCGGCCATCATCTCCAACTTCTACGCCCGCGCCGGCATGGTGGTCCTGGGCAACGGGCAGACGGGTGCCGTCACGTTCATCGGCACGGTATCCCCCGCCGGCGGCAACCTCAAGGAACCCGTCACCGAAAGCACCAAGAAGGCCGCCCGCTGCTTCTACGCGCTGGAGCAGGCCCGCGCCGACCAAAAGCGCTACCCCGCCGTGGGCCCGCTGGACTCCTACTCCAAATACCTGGACTACCCCGAGATCCGCGAATACCTGGATGAGACCGTCGAGAAAGGATGGGCCGATAAAGTCCTCGCCGCCAAGAACATCATCCGCCGCGGTAAAGAGGCCAGCGAGCAGATCAACATCCTGGGAGACGACGGCGTTCCCATGAGCTACCACGTCAATTTCTGGAAGAGCGAGCTCGTGGACTTTGTCATCCTGCAGCAGGATGCCTTCGACGCCATTGACGCCCTCACCCCCCTCGAGCGCCAGCGCTTCATGCTGGACCTCGTCCTTGACATCTGCCAGAAGGACTACGAATTCGAAGACTTCGAGAAATGCCGCGAATTCTTCAAGGAGCTCATCAACCAGCTGCGCCAGATGAACTACAGTGCCTACGAGAGCGAGCAGTTCTGGGCCTACAATGAAACCGTAAAGAAAATGATTGCGTAATATGAAAGCATATCAGAGAGTATATACCAAACTGGAAGGCATCACCAAGGCCACCGTATCGCTGCGCGCCAAAGGCGTGAGCAACGACGAACTGGCCGTTGTGGACGGCCGTCTGGCCCAGGTGGTACGCACCAAGGGAGACGTAGTCACCCTCCAGATCTTCTCCGGCACCGAGGGCATTCCCACCAACGCCGAAGTCGCGTTCCTCGGCGCCCCGCCCACCCTCAAGGTGAGCGACCAGCTCAGCGGCCGCTTCTTCGACGCCTACGGCCACCCCATCGACGGAGGCCCCGAAATCGACGGCGAGGAGCGCCAGATCGGCGGCCCTTCCGTGAACCCCTACAAGCGCCGCCAGCCCTCCGAGCTCATTCCCACCGGCATCGCCGGCATCGACCTCAACAACACCCTGGTCTCCGGCCAGAAGATTCCTTTCTTCGCAGACCCCGACCAGCCTTATAACCAGGTCATGGCCGACGTCGCCCTCCGCGCCGACGTAGACAAGATCATCCTGGGCGGCATGGGCCTTTCCAACGACGACTACCTCTTCTTCAAGCATTCGTTCGAGGCCGCCGGCGCCCTGGACAAGATCATCTGCTTTATCAACACCACAGAGAATCCTCCCGTAGAGCGCCTTCTGGTGCCCGACATGGCCCTCACCGCCGCCGAGTACTTTGCCGTGGAGAAAAACGAGAAAGTGCTGGTGCTCCTCACCGACATGACCCTCTACGCCGATGCCCTGTCCATCGTATCCAACCGCATGGACCAGATCCCGTCCAAGGACTCCATGCCCGGCTCCCTCTACAGCGACCTCGCCAAGATCTATGAGAAGGCCGTGCAGCTGCCCACCGAAGGCTCCATCACCATCATCGCCGTCACCACCCTGAACGACGGTGACATCACGCACGCCATCCCCGACAACACCGGTTATATCACCGAGGGACAGCTCTTCCTGAGGGCCGATTCCGACACCGGCAAGGTCATCATCGACCCGTTCCGCAGCCTCTCCCGACTCAAACAGCTGGTGCAGGGCAAGAAAACCCGCGAGGACCACTCCCAGGTGATGAACGCATCCGTGCGACTTTATGCCGATGCCCAGAACGCCAAAACCAAGCTGGAGAACGGCTTCGACCTCTCCGACTATGACCACCGCTGCCTCGCCTACGCGAAGGACTACGCCCGCGAGCTCCTCGCCATCGACGTCAACATCACCATCACGGAGATGCTGGACACCGCCTGGAAGCTCTTCGGCAAGTACTTCACCCCTGCCGAGACCGGTATCAAGCAGGCATTCATTGACAAATACTGGGTCAAATAATGGCTATTAAATTCCAATACAATAAAACCTCCCTGACGGAACTGGGCAAGCAGCTGAAGGTCCGCCAGAGGGCTCTCCCTACGCTACAGAACAAGGAGAGCGCCCTCCGGCTGGAAGTGCGCAAGGCCAAGGCCGACAGCGAACGTTTGATTGCCGAATTGGAAGATGCCTTAAAGCGCTACGACTACCTGGCAGCCCTCTGGAATGAGTTCGAGCCCGGCCTCATTTCCATTGTGGACGTAGACCTTTACACGAAGAAAGTGGCCGGCGTCAAGACGCCCGCCCTCGGAGACATCCACTACGAGATCAAGCCCTTCAATGCCTTCGTAAAGCCCGCCTGGTTCGCCGACGGCGTGGCCATCCTCAAAGACCTGAGCCGCCTGGGCATCGAGAGTGAAGTCTATCTGGAGAAGGCCCGCATCCTGGACTACCAGCGCAAGAAGACCACCCAGAAGGTGAATCTGTACGAGAAAGTCCAGATTCCCGGCTACAAGGAGGCCATCCGCAAGATCAAGCGCTACATGGAAGACGAGGAAAACCTCTCCAAGGCATCTTCCAAGATTGTGAAAAACCGGCACGCAGAGGAAGAGGAGGCCTCCAACCAGGTATGATTGCTTCCATGACCAAATACTCCTTTGTCCTTCTGAACGGGACACAGGAAGAACTGCTCACCAGCCTTCAGGAAATAGGGCTTGTGGACATCACGCGCAGCATAAAGCCCATCGATGAAGCTTCCCAGAACCTCAAGACGGAAATCGAGCTCCTGGACGGTCTCATCACCGGCCTCAGGAAGGCCGATATCCCCGACGGCACGGTTCCGGAGTTCATTGACGGAGACATCGTGCGCCTCGCGGGCGGCATGCTCATGCGCTACTCCGACGACACCCAGGAAATCAAGCAGCTGCAAAGCGAAATCTCCGACCTTCGGCAGTGGGGGCAGTTTGACGCTTCCATCCTGGAGAAGCTGGCCGATGCCGGTGTCCCCGTGCACTTCCACAAACTCTCCAACAAGGCCTTCAAGCCAGAATGGGAAGCGGAAAACGCCCTCACGGTCATCTCCAAAGACAAGGCCAACACGCTGTTTGTGGTAGCCGGTCCCGATACCCTTCCCGGAGAGGTTCCCGCTCCTACCGGCAGTATTGAGGTAAAGGAAAAGGAGCTTGAAGACAAGCAGGCACACTTAGCCAAGGTACTCAGCCGTATGGCCAGCGCCAGGGAACGCATTCCGGAACTGGAAGAAAAGCGTGCCCGGCTGTACTCGGAGCTGGACCTTCATCTGGCCAGTGCCGCTGCGGTTCCGGCCGCAGAGGACACCATCGTCACGCTGGTGGGCTATGCCCCCACGGAAAGCGATGCCGCCGTCACCGAAGCCCTGGACAAAACGGGCGTGTTGTACCTCAAGGAGGCTGCCGCAGTGGAGGATAACCCTCCCATCCAGCTCAAGAACAACTGGTTTGTCCGTCAGTTCGAGCTTCTCACAGACATGTACGGCCGCCCGGACTACAATGAGTTTGACCCTACTCCCTATATTTCCGTCTTCTTCCTGCTGTTCTTTGCCATGTGCATGGGAGATGCAGGCTATGGCCTCGCCCTTGTCATCGGCGGCATCCTGCTTCGGAAGACAGAGATGAAGGACATGGCCCCGCTCGTGACCATCCTGGGCGTGGGCACCTTTGTGGTGGGCATTGTGATGCACACCTTCTTCGGGGTGGACATTGCCGTCCTGCCCTGGATCCCGTCCTGGCTCAAGGCCGTAATGATTACCGGCACCATCGCGGGCTTCGAGGCCCAGATGGTCCTGGCTCTTGTCATCGGTGTAGTGCATCTGTGCCTGGCCATGGTGGTAAAAACAGTCTATGCCACCCGGAATAAAGGGTTCCTGGGTTCCCTGGGAACCTGGGGCTGGACGCTCCTGATTGTAGGCGGTGTGGTGGTGGGTTCCCTCACCATGGCACTCTCGGTTCCAGCTCAGGTTACCAAGTGGATTGTGATTGTGCTGGGCGTCGTAAGCGCCCTCGGCATCTTCCTTTTCAACGACATTCACCGCAATCCGCTCAAGAACATCGGCTCCGGCCTCTGGGAAACCTACAACACGGTGACCGGTCTGCTCGGAGATGTCCTCAGCTACCTGCGTCTGTATGCACTGGGCCTCGCCGGCGGCATGCTGGGCAAAGCCTTCAACGACATTGCCACCATGACCCTCGGAGACGGCGGCCTGGGATACATTCCGTTTGCCATTATCCTCATTATCGGGCACACCCTCAACCTTGCCATGTGCTGCCTGGGCGCCTTTGTGCACCCGCTGCGTCTGAACTTCCTGGAATTCTTCAAGAACTCCGGCTACGACGGCAAGGGCCGCGCCTATCGCCCCATCAAGAAATAAATATTTAAATTATACTCTATTATGAACGAAATTCTCGGTTATCTCGGTCTCGGCCTCATGCTATCTCTGGCCGGTATCGGCAGTGCCTATGGCACCACCATCGCCGGTAACGCGGCGGAAGGCGCCCTCAAGCGGGCTCCCGAAAAATCCAGCAGCTACCTCATCCTGTCGGCCCTTCCGGCTACGCAGGGCATCTACGGCTTCGTAGGTTTCTTCATGTGGCTGCTCGTGTACAAGTTTGACTTCGCTGCCAACGGTCCCCTGCTGTTCGGCGTGGGTGTCGGCGTGGGTCTCGTGTGCATGCTCTCTGCCATCCGTCAGGGTCAGGTTTGCGCCAACGGTATTGTAGGTATCTCCCAGGGCCACGACGTCCAGACCAACACCCTCATCTACGCCGCTCTGCCGGAGTTCTACGCCATCCTGGGTCTCGTGGGCGCCCTTATGCTCACCCTGGCTGTCTAACCCGCCCGGCTCATACACCGCTTAGAAGTACCGTTCCCACCCCGGGAGCGGTCCTTCTGTTTTAATTCTGCTGGGCCAACGGCAGAAGAAATTTATTTGCGGTCCTTCTGTTCTAATGACGCTGGGCCAACGGCAGAAGAAATTTATTTTTCGCAAAGCTTTGCGAAAAACCAAATTTCTTCTGCCATCGCAACGCCTGCGCGCACTTTCATTCTGTTCGCACGCCGTTCGCGACGATCTTAAGCGTGATTTGGCCGTTATCCTGCTTTTGTTCGTCAGTTGCGACGATCTTAAGCAGGATTTGCCGGGAATTACGCTTAAGATTGTCAAGGCTCAGAAAAAAGTTGTAAATTTGGGGAAACTATAACCTTCCATGAAACGTTTTCTTTCCCTTCTTTCGCTGGTTCTGGCCCTAGGGACGGCCTACGCCCAGCAGCAGAGCCCCGAGATGGTTCAGTTCCTTAAGGAGTTTCCCCAGCGAGCTGCTTTCAACACGCATTCTTACGAGTTCATCGATGTGGTGGATACGCCCGCGCCCAAGGGCTATGAACCGTTCTACATCAGTCACTACGGCCGTCATGGCTCGCGCAGTGACTGGGCCGGAGACGCTACCTACAAGGTAGTGCGCGACATCCTCGCCAAGGCCAAGGCCGATGGTGTGGCCCTCACCCCGGCGGGAGATTCGCTGCTGCGGGAATCGGCCATCATCTATGCCAAATACGATGGCATGGACGGCAGGCTCACGCCCCGCGGTGTCCGCGAGCACGCCCGGCTGGCCCAGCGCATGTACGACCGCTTCCCGCAGGTGTTCCAGAAGGGCAGCGGGGAAATCCGCGCCGTGTCCAGCACTACACCGCGTGTGCTCATCAGCATGAACGGTTTCACCACGCGGCTCATGCAGCTGCAGCCCAGCCTTCATATAGACCTAGACAGCGGAGAAAAGTTCATGGCCTATATCGCAAGGGCGGAGAACGGGACCATCAGGGCCCGTACCCGCGAAGAACTGGCCCGGCGTCCGGTATCTGGGGAAGACTTCTTTACGCCGGTGCTCCACACCCTTTTCCAGAACCCTGAAGAAGGCCGTAAATTTATCTCCAACCCCGGTTCCTTCCTTTACGGCATCTATGCCGTTGCCAAGGTGGCAGAGGCCAATGACATTGACGACAACCTCTTCCGCTACCTTCCTTTTGACGCCGTATACCGCTTCCACGAAGACAATTTCCTGAGCGCCTACCTCAATCAGTGCAACTCCGAGCTCAACGGAGACCTCCGTCTTCCGCAGGCCCAGGAGTTGGTCGATACCCTTCTTACCCAGGCAGAACGCGTCATCAGCGGCAAGTCGGACAGGGCCGCAGACCTTTGCTTCGGCCACGACTGGCCCTATCTGGGCCTTTGCTCCTACTTTGGCCTGGAAGGCGTGGGTGACCGGCTTTCCACCGAAGATGCCGCTGCTCACTGGATGGCATCCTGGAACTGCCCCTTCGCCGCCAACCTGCAAATGATTTTCTACCGCAGCGCGGACGCTCCCGTCCTGGTAAAGTTCCTGGTAAACGAGCGCGAGACGGCCATCCCCGCCCTCACGCCGGTGGAAGGCCCCTACTATAAGTGGGAAGACTTTAAAGCCTTCTGCGCCGCCCGCATTCCCAAGACCCAAATCGTAGCACACCGCGGCTACTGGGAAGGCAACCGCGAGAATTCCATCGAATCCCTCCGGAAGGCTCAGATGTTCGGTGCTTGGGGCAGCGAGTTTGACCTGCACCTCACCTCCGACAACGTAGTGGTAGTCAATCACGACCGCGCCATTGGCAAGGTCAATATCCAGAAGAACCCGTTCTCGGCCCTCAAGGACGTTCCCACGCTGGATGAGTATCTGGCACAGGGAGAGAAGAACAAGGACTGCGTACTGGTGCTGGAACTGAAGCCCCACGAGAGTGCGGAACACGAAGACGTGCTCGTGGAAGAATGCCTCAAGGCGCTCAAGGCCCATAAGCTCATGAACCCCGGCCGCATTGCCTTTATCTCTTTCAGCTACCATATCTGCCGGGAACTGGCCGCTCGCTGCCCCGGCTACACCGTGCAGTACCTGGAAGGAGACAAGACGCCCGCTGAGGTATTCGCGGACGGTATTAACGGAATCGACTACCACTACTCCTGCTTCCAGAAGCACCCCGAATGGGTGAAAGAGGCCCACGAACTGGGCATGAGCGTGAATGTCTGGACCGTGGACAACGAGAAAGACATCCGTCAGATGAAGGAACTGGGTGTAGATCAGATCACTACCAACAAGCCGGCTCTTACGAGGGAGATTCTGTTTGGGAGAAAGTAATATGTCCTTCGACAAGAAAGCCATAGGCAAGGAACCTCCGCGCGTAACCAGTGCTGAGGCCATGCTGTCTACTATCCGGGAGATGGGGATCGTGCCCTTTTTCGCAAACCTCATCCCCGGCTACTCCATTGAGGAAATGACCCCGCCAGGGAACTGGTTCGACAGTCAGGAGAATCTCTCCTACACGCCCTGGGACTGGAAAATTCCCTGCGTCCAGAGCGGAGAGATTGCTTACGGGAAGTTCCTGCTGGGCGGCAAGGCAGCTTTTGCCACCATCGAGTGGTATGCCCACCTCAGGAACTACCGTCTGGCCCAGCCCAAGTACCAGCCGGACCCGGCCCAGCAAAAGGTACTGGATTACCTGGCACAGAACGGCAGCATCGGCGTCAAGGAAGTGAGGGGGCTTTTGGACATCAAGAAGGGACAGGCCGATGCCCTCGTCTGCCGCCTCATGCAGCAGTGCCGCGTTGTCACCGGAGATATCACCCGCGTATACCGTGGCCCGGACCTACACTACAACGGCTGGCAGTTCTCCTCCTTCTGCCGTCCGGAAGACCTCTTCGACGCGCCTGCCATTCCCTTCTTCGCCGCTTTCTCCCAGGCCGATGACAGCCCGCTGGCCTCCGGCACCACTCCCGAAGAATCCTACCGCCTCCTGCAAGAAAAAATCCGCAGCCTCGCTCCCGACGCTACGGACAAACAAATCGCAAAACTCCTGGCCTAATACTCCCTTAATCTGCAACGTCCAACGCGCAAATCCCGCAAAATCGCGTTACTCATTGCATTGCTTGCAACGGGCAACACGGAGAAGGCACTTTTCCGCGTTAGTCGTTGCACTTCTCCCAATTATTCCGTACTTTTGGGAAAACGACTAACCATGAAATACTTCCGACCTCTGTTAACTACTCTCGCAGCCGTGTTATGCAGCGCGTTTTGCTTTGCCCA
>Ga0310695_10000512_pt1 | contig 100445 bp, 77 predicted proteins | sample RumenRJG_04DNA_FD_203882 | JGI IMG/M metagenome (GOLD analysis project Ga0310695, IMG submission 203882) | Bovine rumen microbial communities from Lethbridge, Alberta, Canada - RJG_04 (v2) (version 2) | ecosystem: Host-associated > Mammals > Digestive system > Stomach > Rumen | place: Canada...
GAAATCAACGCCAAGGTGATGCTCCGCCGCCTGAACGCCAAGGTTCGCGGCACACGAAGCGGAGATGCCATAGAAGGCACTCTCACCGCCCCGATGGGCTCTATTACTTTCAACGGAAATAAGTCGAGATAAGTGTATGGCAAAAGCAAGACTGATGAGTCGTCCGGAGGATTTCAAGAAACTGGGAATCCGTCCAGACAAGGTGGAGATGTGGGAAGACGGACTCCGTGACACCTGCGCCCCCAAACACAATGAGGTGTGGTACTTTGATGGCCAATTTCGAGGACGGTTCCAAATTTATCATCGGATTCCGTCCCAAGGCGCCCAAGGACCAGGCTCGCAATGTGTTCAGCCCTAATGTGAACATCATGATTACCACGCCCGAAGGCGAGACCCGTTCCGATTTTCTGTATTACAAGGCCCACGAAGGGAGTATTGCGAAAGAGCGGTGCGAAGTGAAGATGGGACCTCACAGCGCTATCGGCGACCTGAAGGACTATGATGTTCACTTTGAACCAGTGAACGGAGTGGGTGCCGACCTTCACTATCATTTCCTGGTGGAGCCTTTCCGCCCGGGAGGCACTGCATACGCCGCCCTCGGCGATAATGACGAATTCTACTACACAGATATGTCAATTCCCAAGGCCGAGGTGACAGGGACATTGACTTACGACGGAAAAACGGTGACGGTCAAAGGACAGGGCTATCACGACCATCAGTGGATGAACTTAAGTCCTTTCCAAGCCTGGCACCACTGGCTTTGGGGACGCCTGTATGCCGGAGAATACACCATTGTTATCTATGACTTTGTGGCCAGCAAGAGGTTCGGATTCGAACGGATTCCCATTCTGGGCATTCTCGATGGCAGCGGAAAGGTGATTTTCGACAACACCCAACCCGTGGAATGCAAGATGACCACGTATGTGCAACCCGAGCTGCAGCGTGCTTTCCCTAAACGGAGTCAATACGTCTTCAAGGATTGCGGGAAAGAAGTCCGTCTGGATATTGAATGGTTGCAGGAAATCGAGGTGCGCCGCAGCGCCAAACTGCTACCCTGGTATGGGCGAATGGCCATGAAACTGTTGGGCGTTGATCCTTTCTATATGCGCTATTTTGCCAAAGCAGATCTCACCATCATCGGGGAAGATAAGACTGTACACGAATCCGGCAATATGATTTACGAGTTTAACTACATGGGAAAGTCCGATCCGAGGGCGCATCTTAAATAACATGTCCATAAGAAGGTCGCATTAGCAGGGCATTCTCCCGTAACAGCAAGTCACCTGTAGCCCATACAGATTTCAGGTGACTATTCTTTTCGATAAACGGGGAATTTAATTAGTTCCTCTTTCTATAAATAAAATACCTACTAAGAGCAATGACAGCATAAATAATCAACGCTGCTACTACATACCACCAGATGGATTCCAAGGTGCCCCGCTTCCAATCAGCATATGCATTAATACCGGATATGACTATTGCTGTGATGGCCGGGTAAAAGAAGTATTCTTTCTGATTGTTACTCATACAAATTTCGATTTATAGGTGTAAATTTAAGCCAATTATCTGAAAAGAAAAAGGGCGTGGCCCTTTCTTCGATAGCTCTCATCCGACGACTTCATACTGATCCACCCTCGGGATTAGCGCAATTCCGGGGTCTTCGAGGTGAATCTGTCCGATCGGGTCGATGCCGTGATGTACAAGTCTCGCTTGTACACCAAAATGCATCTCTGGTCGGGGTTTTCTGCTCAAGTCTTTCGGAATCGGGCGGATAATTGATCAAATCCACGAGACTTGTACAAGGGAGAACCGTTCTGCCGATGTTTTCTTGTACAAGCGAGACTTGTACACGAGCCGAGCAGGGCAAACCAGCCGGTACACAATCAAAAACGCCCCGCATTCCTGCGAGGCGTTTGGAGCGGAAAACGAGACTCGAACTATATCTTGTAATATATTGATAATCAACGATTTAAAAGAATTTGAAAAGACATCAGGTGAAACATAGGTGAAACTTTCGTGGCTTTTCAGTACGTATAAAGAAAGCGACTTGAACGGCCACTTGACACCCATAAAGACGTCATCTACGGAATTAATCAGACAGGATATCCGTTACTTGATTTTCAGGAATTCCTTTTCCAGATAATCCTGGTCGATGCCTTCCGTCGTCTTCACAAGGATGCCTTGTTCGTCAATATAGTGGCAGGTCGGGGTCGTTTGATCGTTGTATAATACGTTCAGCGTGCCCAGGTCCTTCTTGAACTCGCTCACTACGTAGAAATCCTGCAAACCATACTCCTCGATGGACGCCTTGAGATCTTCCGGTGTCGCGCAATTCACGACAACTAGCGGGAGGCAGTTCGGCGCCGCCTCGGAAAGATGACGAAGATATTTTCTGAAAAGGGAGTTGTCCATCCCATGCGTCATGCACCAAAGACCGTCATGGACAAGAAAGACTTTCTTTCCTTTGATGAGTCCCCAGTCGAAACGGTTTCCATTGACATCATAACAGGGGAAAGGTTGGAAACGGTTTCCTTCGACAATTTGAGGGTTCTCGATATAAAGGCGCAGCGCTTTCCCGGTCTCGGACTCCTGGATCTCGGAGGACGCTTTGCTTAAAAGGATGGCGAGGCTGTCTTTCGAAAACTGTTTACGCATAGCAAAGAAAGGAAACGCATCTTCGAAGATGAGCGCGTACTTATCCATCAATGCTTGTCGCTCTGCCTGATTGTTATCCATCTTTTCCTGAAGGGCAGGCATGAACGCCTCTCCAGTCTTCCGCTCCTCTGCCGCTATGGCAAGAAGGGAATCCTTGATTTCGGGATGGGCTTCAGCTTCCTTCTCAAGTTGCATGGCCTTTCTGAAATGCGGCGGAATCGCGTCGTTCCATTCATTGACGACAGCTGAAAAAGCACTGGACAACGAGTCCATCCGGGCCCTGTAAGCCGCATTGCTGGTAATCTCCTGTGCCGGCAGCGAAGAGGCGAAAAACGCTCCGGCCAACACCAGGACAAGGGGGAGAAGGTTGTTGGTTTTCATTGATCAGAGGCTATTGATTTGTTAAATCCGTTTTATCCGAACACGATTATAGCGACTCTCTTTCAAAACCTGCAAATATCACACCATTAAAGAGTTTCCGCCCGTGAATGGATTGGGGTGGAGGGGCTTGATTATTTGGGATGGTGGAAGAGAGCGAACAATACGAATTTGAGAACACACTTTCCGGAGGATTACCTGATGGCTATATATAACCGCTCTCATCAATCATGTCCGCACCTTTCTTGGTAAAGACATTTCCCGCAATGCCTTCTATCTGGACTGGCCGCGCTTCAGGCGTCTTCTGCGAGGCTTTGTTTCGGAAAACGGATGACTTATCTCCCAAAGATATCTTTAAGAATTTGTCCTATTCTTTCGCCTCGCAAATCTCTGTATAGAATCGTTCCATCGGGACCAAAGAGAATGATGTGCGGGATGCCGTCGATGCCATATGCATCCGTGGCAACATCCCCCGTCCCTAGAATCTGTGGCCAGGGAAGTTGATGCTTTTCAATCGTTGCTACACTATCGGTCTCCTTATCGGAGACGGCAATTCCCAATACAGTAAAAGCATCGCCATTGTATCGATCGTAAATCGACTTGAGATTGGGGAACTCCATGATGCAGGGCTGACACCAACTTGCCCAGAAATCAGCCAGGACGTATTTCCCCTTCCCAACATAATCCGATAGGTGGGTCTCGCCGCTATCCGTTTCCACACAGAAATCGACAAAAGGCATTCCTTCCTTGGTATAGAGGCGACCATGGATTTGTCTTTGGATCATTTGAATACGAGCGGTTTGGATGACGGCGGAATCCAGGGTGTTGATGATGGAATCCTTTTGTTCATCCGTCAGGGAGTTCAACTGGAAGAGCGCATGAACAGCCATATAATTGTCTTTGTGCCATTCGATATCCTCATGGGCCAGGCTATCCAACGACTTGCTATAACCGCGGACAGCCGTCAAAACGGAGTCAATCCGATCTTTCGGAGCATTCGAGCGCTGCAGGGAAATCCATTCTTGAAGATCATTGACTTGTTTATGATAAACCATGTCTTCTTCCGCCAGTCTATGATTGATCGACTCTCGATTATCGGATACTTGAGTTGCCCCATCCGGTTTGAAGGTGATGATCAATGGGAAGCCATCGGGAATGATAGCAACCTCCTGCTTGTCTCCATCCAGGGTGCAACTGAATGTCGCCACGATAGCCTTGTTAGTGGGCACCTCATACGTAAAGGCACCGTCCAGGACTTCGATGTCTTCATTAATCCCATAGTCCAGGACATAAACTGATACCTTATCGGCAATACCTCCTTCAATACGCCCACGAATAAGGGTGGTATCAGAGCTACTAGGCAGACAACTCTCCAGAGTAAAAAGAATACTGATTAAAACTAAAATGCGTCTCATATAACTGACATTGCTCAAACACAACAAATATAAACAAAGCCCTGATAATTACCAAATTATGATCGGAGTCTTAGCTTTTGAAGCTAAACCATTGCTAGTACCATGGTGGTGATGCGGGGACGCGGAAAGAAAAAGAGGCATCTGAGCCTCTTTTTCTCGTAATAGCGTTCACCCAACGACTTCATATTCATCGACGCCGGGAATCAGCGCGATTGCCTGAGTTGATGCCGAGAGCATGATTCTGCATCGATTAATTATCTCGTGAGCATGTAATCACCTCATAAAACTACGCCGAACTCAGGGTAACGGGACATTATCTCACACTTTGTGCAACGTTCGGGATTATTGAGTATCCGGAATCCTTGCATCTTCGTGATTCTATTGCATCTCGACTTCCTGAAAAAAGCGACAATGCCATATTGGATTCTTCAGGGAGATTGATGACCTTTGCTATCAGACAAACACAAGTGCCAAAGACCGCAAAGAGGGGCAATTGAGAGGCTGGTTTACAGCATGTTGACAGCAAAACCGTAAGTTTCTGACAGTCAATCCCGCCTCGCCGCCGCGCAGGCTGAGATCAAGCAGAACGCGTAAGCGGATCTTAAGTACGAATCCGGGCGAAACAGTACGTTTTTGCCCGGATTTTCATATATTTGTGTCATTATGAAAAAGATTCTCATTGCTCTCGCTTTCATCACCTTGCTGGGTTCATGCAACCAGCACAAGGAAATGCTGTTCAACGGAAAGGACCTCGACGGGTGGGTGTTCTTCACCCGGGAGGACAGTACGGTCACGGAGCCGACGTTCACGGTCGTGGACGGTGCCCTGCACATCAGCGGCCAGCCGTTCGGCTACATCCGCACGGTGAAGAAGTATGGAGACTATACCCTGCATCTGCAGTGGCGCTGGGCCGGTCCCCGGGCCGACAGCGGCATCTTCAACCGTCTGCCGGACAATGACAAGGTGTGGCCGGACGGAATCCAGCTCCAGCTTCGGGAAAGTGACTTCGGCTACCTGTTCAGCGCGATTCCCCTGGAAGGGGTGGAAGGACCGTTCTTCCGGAAAGCGCCCCTGAGCGACGGAGACCCCGAGAAGGCCGACGGGGAGTGGAACGAAACGGTCATCACTTGCCAGGGTGGCCACATCACCTGCACGGTGAATGGCGTCCTGGTCAATGAGGCCGTCGCCGAGGCCACCGAAGGCTACATCGGCTTCCAGAGCGAAGGCGGCGCCCTCGAATTCAGGGATATCTGGATCGACTAGTGGGAAAGGGCTTTTAGAAACGTCGGAAGAAGCGGCGTCAGGTCCCGGAAGCCGATGGTTTTCACCTGCGGATCGTCTTCCCAGACGACACCGCAGACACCGGTGTGACAGTCGATGGCGGAGTATCCGGCGGAGGAACGCTCGCCCGTCAGGCGGAGCGCAGGTGTCCAGCGGAGGGCATCGGCACTTACCCAGACCGTGAGCCAGTTGCGGCGGTTGTAGCGGGAGGGTTCGCAGAAGGACATCAGGTAGAAGTCCCGGCCTTCGACGGAAGCCCGGCAGATGGTGCCCTGGCACACCAGATTCGGGTCGAAAGGATTGTCCACTTGCACCAAACGGTTCCGGTCCATTTCGAAGCGGTACAGGTTTCGGACATGCCCGTCTTTTTCGTTGCGGCAGTTCAGGTACACGGCCCCGTCCGGACCGACATAACAGGTGCTTTCATTGTCTTCGGGCGTCCCGGTGGCCGGGGAATAGGCCCACTCCTGTCCGGGCCTTTTGAACAGGATGCCGCTGTACCAATGTCCACTGGAGCGGCCCATGCAGGGGATCACCAGCGTACCGTCCTGCGTCTGGATGCCATTGGCCGGAGAAGGGACCATCCAGTCGTAGGGCCAGGGTTCCCAGGCCTTTTCGGGCACGCGGCCGATGGCCGACCAGGTGAGGCCGTCGTCATCGGAATACACATAGCAGGAAGCGATCTCCGCCGGTGTGGCATCCATCGCCATTCCGGAAGCCGTCCGCGTCGCCAGGAAGAACAGCCAGATCCTTCCCGCAGGTCCATGTGCCCCCATCCGGTCCACCGTAAAGGACGGATTCATGAATTTTCCCCACCCACCGGCGTTGTAGGAGAGGGTTTCCAGGTCATAGACCCACGCACCGTCCCGTTCCTTCCGGGCGATATAAATCCCTGTCAATGAGCCGTCGGACGTCGTCGGCCTCTGCTCCGTCGCCGCCAGGAACGCCCCTTGGGCCGTCACGACAATTGCCGGAATCCGCTTGCTGGCGCCACCCTGCGCCGGGGAAAACACTTGCTCGAACATAGGCTTGGTCAATAATTATCCCCGCACCATCTCCCACAGCACGACGCCCACGCTGACGCTGACGTTCAGGGAATGCTTGGTGCCGTATTGGGGGATTTCCAGGGAGAAATCGGAGGCGTCCACCACGTCCTGGCGGACGCCGGAAACTTCGTTGCCGAAGATGAGGGCGTACTTCCGGCCGGGGTCGCGCTGGAAGGTGCCCAGTTTCACCGAGTGTACGGTCTGTTCCACCGCCACGACCGTGTAGCCGGCGGCCTGCAGGCGGCGGACGACCTCCAGGGTGTCATCGACGTGCTCCCAGGGGACGGAATCCTCGGCGCCGAGGGCCGATTTGTGGATTTCCGCGGAGGGCGGGACCGCCGAAATACCGCACAGAAAGACCTTGTCGATGCCGAAGGAATCGGCCGTCCGGAAGGCGCTGCCCACGTTGTGCGCGCTGCGGATGTTGTCCAGTACGACGACGAGTCCGGAATCCGGTCGTTCCCGGTACTGGGCGGCCGACATGCGTCCCAGTTCGATGTTGAGAAGTTTTCTGTCTTTCATGGCAGCAAAGTTAAGAAAAAAACCTATCTTTGTGGCTGCGAAAACCACTTTGCGACAAACACACCGACACGCTATGAAACAAGACCTCCAGATCTTCGATCTGATCAAGAAAGAAAAAGACCGCCAAGCCTCCGGCCTCGAGCTGATCGCTTCTGAAAACTACGTCTCCGACCAAGTCATGGCCGCCATGGGCTCCATCTGCACCAACAAGTACGCGGAGGGTTATCCCGGCAAGCGCTACTATGGCGGCTGCGAGGTGGTGGACCAGATCGAGCAGATCGCCATCGACCGTCTCTGCAAGCTCTACGATGCGGAATATGCCAATGTCCAGCCCCACTCCGGCGCCCAGGCCAACATGGCCGTCACGATGGCCGTCCTCCGTCCCGGGGACGTGTTCATGGGCCTGGACCTGTCCATGGGCGGACACCTCACCCACGGCTCGCCCGTGAACGCCTCCGGCATCCTGTACAAGCCGGTGCCCTATGGCCTGAATCCGGAAACCGGCCGCGTGGACTATGACGAGATGGAGCGCAAGGCCCTCGAATGCAAGCCCAAGCTCATCATCGGCGGCGCCTCCGCCTACTCCCGCGAATGGGACTACGAACGTATGCGCAAGATCGCCGACGAGGTGGGCGCCATCCTCTGGATCGACATGGCCCATACCGCCGGCCTCATTGCCGCCGGTCTCCTGAAGAACCCGGTCAAGTACGCGCACATCGTCACATCCACCACCCACAAGACCCTCCGCGGACCGCGCGGCGGCGTTATCCTGATGGGCAAGGACTTCGACAACCCGTGGGGCCTCACCACCCCGAAGGGCGAAATCAAGAAGATGAGCGCCATCCTGAACTCCAGCGTCTTCCCGGGCATCCAGGGCGGTCCGCTCGAGCATGTGATCGCCGCCAAGGCCGTAGCCTTCTACGAGGCCGCCCAGCCGGAGTATGTCTCTTACCAGAAGCAGGTCATCGCCAATGCGGCCACCATGTGCGCCGAGTTCCTCCGCCGCGGCTACAACATCATCTCCGGCGGCACGGACAACCACCTGATGCTCATCGACCTCCGCACCAAGTTCCCGGATCTCACCGGCCGCGTCGCCGAGAAGGAACTCGTGAAAGCCGACATCACCGTGAACAAGAACATGGTTCCGTTCGACAGCCGCAGCGCCTTCCAGACCAGCGGCCTGCGCATCGGCACCCCGGCCATCACCTCCCGCGGCTTCGTGGAGAAGGACATGCTGGACATCGTCGAGCTCATCGACACCGTCCTCGCTTCCGCCAATGCGCATTTCGCCGCCATCACCGCGAAGGAACCCACCGAGGAGCAGCTCGCCGAGCGCGCCGCCCATGCGAAGGTTCTCGAGGACGTGGTCCGCAAGGTCCACATGATGACCTCCGGCCGCCCGCTGAACCGGTACTAAGGCTCGCGGAAATCCAGACAGCAAAAAAGGGGCAGAACCACTTGGTTCTGCCCCTTTTTCAGTTCAGAGCTTTCAGAGCTCGACCACCCGATAGGACGTCGTACCCAGGCCCATTTCTTCGCCGCGGGTGACGATGCGGATGCCGTGACGCTGTTCGATGCGGTCCAGGAGCGGCTTGGTATCGTTGTTCGCATCCTTCGGGATGCTCATGACCTGGTCCAGGCAGAACTTGTCCAGCGCCACCGGATCCAGGGAGGCGGCGATGCCGATATCCTGGATGGTCGGATCGTGCGGATTGCCGTCGCAGTCGCAATCGATGGAGAGATTGTTCATGACGTCGATGTAGAGGATACGCTCGCCACAGCCGAAGTACTCGTGCACGGCCTGGGCGGCGGCAGACATGGACTCGATGAAGGGCGTATTCTTGTCCGGGGAAAGGAACCAGCCGGCCGGCGCGTGCAGGTCACCGCTTTCCGAGGCCTGCTGATGCTTTCCGGCGGAGTGGATGTACACCTTTCCGTTCGGGGAGGCAACGCCGATGGAGGCGTTCTTGAGCACGCCGCCGAAACCGCCCATCGCGTGGCCCTTGAAATGGGCCAGGTTGATCATGAAGTCGTAGTTCTTCAGATGGGAACCCACGATATCGTACTTGATCCACTTGTCATCCTTGACCGGGATCTGGAACTCCCCTTCCTCGTCCATGATGTCCACGGGAGCGACGTCATAGAAGCCATGGGCCTTGATGGTCTCCTTGTGGACGGCCGTATTGGCCCGGGAGCCACCGTAGGCGGTATTGCATTCCACGATGGTTCCGTTCACCTTCTTTACGAGCGGAGCGATGAGCTCCGGCTTCAGGTAGTTGTGCCCGCCCATTTCGCCGGTGGAAATCTTCACGGCTACGCGGCCGGTGGCTTTCCGACCCACGGCCTCATAGACCTTCACGAGGCTCTCCGGAGTGATCTCCCGGGTGAAATAGACGACGGATGCGGCCGCGGAGTCGTCCGTGACCTGCGTCGGAGTGATGGACTTGTTGTTGCGGTTCGTGTTCCCGCAGGACACCAGTGCCGCGGTGGCTGCCAGAAGGGCGCCGAAAAGGAGTATGTGTTTGCTATTCATGGTCGATCAATGTTTCGTCGTGATCAGGATGACGCCATTCGCCCCGCGGACCCCGTAGATGGAGGACGACCCGTCCTTCAGGACATCCACGGTCTTGACGTCATGGGGATTGATGGTGGACAGGTCCGAGACTTCCGCCCCGTCCACGAGGATCAGCGGCTCGGTGGATGAATTGATGGAACCGATTCCACGGATGATGATCCGCTTGTCCGGAGTCACCTGAAGACCGGGAACCCGTCCCTGCAGGTATTCATACATGTCGGAATAGGACTTGGTCTGCGTATCCCGCTCCATATCCAGGGTGGCGACGGAAGTCGTCAGGTCACTCTTTTTCACCGTGCCATATCCGATATTCACGTCCGTGTCCTCCCGGGGTACCCGGAGGGAAGGGCCGCAGCCTGACACGAAGAGCAGTACCCCTGCCCAATAAACCAAGCGTTTCATGCAGCTCATATCCCAAACGGTCAGATAATCTCGATGTCGCCGGATGCGATCCAGCCGCGACGCCCGTCGGCCAGTTCGATGTCCTTGTAGCCCGATACCTCGTCCAGCACCTTTACCTTGGACCCTTCATGCAGGATGAACAGGGATTTGGCCGCATCGGAGGAAGGCGAACTGGTCACGGAAGAGACCGGACGCATCACGATGGCCTCGTCATGCCGCTCGGCATCGGCTTTCTGGCTGCGTGCGAAGCCGAAAGCCGCCAAAGACAGCAGGAGGGTGGCGATCCCCGCGAAGAAACCGGTCCTGCGCATCCCGGCCGTAGGTCCGAGGAGGAACAGCAGCACGAGGGCCAGGGTCAGGGCCAGGAAAACCAGCGACAGGACGGCCCAGGCATCGGACGACATCCAGTATCCGATTTTCCGGATCCAGGTCTTCAGGATGAACTCCGGGACCTCGTCGATGCGGTCCTGGGTCATCGCCCGGGCGAATTCCAGGTTGTAGCGGACATCCGCATCGGAAGGATCCAGCCGGAGGGCGCGCTCGTAGTTCAGGACGGCCTGGGCGGTCTCCCCTGTCTTGAAATAAGCGTTTCCGAGGTTGTAATACAGTTCCTTGGAACGGAGCCCGGTAGCGGCCACGTCGGACCAGTCCTGGAGGGCTTCCGCCCACTGCCCGGCCGAATAGGCCTCCACACCGGCCGTCCACAGCGAATCCGGATAACTTTCAGCCGCCTGCGCTCCCAGCGGAAGGGCCAGCAGCAGGGCGATCACAGGAGCGGCCGCAGCCGCGGAAATACCTTTCTTCATGGAAGAATCGATGGCGGTAATGACGGAGACGGCCTGCTCGTAATGGGCGTTCATCGCCTCATGGCCGGCATCCGGCGCATAGCGGGCGTATTCGCAAGCGTCCAGCAGGTCCGTAAAGGATTTCACCGTCGCCTCGGGGACACCGCGGGCGGAGAGCGCTTCGGCAATGTTCTCCTTGCTCTGGTCGGCCATGTCCATCGTGAGCTTGTCGGCGATGAAGCCGATGAGGGCCCGGTGCAGTTCCTCATAGAAGGCCGTATAAAGATTCTTGTTCAGGAAATCGCCGGCCAGTTTGAGCCGCTTCAGCGCCTGGCGCGTCGCTTTCCGGTTGCGGGTGCCCACGACATCGGCCCGGCGGGCGGCCAGTTTCCGCAGGGACAGCCAGACCGCAGCGGCAGCCAGGACCAGGAAGGCCGCCAGGCCCCAGAAGAGCGGTTTCCCGACAAAGAAGCCCTTGTCTTCCGACAGGGAAGTCTTCGTCTTGATGAAACGGATGTCTTCGCCCAGGTTCTTCACCCCTTTCCGGTCCACGGTGAGCGTTCCGGCCCCGTCCTGGACGGGCTGGGTGGCGCCACCGGCGCTCCGCGCGACGGAAAGCCGCAGGGAATCCGTGGATGCCGTGGCATACCGGTGTCCTTTCACGTCATAATAGGAGAAGCGGACCGGAGGAAGGGTAAACGATCCCGGACTGCGCGGGATGAACGGGTACTCGAAGGTCTTGGAGCCGTTCGTACCGCTCTTGTCGGTCGCACTCGTGGCCTTCACGTCGTAAGCCTCGAAGTCCGGCGGGAAAGAGATCTTGGGGGCTTCCACCAGGGAGACATTGCCCTTGCCCGTCACCGTGACGATCAGCGACGCCGCATCATGCGTCCGCAGCGAATCCTTGCTGATCCGGGCCGACACGCTGTACTCGCCCACGGCGCCGGAGAAGCCGGCCGGAGCGCCGCCCGGCAGGGCGGTCACCTTGACACCGATTGCCGGGGTCATCACCCGCTGGCGCTGGGTCACATAGTCATTCTCGAAAAAGTCGTCGAAGATGGAGCCGGTCCTCTGACGCTGGGTCCGGACATTCACCAGGCACACGACTTCGGAAGGGTCGATGGTGAGCATTCCCGACTTCTGCGGGATGAGCACCCACCGGCGGAGGACCGCCGCATTGAACATCTTGTCCCCCACCTGCTCGCGCTGGAATTCGATATTCTGGGGAGTATCCACCTCCTGACTCCAGAAACCGTTGAACTTCGGGAACTTCGCATCTTCAAAACCGGTCAGGTTCGCCCGCTGGTAGATCTTGAGGGTCGCCGTGATGGGTTCGCCTACGACGGCCTCCCGCTTGCTCAGGTTCAACCGCATGAAGATCTCGCCGGTATTCTGGGAGGCCGATTGTCTTGCCTCCCCCGCCGAACCGGAACCGCTGCCGGAGGCGCCTCCGGAGCTTCCCTGGGCTGCAGCAGCCTCATCCCGCCCTTCTACGACGGTCACCTGTGCAGCGCGGGAATGGATCTCCGTCCCTTTCACCGTCGCCGTGGCGGATGCCAGCTGGAACGCACCGGTCTTCTTCGCCTGGAGGATATAGGTATAAGAGGTCTGGGAAGTCTTCGTCGTTTTCCCGTTCACGATGGAAATGCTGGTCGAGGTCCCCTTCTGCGGGCCCCAGACAAGGGTGAAATCGTCCCCGGGACTCCATTGGAAATCGGACGGGGCATGTTCTCCGTCCACGACGAAGACGACATTGAACCGCTCACCCAATTCCACGATATTGTGTACTTCCACCCGGATGGTCTGCGCCCACCCGGTAAGGGTCATCACAAACGCCGCAAGGGCAGTCATCCATCTTTTCATCGGCTTACCAATTCTTTTCTTTCTGACGGGACTTGAGCACCGCCGCCTTTTCCTTGTTCACCTTGTCCTGGGTCTCCTTCTCCTTGGCCTGGATGGCCTGGAGCATCTGCTGGGCCTGCTGCGGAGAAATCCCGCTCTCCCCGTTCCGGGGCTTTTGCTGCTGGTCCTGCTGATTCTGGTCCTGATTCTGATCCTGCTGGTCCTGATTCTGGTCCTGCTGATTCTGATCCTGGTTCTGCTGGTCCTGGTTCTGATCCTGATTCTGGTCGTTCCCCCCACCGCCGCCGTCCGGATTGTTCTCCAGCATCTTGCGGGCATAGACATAATTCTCCTTCGCCTCCATGTCGTCCGGCCGGATCAGCAGCGCCTGGATGAAGGATTCCATCGCCGCACGGTACTGCTTCTGCTGCAGGGCGGCGTCGCCGGCATTGAAATACGTGTCGAAGGCGTAGTCCGCCTGTTTGCGGGGTTTCGCCTCCGGAACATGCCGGAGCGCCTGTTCGTAAGACTTTCCGGCACCTGCGAAATCACCCTGCCGATACAGGTTGTTGCCCAGGTCATAAGCCGCAGGAACGGAGGTACTGTCGGCATTCAGGGCCTTGCGGTAGCTGATGTCGGCATCGCCATACTTCGCCTTGCCGAACTGACGGTTGCCCCGGCGGACATCTTTCCGGTCCACCTGCGCAAACGCAGCCACGCTCAGGAACAGCGATATGAAAATCAAGAACTTCCTCATTGGTCGAACCATTTCCGCTTCGGACGCCGCTCGCCGATGAGCATCTCGATCACCAGCAGGGCCAGCGCGATCCCGAAGAAATACATGTACTGTTCGTCATACTCCTCGAAGACGATGGAACCGAACTCCTCGTTCTCCATCCGGTGCACATCCTCGATGATGGGATTCAGGCCGAACTCGTCACCGCCGGCATGGACATAGGCCCCGTTGCCGGACTTGGCCACCTGCCGGAGGGTCTCCTCGTCCAGCTTGGTGACGACGATCTCGCCGTCCTTGTCCTTCATCAGGCCGCCCTCGAAGGGGATCGGCTGTCCGTCGGCGGATCCCACGCCCACCGTATAGACCCGGATGCCGTTCTCGGCCGCTTCCTTGGCGGCGGCCACCGGATCGTCCTCGTGGTTTTCACCGTCGGAAATGACGATGATCACCCGGCTCTTCTCGCTCTGCGCGCTGAAACTCCGGATGGCCGTATAGATGGCATCGCCCATCGCCGTCCCCTGTACCGGGACCGAGCCCGTGTCGATGCTCCCGAGGAACATCTTGGCGGACACATAGTCCGTCGTGACCGGGAGCTGGACAAAAGAGGTTCCGGCAAAAAGGATCAGGCCGACCCGGTCGTCCTTCAGACGGTCCGTCAGCCGGGAAATCGCCAGCTTGGCACGCTCCAGGCGGTTCGGGGAATAGTCCTCGGCCAGCATGGAGTTCGACACGTCCAGGCAGATCACGATCTCCGCCCCCCGGGTCTTGCGCTCGGAGAGCTTCGCGCCGATCTGCGGGCGGGCGAGCCCGATGACGAAGAAGGCGAAGGCGAGGCTGAAGAGGATCATCTTCACCCAGCCTTTGGGGCCGGACCAGGAAGGCATCAGGGCCTTCACGAGCGCCTCGTCGCCGAATTTCCGCACCCGACGGGTCCGGAGATGCCTCCACATCCCGTATCCCAGCAGGAACAGGGGAACCAGCAACAGCAGGTACAGGAAGCGATATTGGGCGAACATCAACATATCACGGCAATCTTCTGAGGAGGGCACGGATGATCACCTCCAGCAGGAGGCATACCAGCGCCCAGATGGCATATTTCGGAAACAGGTCCTTATAGATGGGGAAGCTGTCCACGGTCGTACGGGTCTTTTCCATCTTCCCGATTTCCCCGTAGATCTCCGCCAGCTTCGTGTTGTCGTCGGCCCGGAAATACTTTCCGCCGGTCTCGGCGGCGATCTGCTTCAGGAGGGGTTCGTCGATCTCGACCTTCATGTTCTGCACGTCCGGTCCCCAGGGGGTCATGACCGGATACGGAGCCTCTCCTTCCCGACCCACGCCGATGGTATAGACCCGGATCCCGTAGGTCTTCGCGATCTCGGCGGCCATCGCCGGATCCACCTCGCCGCGATTGTTCACACCGTCGGTCAGGAGGATGACCACGCGGCTCTTCGCGTCGGAATCCTTCATGCGGGCGACGGCGGTCGCCAGGCCGTTGCCGATGGCGGTGCCGTCCTCGATGAGATCCGTCTGGACTTCTTTCATCAGGTTGATGAGGGTGGCCCGGTCGGTGGTCAGGGGGCACTGGGTGTAGCTTTCCCCGGCGAACACGACGATGCCCATCCGGTCGGTCGGACGCTGGGCGATGAACTCGATGGAAATGTCCTTCGCGGCACTCAGGCGGTCCGGCTTGAAGTCCCGCGCCAGCATACTCGTGGATACGTCGATCGCCAGGACGATGTCGATGCCTTCGGTGTCCACCCGTTCCATCTCGGTCTTGGACCGCGGACGGGCGATGCACACGATGAGGAGGCACAGCGCCGCCAGCCGAAGGGCCTCCGGCAGATGGCGGATCCACCCGAGGACCGTATTCCCGCCCGCCTGCCAGGGAGTCACGGTGGACACCCGGAGGTGCGGACGGCGTTCCTTCAGCTCCCGCCACAGGTACAGGCCCAGCAGGAGGACCGGGAGGGCGAGAAGCCACAGGAGATATGGATACTCAAAATACATCTTTACCGGGGCATATAGTCTTCATCCCTTTCCTCGTGCTGCACCGGAGCGGGCTTTTCCTCCTTCTGCTCCGCCGTGGCCGCTTCCTCCTCCACTTCGCTCTGGTAGGTGGATGTCACAAAGCGGACGGCCTGCGGAAGGACGGTCGCATTGTCTTCGGGCGTCGCGACGTATTTCGCGAATTTCACGAAATCGGCACGTTCGAAAAGGGTTTTCATCTCTTCGTAGAGGTCCGCCGGGATATCGGTCTTCCGCAGATCCTGGAAGATCTCGGCGGTCGTCATCTCCATCGCGCCCACACCATAGCGGGCGACGATGTATTCGCGGAGGGCGTCCGTCACGCCGGAGTAGAACAGCTTCTGCTTCTCCGGAGCCCAGTACTTGTCCCCGCGCCACTTGTCCAGCTTCCGGAGCGCCGTGATATGGGCAGGTTCCCGGAAAGCGGGTCCCTCGGCGGCACGACGCCGGCTGCGGAGCCAGGCGACGAGACCGACGACCAGGAGCGCCAGGCACCAGAATCCGAGCAGCCAGGGCAGAACCTCCCGGACGGTAAGCGGATAGCCCGCCTGGGGCCGGATGTCATGCGGCACGAAGGTGGCCGTATCGACCGGCATGGTGAATACCTGGATCTTCTGGGGCTCGAACCGAAGCGTGTCCACGGTTCCGTCCGCCCCGATCCGCTGGACGAAAAGGGGCGGCAGTTCGTACTCCCCTTCCTCGAAAGGCTGGATCGCGATCTGCGCGCGGATATCCAGGAGCCGGGAATTCGTAGCCCGGATCTTCTGGACCTTTACGGTGTCGATCTGCCACATGGGCAGGGCCAGGACATCCTGCATGAAGGGATTCGCGACCTCGGGGAACGCCAGGACGGTGCTGTCCGGGACATTCGTGAGTTCGAAGCCATAAAGCAGGCGGTCGGCCACCAGGATGGAGTCGCGCGGGGTGACGGGACGCAGGAACGAGCCTTCCTTCAGGATCACCCGGCCTCCGGTCCCCGCGGCGGTCGTGTCCTGCCACGACTCCTGGGCCGAAGCCGCAAAGGCGGTCAGGAGCAGGGCCGATATGAGCAAACACCTTTTCATCATCTTTTGTGGAAAAGGGCCATCAGATTCTTGACATAATCTTCCCCCGTCGCCGTGTCCACGCTGTCCACCTGATAGCGGTTGAACAGTTTCCCGGCCGCCTCGTTGGCATTCCGGAACCAGTTCTCGTACGCAGCCCGGGTGGCGCGGGAAGAGGTATTGACCCAGGCGGACCGTCCGGTCTCGGAGTCCTTCACATGCACGAGGCCGACATCCGGAATGGACCGCTCCCGCGGGTCGTACACCCGGATGACGGAGACGTCGTGCCGATTCACCGCCACTTTCAGCGCATCCTCATAACGCGGGGCGCCGGAAGCATCGACATCCAGCATGTCGCTGAGGACAAAGGCGGTGCAGCGGCGTTTGATGGCATTGGTCAGGTAACGGAGGGCTTCGCCGATGTCCGTTCCGTCGTGTTCGGGGGTGTATTCCAGGATTTCGCGGATGATGTGGAGGAGATGGCTGCGTCCTTTCTTGGGCGGGATGAATTTTTCGACCCGGTCGCTGAAGAACAGGGCGCCCACCTTGTCGTTGTTGAGCATCGCGGAGAAGGCCAGCGTAGCGGCGATCTCGGCCACCAGCTCCCGTTTGGTCTCGCCCGCCGTTCCGAACAGGCCGGACCGGCTGATGTCGATGAGGAGGACGACCGTCAGTTCCCGCTCTTCCTCGAACACCTTCACGTAAGGAGCGCTCATCCTGGCGGTTACGTTCCAGTCCATGTTCCGCACGTCGTCCCCGTACTGGTACTCCCGGACCTCGCTGAAAGCCATGCCGCGGCCCTTGAAGGCCGAATGGTACTCGCCGGCGAAAATCTGGTGCGAGAGTGCCTTGGTCTTGATCTCGATCTTGCGGACCCGCTTGAGAAGCTCCTGGGGTGTCATGGCTTACGGAACGATGACCGCGTTGATGATCTTTTCGATAATCTCTTCCGTGGTGACATTCTCCGCCTCGGCTTCGTAGGTGAGGCCGATCCGGTGACGGAGCACCTCGTTGCACACGGCCCGGACATCCTCGGGGATCACGTACCCGCGGCGCTTGATGAAGGCGTAGGCCTTGGCGGCCATGGCGAGGGAGATGGAGGCACGCGGGGATGCTCCGTAGGAAATCAGGTCTCCGAGATCCTTCAGGCCATATTCTTCCGGCGTACGGGTGGCATAGACGATATCCACGATGTAGCGCTCGATCTTCTCGTCCATATACACGTCACGGACGACGGCACGGGCACGGATGATGTCTTCGGGCTTCACGACGGCATCGGCCTTGGGAAAGGTGCCGCTGTTGTTCATGCGGATGATCTGGCGCTCCTCGTCCTTCTTGGGATAGGAGACGACTACCTTGAGCATGAAACGGTCCACCTGGGCCTCCGGAAGCGGATAGGTACCTTCCTGCTCGATGGGGTTCTGGGTGGCCATCACGAGGAAGGGTTCCGGCAGGCGGAAGGTTTCCTCGCCGATGGTGACCTGATGCTCCTGCATCGCTTCCAGAAGGGCGCTCTGGACTTTCGCCGGAGAACGGTTGATTTCATCCGCCAGGACGAAATTCGCGAAGATGGGGCCTTTGTGGACTTCGAAGTCCTCTTTCTTCTGGGAATAGATGAGAGTGCCCACGACATCCGCCGGGAGAAGGTCCGGGGTGAACTGGATGCGGTTGAACTTCGCGTCCACGGCCTGAGCCAGGGTGTTGATGGCGAGGGTCTTCGCCAGACCCGGGACACCCTCCAGGAGGATGTGTCCACCGGAGAGCAGGCCGATGAGGAGATTGTCCACGAGGGCCTTCTGGCCCACGATGACCTTGCCCATTTCGAGGGTGAGCAGGTCCACGAAAGAGCTCTCTTTCTGGATGCGTTCGTTCAGTTCCTTAATGTTTACGCTTTCCATATAAATTGTTACATTTGCACATGCGTTATATCCTCAGCCTCTCCTACGACGGTTCCGCCTTCTGCGGCTGGCAGATCCAGCCCTCCTCCCCTTCCGTCCAGCAGTGCCTGGAAGAAGCGCTCGGGAAGCTTTGCGGCGGTGTCATCTCTGTCACAGGCGCCGGCCGCACTGACACGGGTGTCCACGCGGCCGGGTATGTCGCCCACTTCGACCTGACAGGCTCCCTTCCCTTCGAGGCATCCGATTTTTGCTACAAATTAAATGCCATTTTGCCCCGTTCCATCGTGGTTCACGGGGTATTTCCGGCCACCGACGATTTCCACGCCCGCTTCAGCGCCACACAGCGTTCCTATACCTATTTCATCCACCGGAAGAAAGACCCTTTCGTGGCCGCCTATTCCTGGCAGTGCGGGTTCCCGGGCCTGGATTTCGACGCCATGAACGCCGCCTGCCCCTACCTCCTGGGCACCCACGACTTCTCGTGCTTCGAAAAGACCGGCGGTGCCAACAAAACCTCCCTCTGCACCATCACCGAAGCCTTCTGGAAACCTTATGTCCCAACACACGTTTCCTTGATGTGTTATGGGCGGGCGGAGGAGGAGGGTGTTATTCCGGAAACCTCTGGCCACCCTCGGCCAGATAAGAAGGAGGGGCCCATCGCTTGCGATGGGAGGGGCCGGAGCGAAGCGGAGGCGGTTTCCGGAATAACACCCTCCTCCGGAGAAAACCCGCCCTATTGGTATTTCCGCGTGAGTGCGGACCGGTTCCTGAGGAATATGGTCCGGGCGATCGTGGGGACACTGATCGAGGTGGGGCGCGGGAAGCACGACCCGGAATGGGTGAAGGAACTCATCGAAACGGGGAGCCGGGGGGATGCCGGCGAGTCCGTGCCCGGACATGCGCTGTTCCTGAGCAAAGTCCGGTATTAAAATATTCTTCGTATATTTGCAGGTTACATGAAAAACCTGTGGTCCGAAATACTCGTGCCGGTGGTCGTAGCCGGGCTTACGATGGCGGGCACCGTCGGGGTGGAAGCAACCCGGACGGTCCGCCCGGAGAGCCGGTTCCATCTCCTGCACGCGCTGCAGCTGGACACCCTCCAGCGGGATTCGGTCCTGCCGGATACGACGAAAAAGACCGCCCCGGCCCGAAAGGATACCGTCCGGATGACGGACACCGAAGAAGACTTCGACTTTTTCGGCGAAAACGCGGCGGCCGATACGACACCCCGCATCTTCGCGCGTGACACCATGAAGGTGCCGGACAGCCTGAAACGGACCGACCCCTTCCTCTATAAATGGTATGTAGCCACCCGGGACTCCTTCACGCACCGGCTGGTCGTCGATTCCCTGAAGGCCGCCGGCGACAGCCTGGACTGGCCCGTCATCGACTCCCTGTACCTCGCGGATTCCGCGGCCGTCGCCCAGGAGAAGTTCCGCATCTGGTATGCCGGCCTGTCCAAGGCGGAGCGCAAGAAATACGACTATGAGCAGAAGCTCCCCGCCATCCTCCGCCGCCAGGATTCCATCCAGCAGGTGAAGGACAGCCTCAAGCACATCAAGGACAGCATCCGGGAGAACACCCCGCGCATCCTCGAGACGGCTTACCTGCCAGACAGTCTCTACTACAAGCGCCTCGTCGCCTGGAAACACGACCGGTACTTCAACCGGGTGGAGGTCATGAACTGGGACACCACGTTCAACTACCATTTCCACGACTATCCCTACCTGAAGGAGGACATCGGCGGAACGACCCTCGGCCCGACCGGGACGGCCGTGCAGTCCTACAGCTTCTTCAAGCGGACGGACCCGTCGTCCACGGTAAGTTACTACGCCCCCTATGAGAGCTGGACCTACGACGCCTCCTCCATCCCGATGTTCAACACGAAGACCCCGTACACGGAACTTTCCTATGCAGGAAACCTCCTGAACTCCGAGACCCAGTCCAACGACGACATCCGGATCTTCACGACCCAGAACATCCTTCCCTCCCTGAACATCGCCCTTGAATTCAAGACGTACGGCGGCGCCGGCATCCTCAAGAACCAGAAAGGGCGGAACAAGACGGCCTATGCCGCCGGCAACTATATCGGCAAGAAATACCTCCTGCACGCCGGCCTGATCTGGAATTCCATCGACCGGGCGGAGAACGGCGGCATCCTGGACAATACGATGGTCCGGGATACGACCGTGGACGTGCGCGAAATCGACGTAGCCCTGTCGTCGGCCAGCAACAAGTACTCCAAACGGACGGTCTTCCTGGACCAGACCTACCGTATCCCCTTCTCCTTCATCGAGAACTGGAAGCACCGGGGGGATACCTCCTGGGTACGGAAAGACACGCTGGACAAGGACCTGACCTCCGCCTTCATCGGCACCGAAAGCGAATGGAGCGTGTACAACAAGATGTACAAGGACGAGGTGGGATCCTCGGACCTCGCCGGCCGGGCCTTCTACAACGACCAGTTCTACATCAATCCGTCGAAGAGCGCGGACTCGCTCCATACCGTCCGGCTGGACAACCGGGTGTTCCTGCGGTTCCAGCCCTGGCATGAGGATGCGGTGGTCTCCAAGGTGGAAGGCGGTATCGGCGACCGCTACCAGACCTTCTACCGCATGCAGCCCGGCAGCTATCTGCGGAAGCCCGATCCGGTCAAGTGGAATTCGGTCTATGCCTATGCCGGCGCGGAAGGACGGCTGAGCCGCTACCTGGACTGGGACGCCCTCGGAAAGATCAATTTCGCCGGGACGGAGGCCGGTGATTTCCTGCTGGCCGCGAATGCCCGGCTGAACTTGTTCCCGTTCCACCGCCAGCCCAAGAGCCCCGTCAGTATCACTGGCCGGTTCGAGACTTCGCTGAAGGAACCGGATTTCTACGAGCAGCACCTGTACGCGAACCACTACAAGTGGGACAACGACTTCTCCAAGACCTCCACGACCAAGGTCGAGGCCGCCCTGGACATTCCCCGCTGGCGGCTGCATGCCTCGGCCGGCTATGCCCTGCTGGCCGGCAACATCTACTACGACACCCTGGGCGTCGTCCGCCAGAATGCGGAAGCGATGAGCATCCTGACCGCCGCCCTGCGGAAGGAGTTCAAGCTGGGCATCCTGCGCCTGGACAACCGGGCCCTCTTCCAGCTCTCCTCCAAGCCGGATGTCGTTCCGCTCCCCAAACTGGTCCTCAACCTCCGCTGGTATCTCCAGTTCCCGATCGTCCGGGAGGACGTCCTGCAGATGCAGGTGGGCGTGGACGCCCGTTACAACACCAAATGGTACGCCCCGGGATTCAATCCCGTCACCGGCACGTTCTACAACCAGCGGGAAGAGGAATATGGCGCCTGCCCGTACTTCGACGCATTCATCAACATGCAGTGGAAGCAGGCGTGCATCTTCATCAAGATGGAGAATGCCGGACAGGGCTGGCCCAACAAGGATCACGATTATTTCAGCGCACATCATTACATCCATCCGGCACGCATCTTCAAGGTGGGCATCTACTGGCCGTTCTACCCGAGTCTCGGCAGCAACCGGAAGATGTCCGAACGGGCCAGTTCCGGCCTGGGCGGCGGAGGCGGCAGCAGCGGCGGGGGCGGCGGACTCCGCAGCGGCCTGGGCAACATGATGGGCGGCCGTTGACATCCCATGAATCCTACGCTCCGTAAATATCTGATCGTCACCGTTACGACCCTTGCCGTGGCCGTGTGTCTTCCCCTGACGACCCGGAAGACGGAGATGGGGCACCCACCGGTGAAACTTCGCTGCGTCATCGACCTCAAGGGGGAACCGGTGCGGGGCTTGACGGTGGGCATGAACAAGATCATCCTCCGCGAATTCGCCGACGACCATGGGCTGGACATCGAATTCATCACCCCTGCCGATACGTCCAACTACCTGGATTCCCTGCAGAACGAGACGGTGGACCTGCTGGTGATGTTCCGGGCCGACAGTCTCCACCGGGACGGTTTCATCAGTACGCTCCCCTACCGGGACAGCACCGTCTGGGTCGTCCGGGACGACCGGAGGGATGCGGTACGCCGGCTCAACGCCTGGATATCGGCGATGGAACAGGGCGGCGGCATCCGGAAAATCGGCCGGACCTATCTCCGCCGCGTGGGCAGCAGCCTGACCTCCATCAGCCCCTACGACGACCTGGTCAAGAAGAACGCCCGGGAGATGGGCTGGGACTGGCGCCTCCTTTCCGCCATGATCTACCACGAATCCAAGTTCATCAACGAATCCTGCTCCGCCCGGGGCGCCGTGGGCCTCATGCAGATCCATAACGAGCAGTACAGCGTGGACACGCTCCTGGACCCGGCGGTGAACATTTCCATCGGCACGAAATACCTGACCTACCTGTCCGACTTCTTTGCCGAGCACGGCGCCGACTCCCTGGAGCGCCTGAAATTCGCCCTGGCGGCCTACAATGCCGGCGAAGGGAACATTCTCAAATGCATCCGGACGGCCGAAGAGCTGGATGTCGATCCCACCCGGTGGGACAACATCGTCGGAATCATGCCGGAAGTGCCCGGCTTCAGCGGGAAACAGACCATCGCCTACGTGCGCGAAGTCCTGAATACGTACGAAGAATACGCGGAAGTCTATCCGCGGTAGCTATTCCGCTCTGACTGAGACGGCCGGATCCACCCGCGCGATGAAGAGCGTCGGGATGAGAAGGAGCAGCATGATGGCAATGAAAGCCACCGCATCGGCTGCAAGGATCCAGGGAAGATTGATGTGCACCGGAACAAAGGAGACGAAATAGTTCGCCGGATCCAGTTTCAGGAAATGGGTCGTCTGCTGGAGGAGGCAGAAAAGAAGGCCCAGCACGTTTCCAACCAGCATTCCCTTCAGCACCACGCCCCCCGCCACGCGGAGGAAAACCCGTCCGATGGCCCGGTCGCCCATGCCCAGGGTCTTGAGGGTGCCGATGGTGGCGATGTTCCGGAACAGGACGATGAGAAGGCCGGAAACCATGTTGAACCCCGCGACGACGATCATCAGGATCAGGATGACCAGCACATTGAAATCCAGCAGGTCCAGCCAGTCGAAAAGCTGCGGGTAGGTCCGCACCGACGATGTGGCCACGAGATCTTCCTCCACCTCGTCCCCGCTCAGGAGCAGCCGCATGCCGATCGCGTCGGTCAGGTCGTTGACCGCCAGGTTGGACCGGTAACCGGGCGTCACCGTCACTTCCAGGGCCGATGCCTCCTCCCCGCTCCAGCCGTTCAGACGCTGGATGTCCGACAGATTGGCATAGACGACGAGATTGTCGTCCATCTCCAGCATGTCCCGATGGACTTCCGTCACATGAAACTTGCGGACCCGGACCTTCTCTCCGATGAAATAGGTCGTCATGTCATCCCCTTCCTTGAGGCCGGTGATGGCCGAGAGCCGGGTGGGGATGGAGACGCACAGACTGGAGTCGGGGCGGTCCGGAAGGCCCTTCACCAACACGCCGTGGATGACATCGCCGCTGCGGACGATGCCCGCCCGGACGGCGACCGGACGGATGGATTCCACCCCCGGGAAGCCCAGGATGGCCTCCTCCGAGGCCAGGTGGACGGGGATCGGCGCCAGCTCGGCCGCCACGGCGGATGAGCGGGAGATGTGCACGTCCCCGCTCAGGGTGGATACGCCGTCCCGGACGGAATGACGGAATCCGGACGAGACGGCGACGGCCACGATGATAACGAGGAAACTCACGGCGATGGATGCCGCCGCGAGTTTCCCCTGAAACTTGAGTTTCCGCGCTATGAAGCGGTCGGGAGACATCCGGTTACCAGATGTGCACGCGCTCCTCTTCCGGACGGAACATCGGATCACCCTCGTGGATGTCGAAGGCGTCGAAGAAGCTTTGGAAGTTCCTGACGGACACGTTCACGCGGTTCACAGCCAGCGAGTGCGGGTCCATGTTGGTGAGGCGGGCCTTCTCCTGGTCCGTGATGTTCTGGGCCCAGATGTTGCCGTAGGACAGGTAGAAGCGCTGGGCGGGGGTGAAGCCGTCGATGAGACCGGGATCGTTCCCCTTCAGGGCATTCTCCATGGCGGTGAAGGCGATGGACAGGCCACCGTGGTCGCCGATGTTCTCACCCAGGGTGTAACGGCCGTTGGCATGGACGCCGGGGAGGACTTCCACCACGTCGAACTGGGCGGCGAGCTTGTCACCGAGGGCGTCGAACTTCGCCTTGTCCGCCGGGGTCCACCAGTTCTCCATGTTGCCCTTGGCGTCGAACATGGAACCCTGGTCGTCGAAACCGTGGGACATCTCATGACCGATGACCACGCCGATTCCGCCGTAGTTCACCGCATCGTCTGCCTCCGGATCGAAGAAAGGCTTCTGGAGGATACCGGCCGGGAAGCAGATCTCGTTGGTGGTGGGGTTGTAGTAGGCGTTCACCGTCTGTGGAGTCATGCCCCACTCGGTCTTGTCCGTGGGCTTGCCCAGCTTGGAGAGGTTGTCCTGCACGTACCAGGCGCTGGCATTGCGGAGATTCTCATAGTAGGTGTTCTTCGGATCGATGGTCAGGGTGCTGTAATCCTTCCACTTGTCCGGATAGCCGATCTTCACCGTGAAGGCGGCCAGCTTCTCATGGGCACGGACCTTGGTGGTGTCGCTCATCCACTCCAGGGCGTCGATGTGCTCGCCGAGGGCGGTGCGGAGGTTCTCCACGAGGGTGACCATCTTCTGCTTGGAGGACTCCGGGAAGTAGCGCTCCACGTACATCTGGCCCACCGCCTCGCCGAGGAGGCCGTTCGGGACGCTCATCGCACGCTTCCAGCGGGGACGCTGCTCCTGGGCACCGGCCATCTGGTGGGAGAAGAACTCCCAGGAAGCGGTGTAGAAGTCGTCGGACAGGGAACCGCACTGACCGGAAATGAACTGGGCGAGGAGATAAGCCTTCAGGGTCTCGAGATCGGTGTCCTTGAAGATCTTGTTCAGGCCGTCGAAGTAGCTGGGCTGCTGGACGATCACCTTGTCCTGCGCAGGGATGTTGCAGGCGGCGCACACGCGGCCGAAACGGATTTCGGGCCAGCGGGCGTCGATTTCCGCGGAGGTCATCGGGTTGTAGATGGCCTGCATGTCGCGGTTCTGCTCACGGGACCAGAAGATGGGAGCCATGGCGTCCTCCACCTGCATGTCCTTGGCGGCGATGCCTTCCGGATCGTTCACGCCCGCGAGGGTCAGGGCCTTCACCAGGAAGTCCTTGTACCCCTGCTTGAGGGCGGCGTTGGTCTCCAGGAGATAGTAGTCGCGGTCGCCCATGCCCAGGCCGCCCTGGCCCAGGTAGAGGATCTGCATCTCGCTGTTGGTGAGGTCCGCCTCCACGCCGGCGCCGAAGAAGCCGCCTTCGCCGTAGAGGTTCATCTTGCCGATGAGGTCCGCCAGGGCGTCCTTGGAATCGACCGCCAGGATCTCGGCGATGTAGGGCTGGATAGGCTCCGCGCCCAGGGCGTTCCGGGTCGTGGAGTCGAGGGCCATCTTATACAGGTCGGAAATCTTCTGGTCGATGGTGCCGGGCTTGGCCTCGAGCGTGGCCATGTTCTCGAAGAGCTCGTTCAGGTTCTTCTGGGTGGTTTCCGAGATGGCGTCGAAGGAGCCATAGCGGGAGAATTCGGGTTTGAGGGGGTTCTTCTTCTGCCAGCCGCCGGTGGCGTACTGGTAGAAATCCACTTTCGGACTGGTGGTGGTGTCCAGGTCCGTCAGGTCCAGTGCCGGGGCATGCTGCTGGCTGCCCTTCGGGCCGCAAGCGGCAAGCGCGCAAAGGGAAATCATAAGGATCGGTAACTTTTTCATATCGTTGTTGTTAACATTTGTTCCTCGAAGGCAAGTTTGCAAATTTACGCATTATTGCGCATCTTTGTATTCTTTATTTGAAGAATTTTATGCGCAAGAATATCGTAGTCCGCTATCTGGTAGCCACTTTGGGGCTCATCCTCGTCGCCTTCGGCGTAGCGGTCTCCCTGAAATCCAACCTGGGCACGGCTCCGCCCTCCTGTCCCCCGGCCGTCCTGAACCTCCGGTGGGGCGCCATTTCCGTGGGTACATTCACCTGGATGATGCATCTGGTGCTCATCGGCGCCCAGATGGCGATGCGCCGGAAGCTCTGGGACGTGAATTACCTGCTGCAGCTCCTGGCCGCCTTTGTGTTCGGGTACCTGTGCGACGCCGGGATCTGGATCCTGCGGAACGTGACGCTGGAAACCTATGCCGGACAGATGGCCTTCTGCCTCCTCGCCGTCCTGGTGACCGCCATCGGCATCCGCCTGGAGGTCCTGGGCAACACCTGGATGCTCGCCGGCGACAAGTTCGTCGTGGTCTTCTCCGAGGTGACTGGAATCAAGTTCAGCAACGCGAAAGTGATTGTGGACGTGTGCTTTGTGGCCATCTCCGCCCTCTTCGCCTGGTTTGCCTTCCACTCCTTCTTCGGGAATGGGGAGCACGTCGTCATCCGGGAAGGGACGGTCATCCTCGCCCTGCTGACAGGGCTTTGCATGAAACTGACGGACCCCCTCGTGGACAAGGTCTTCAAACCGCTCCTCCATGAATAAGGCCGTCCAGTTTTTCAAGGACTGGATGCTGCCCCTCGCCATCGTGACGGGCATCTCCCTGTACCTTTTCTATTATTTCACGCCCCTGCTGAAGCCCTGGGGGCATACCCTCCATGCCATTGCCTCCGAAGGGCAGCGCCTGGTCATCGCCCTCCTGCTGTTCTTCCAGTTCGTGCAGGTGTCGCCCCATGACCTGAAACTGCACCGCTGGCACCTCGGCGCCCTGTTTTTCCAGATCATCGGCTTTCTCGGTTTCGCGGCCTTGTCAGCCTTCCTGGATGACGGTCCGGCCCGCATCCTCATGGAGTGCGCCATGCTGTGCCTGATCTGCCCGACCGCATCGGCCGCCGGAGTCATCACCCGGAAACTGGACGGGAACCTGGCCGGCACGGTGACCTACCTGGTCCTCGTGAACGTGGCCGCCACCTTCCTGATCCCGATGATCATCCCGATGGTCCGTCCTTCGGCGAACCTGGGATTCTGGGCCTATGTGGCCCGCATCGCCCTGAAGGTCTTCCCGGTCCTCATCCTCCCCGGCCTGCTCGCCTGGCTCATCCGCTACACCACGCACAAACTCCAGCGCAAGCTCATGCGCTTTGCGCCCAACTCATTCTATATCTGGTTCTTCGGATTGACCCTCGCGATGGTCCTCTCCACCCATGCGCTGCTTCACAGCCAGCTGGGCGCCGGCGCCATCACCGGCATCGTCGGGGTGTCCATGGCGAGCTGCGCCGTGCAGTTCTTCGCCGGCCGGCGCATCGGCCAGAGCCACACCGAATCCATCACCGCCGGCCAGGCCCTTGGCCAGAAGAACACCGGCTTCCTGATCTGGCTGGGCTACAATTATTTAACCCCCGTGACTTCCGTCGCCGGGGGTCTCTATGCCATCTGGCAGAACCTGTTCAACTCCTGGGAGCTATACGAGCACGAGCATAAGGGAAGGTAGAGATCTATTTCTTCTTCCCCATCGCCTCGAGGCGCGCGGCGGCGGAGGCGCGGTCCGTCTCGGTGGCGCCGTGCTTGGCCATCATCGAGAGGTATTTCTTCTCCAGCTTGACATCCTTCTTGGCCCTGGCGAGGAGGACGCCGTTCCGGATGGCGGTCATGTCGTCCGGATGCTTCTTGAGAACCTGGTCGTAGAACTTCTGGGCCTTCTTGTAGTCTTTCTTGGACACCAGCCAGTAGGAGCCGATATTGTCCAGGAACAGAGGATCGTCCTTGCAGTAGGTGAGCATGTGCTCCGAGAGGCCTTTGAACGCCTCCGCGGAGGAGTCGGTTCCCAGGCGGAAGAAGGCGAAGCAGTAGTCCTGCATGAGGGCCTTGAACACGTCGTCATCCACCTTTTCCAAGGAAGCGTGCGTCCAGGCAGGATGCTGGCGGTAGTTCTCATCGGCCAGTCCCTTGAGCAGGGCAAGGGCCATGTCCGGACTTCCCTTTTCATAGGCCGTGAGCGCATCGGCCTTCAGGAGCCGGAAGTCCAGCCGCTGCGGGGCGAGCGCGATGGCCTTGTCCAGGGCCTCCAGGGCGACACCGAAGGATTCGTCCTCGAAGTCCGTATCCTCGAAGTAATTGGTCTTACGGCCCAGGGAATCCGTCATGGGCAGCAGGGGCTCCCGGCCCAGGTAGCGGTCCTGCGGAAGCTGGATGACCTTGGTCGTCTGGGCTTTGGTGTACCAGAAAGAGAACTGGGCCAGCCGGGCGGAAAGGTCTTCCGGATAGTCGGCAACCCATTTGTCCACCAGGGTTTCCACGCCTACGCCGGCGGCTCCCACGTGGGTTACCAGATTATTGTAACGGCGGAGGTAGTCCTCCGGGGAAGAGGTCTGTGCAAAAAGGGAAAAGGTCAGCACGAGGGCTGCCGCAAGGGTGAGGATTCTTTTCATCGGATATCCATTCTGATTCTTCGGTCTTTGGGATAGAGGTTGTTGCACCGGCGCCCGAGGTTCTTCCCGGGGCCGAGCGGATGGCCTTGGTAGGTCAATGTCAGGAGTCCCAGCGGAGCGTCCGGGATGCTGATGGCATCGCCGTGGAGATACCGCAGGGCGGTTTCCCGGTCCAGGTCCCAGGTCGGATACGGATCGGGTGGCGGCACCGGCAGCTCCGCCTTGAAAAGGGAGAAGACGTCGGCCGTGCGGACCGTTTCCGGCTCCCCGTGCTTCACGAGGACGGCGGCATATTGGCCTTCCCCGGGGACGAATCCCGGATAGAGGGCGTATCCGCTGTCCGTATGGACCGCAGGCGGGAGTTCCCCGAAATCGAGGACATCGGCCCCCAGCTCCGAGGCGATCCAGGCGACGGTGCCGTCATTCTCCTTCCGGTTGAACGTGCAGGTGGAGTAGATCAGGACACCGCCGGGCTTCAGGGCCGACCAGACGTCGGACAGGATCCGGCGGCTCCGCGCGGCGCAGAAGTCCACCGCCTCCGGCGACCAGTCCTCCACGGCTTTCTCGTCCTTGCGGAACATGCCCTCGCCGGAGCAAGGGACGTCCGTGACGATGAGGTCGAAGACCGTCTTTCCGGTAAAGGCCGACGGATCCCGGGACACCACGCCTACCCGGGGATCGCCCCAGGTGCGGACATTGGAACGGAGAACGCCGAAGCGGTTGCGCATTACTTCATTGGCAATCAAGGAATAACGGTCGCCGAAACGCTCCCGGAGCGAAGCGGCGAGATCCGTCGTCTTCCCGCCCGGGGCGGCACAGAGGTCCAGGACGTTCAGTCCGGCATCGAACCGGTCCAGGACCTTCCTCAGCAGCGCTCCCACGAACATGGCCGACGAGTCCTGCACGTAGTAGCATCCGGCATGGAACAAGGGGTCGAGCGTGAAAATGGGGCGTTCCTTCAACAGATACCCGTACGGGCTCCAGGGAATGCGCTCCGCCCCTTCGAAGGGGCACTCGGCGAGTTTGGAAGGGTTCAGGCGGACGGACACGGAGGGTTCGCCGGAGAGCGCCTCCAGCACCACGCCGGCCCTTTCCGGGCCGATCTCCTCCGGCAGCCTCCGGATGAAAGCCTCCGGGAGCATCACAGGCCGAACTGGGAAGGGTCGAAACCTTCGGGCATCTTGCCGTTGGACACGTCCACGAGGCCGTCCACGACCTTGTTCAGGGCATCCTTGAGCTTGCCGCCCAGCATCATCTTCATCATGAGATTGAGGTCCGCCTCCAGCTTGATCCAGAACTCCGTCTTGTAGGGCTCGGAGGGGCAGGCGTCGAAGTGCAGTTCGATGTGGAAGGCGAACGGGGCGCCGAAGTCCACCAGCTCGATGCGGGAATAGGGCACGCGCTCATGGACCTTCACGCCGATGTTGAAGCCCTGCACCGTCGCAGTGATGGTGTCATAATCGGCCTCGACGCCCTGTTTCTTGTCCTCGGGAAGCATCGTGAGGAAGTTCCTGAGGTCCGCGAAGGTCATATATAATTCATAAGGTTGGCGGGAAACGATCCCGTGCTTGCTTTCAATTTCGGTCATAATCCATTATCTTTGCAACCTGCAAATATAGCAAATATTATGCACAAGATCTATTTCGAGAAGCGCTGCATCATCATCTGCACCCCGGACGACGAGGCCCTGGCCGATCCGAACTCGGTCGAGTTCCATGTCGGCGACCGGGTGGATGTCCATGCCCTCGTGCGGATGTTCGAGGTCCAGGACACGCTTTCCCGCATCTATATCCCTTCCGACGACACGGAACAGGCCTACCGCCGCATCTGCGCGGAATTCAAGGAGGTCAATGCGGCCGGCGGGCTGGTCTCCAACCGGCGCGGCGACTTCCTCCTCATCTCCCGAAGCGGCCTCTGGGACCTCCCCAAGGGCCATCAGGAAGCCGGCGAGGACATCGAGGTGACGGCACTCCGCGAAGTACAGGAGGAAACCGGCGTGGACCAGCTCCAGCTGCGGCGCCTCATCTGCGTCACCGACCATTGTTACCTGCGGAACGATATCTGGCACCTCAAGCACACCTGGTGGTACGACATGCTGTACATGGACCCCACCAACCTCACCCCCCAGCGCGAGGAGGACATCACCAAGGCCGCCTGGGTCGCCAAATCCAGCCTGCCCCCGTTCCTCAAGAACACCTATCCCTCCATCCAGGAGGTCTTCCGGGAGGCGCGGATCTAGACAGCGTGAAACTTTTTTCCGACGGCATACGTATTATAATAGTATCAACGTTGACGCGTATATGAAACTTTCGCAATTCGCATTCGATCTTCCGCAAGAGCGGATCGCCACGGAACCGGTCCGCTGGCGGGATGAAGCCCGCATGATGGTTCTCCACAAGGATACGGGGGAAATCGAGCACCGGATCTTCAAGGACATCGTGGACTACTTCGGCAAGGGCGACACGTTCGTCCTCAACGATACGAAGGTATTCCCGGCCCGCCTCTACGGCAAGAAGGAGAAGACGGGGGCCGACATCATGGTCTTCCTTCTCCGTGAGCTCAACCGCGAGCAGCGCCTGTGGGACGTGATCGTGGACCCGGCCCGGAAAATCCGCATCGGCAACAAACTGTATTTCGGGGACGACGAATCCCTGGTGGCCGAGGTGATCGACAACACCACCTCCCGCGGCCGCACCCTGCGTTTCCTGTATGACGGTCCGTACGAGGACTTCAAGGAGGCCCTGTTCGCCCTGGGCGAGACGCCGGTCCCGACTTGGGTGAAGGAGAAGGTCACCCCGCAGGATGCCGAGGATTTCCAGACCATCTTCGCCGCGCACGAAGGCGCCGTGTCCGCCCCGGCGGCCGGCCTGCACTTCAGCCGCGAGCTCTTCAACCGCATGATTCTCAAGGACATCGAGAAAACCTTCATTACGGTCCACATGGGCATCGGCCACTTCCGTCGCGTGGATGTGGAGGATCTTTCCAAGCACCGGATGGACTCCGAGCGCCTCATCATCGGCGAGAAGGCCGCCGCGGACATCAACAAGGCCAAGCGGACCGGCAAGAAGGTCGTCGCCGTGGGCGTGACCGTGATGCGCGGCCTGGAGACCTATGTGACCACCACCCATGAGGTGAACGTCTTTGACGGATGGACCAACAAGTTCATCTTCCCGCCCTACCAGTACTCCGTCCCGGATGCCGCCGTCTCGAACTTCCATCTCCCGCAGAGCACGATGCTCATGTGCGTCGCGGCCTTCGGCGGATACCAGAACGTGATGAACGCCTACAAGGTCGCCCTGGAGGAAGGATACCGGTTCGGACCCTACGGAGACGCCCTGCTGATCCTGTAAAAACGAACGGAAACATTAATTTGCATACTGAAACAACACCAATCGGAAACGATTCGTGTTGTTTTTCGTTTTCCTGTCTTACCTTTCGGGCAAAAAAGATGCAGGACAACGACGAAAGAACCGCCCTCTGCGCCCTGAACCGGGTGCTGGGCTACCAGCCCGTCACCGGGCATGGCCTGATGGCCGCCTTCGGGTCGGCCATGAACGTTTTCAGACAGGATCCCGACACGCTCCGGATGGTCCTCGGGGCGGACCGGGCAGTCGCGGATCAGCTGACGCCCCGGGAACTGGATTGGGCTGCCCGGGAACTGGAAAAGATCCGGGAACAGGGGTTCCGCTTCATCGCCTTCGGGGATGAAGACTATCCCGAACTCCTCTCCGAATGTCCCGACCCGCCGCTGGGACTCTATTTCAACGCCGCCTCTTCCCCGGCGGAGGTGTTCGGCCTCCGTCCCGCCATCGCGGTCGTGGGGACCCGCGACCTGAGCCCCTACGGGCGGGAGTGGTGCCGGCGTATCGTCCTCGCGATGGGAGAATCCTCGGGCGCCCCCCTCATCGTCAGCGGGCTCGCTTTCGGAGCCGATGCCGTCGCCCACCGGACCGCCCTGGAATGCGGTCTCCCCACCGTGGGCGTGATGGCGACGGGCATCGAGAAAGTCTATCCCTGGCAGCATGAGTCCCTGGCCGGAGAGATCGTGCGCACTCCGGGGAGCGCCGTCGTCACCGACTACCCCACCGGAAGCGCTCCCGTCGCCCTGAACTTCATTCGCCGGAACCGGATCATCGCCGGGCTCACCCGCGCCACCGTCGTCATCGAGTCCAAGACCAAGGGCGGGAGCCTCCTCACGGCCAAATATGCCAACGACTACGACCGTGACGTCTATGCCCTGCCGGGCCGGGTCGGCGACCTCCGTTCCGCCGGCTGCAACTCCCTCATCCGCCAGCGGATGGCTGACATCATCACCGATCCGGAGGACCTGGTGGAGCGTCTCGGGCTCGGGAAAACGCTCCGCCGGCGGAAAGAGGGACTGGAGCTCCTCCTGCATCGGAAATACGGCCCGGACAGCCCGCTGATCCCATTCGCCCTGCTGGTCAAGGGGAAGCCCGGCATCTCCTACGAGGAGATCGTCCGGGAGAAAGGCTGGAGCTGGGGGACGGTGCTGGAGTATGCCGGAACCCTGGAGGCCGACGGTTTTTTGCACACGGACCTTCTCCAGCGGTGTACGATTCCGGCAAAAAATGCGTAAATTTGCGTATTGCAAACCACACGCATGCTCATCGACACCCATACCCATTTCTACGACGAGTGGCTCCTGCCCGACGCGGAGGCGGCCATCTCCCGCGCCCTCGAGGCAGGTGTGGGCAAGATGGTCCAGGCCGATGTGGACAGCCGCGAACGCGACGCCCTCTGGGAGATCAACGACCGTCACCCGGGCGTCCTGTATCCGATGGTCGGGCTGTATCCCTGTTCCGTGGGGGCGGATTGGAAGGAGGAGATCGACAGGATGCTCCCCTATCGGGAACGGGGCGTCGTCGCCGTTGGGGAAATCGGCCTCGACTACCATGAGGGAGACGAGGACCGGGCCTTGCAGAAGGAAGCCCTCCGCGTCCAGCTGGAACTGGCCTCGGAATGGGACCTTCCGGTCAACATCCACCTCCGGGACGCCTGGGGAGACCTTTTCTCCATCCTGGAGGACTGCCGGCACCTGCACCTGAGGGGCATCCTGCACTGTTTCTCCGGAAGTTTCGAGGTCTATGAGCGGGCCCGACGGTGCGGAGACTTCTCCGTGGGCATCGGCGGTGTCGTTACCTTTAAGAAAGCGTCGCTGGCGGAGACCGTCAAGCGCATCCCCCTCGAACACATCGTCCTGGAAACGGACGCTCCCTACCTCGCCCCGGTCCCGAACCGGGGGAAGCGGAACGAAAGCGCCTACCTTCCGCTGGTTTGCGCGAAAGTGGCCGAACTCAAGGGGCTTACCTTCGACCAAGTCGAGGCAGCCACCACCCTGAACGCAGAAAAACTGTACCGGATATGAAAGCATCCGCCATCCTGATCATCTACACGGGCGGCACCATCGGCATGAAACAGGACCCGGTGGACCAGACCCTGAAGCCCTTCGACTTCAGCCAGATCGCCGACGAAGTCCCGGAACTGCGCAAATTCGCCGTCCGGATCGATTCCTATACGTTCGACCCGCTTATCGACTCCTCCGACGTGGAGCCGTCCCTGTGGGTCCGGCTCGCCCACCTGGTCCGGGACCGGTACGACGACTACGACGGGTTCGTCATCCTGCACGGGACGGATACGATGGCCTATTCGGCGTCGGCCCTGAGCTTCATGCTGGAAGGGCTCACCAAGCCCGTCATCTTCACGGGGAGCCAGCTCCCGATCGGCGTTCCCCGTACGGACGGCAAGGAGAACCTCATCTCCGCCGTGGAGATCGCCGCGGCGGCGGATAACGACGGACACGCGATGGTCCCCGAAGTGTCCATATGCTTCGACTCGGTCCTGATCCGGGGCAACCGGGCCACGAAACTGAGCGCCGAGGCCTTCAACGCCTTCGCCTCCCCCGACTGCCCGCCCCTGGCGGAGGCCGGCATCCGCATCCGGTACAACCGCGGCGTCATCCGCTATCCGGACGACTGGTCGCAGCCGCTCCGGGTCCACGACCGGCTGGACACGCGCGTCGCCATCCTCAAGGTCCATCCCGGCATCACGCCCGAGCTCGTGACCGTCTTCCTCCTCGCCCCCGAGATCCGCGCCGTCATCCTGGAAACTTACGGATCCGGCAACGCCATCACCCGCCCCTGGTTCCTCTCCCTTGTCCGGGCCGCCGGGAAGTCCAAGGTAATCGTGAATGTAACCCAGTGTAAATCAGGATCCGTGAATATGGACATCTACGCGACGGGGAAAACCTTGAAGCTCGCCGGTGTCGTCTCGGGATACGATATCACGACCGAAGCGGCGCTCGGAAAACTGTTTGTCCTGCTGGGTGAAAACGGAGATAACGAGGCTGTCAAAAGCCGTTTCGGAGAGGACCTGTTTGGCGAAATAAGCAAATAATCCTTTGCCGTTTGAAAATTATTTCCTAAATTGCACGGACTTTTGGTAAAGACCGCTTTAAGAACGAAAATTTATTAACTACTAATTCAACTTATAACTAACAACAACACAAAAACGATTATGAAAAAGTTTTTCATGTTTTTGGCAGTTGCCGGTCTCATGACCTTCACTGCGAACATCGCTTCCGCCCAGGACGAGGCTGCCGCCCCTGCCGCTACCGAGCAGGTCGCCGCTGCTGAGCCGGTCACCGACCTCTTCGCCGGTTCCGGTGAGGAAGTTCCTCTGCACCAGGCCCTCAAGACCAAGTTCATCGAAGGTGGCGCCGGCTTCATGAGCCTCATCCTCATCTGCCTCATCCTCGGTCTTGCTCTCGCGATCGAGAGAATCCTGTATCTCTCCTTCTCCAAGACCAACACCACCAAGCTCCTTGACAAGGTCGAGGAAGCGTTCAAGAAGGGTGGCGTGGAAGAAGCCAAGAAGGTCTGCCGCGAGACCCGCGGTCCTGTCGCTTCCATCTTCTACCAGGGCCTCCTCCGCGCCGACCAGGGTGTCGACGTCGTCGAGAAGACCATCGTCTCCTACGGCTCCGTCCAGATGAGCCTCATGGAGAAGGGCCTCGGCTGGATCTCCCTGTTCATCGCCATCGCCCCGTCCCTCGGATTCCTTGGTACCGTTATCGGTATGATCCAGGCCTTCGACGCCATCCAGGCTGCCGGTGACATCTCCCCGAACGTTGTTGCGGGTGGTATGAAGGTCGCTCTGATCACCACCGTCGGCGGTCTGATCGTCGCCCTCATCCTTCAGGTTTTCTACAACTACATCCTGTCCAAGATCGACACCCTCACCATCGATATGGAGGACGCCTCCATCCGCTTCGTCGACACGATGGTCAAGTACAACAAGTAATCCATAACGAACCAGATAATCCAAGTAACAATGGAAAATCCGTTATACGCAAAAATCTTCAAATGGGTTAGCTGGGCGATCATCCTCGTCAGCGTCGTCCTCGCCGCCTGGGCATTCACCCAGTTCGGCGGAAGCGGCGAAGGTGCAGCGGTGGAGACACTGCTCTACTTGGCCTATGCGATGATCATTCTCGCATTGGTCGCAGTTCTGTGCATCGGTCTCTACATCTCAGCGAAAACCGACCCCAAGAGTCTCGTGCGTATCGGTATCGGCCTCGGTGCCGCCGTTATCCTGGCTCTGGTAGCCTATTTTATGGCTTCCGGTGCCCCGGCCATCGGCTTCACCGGTGCTACCCCGCCCAGCGCATCCGAGCTCAAACTCACCGATACGATCCTGAACCTCACCTACATCCTGGCCGTGGCCGCCGTTGTCGCGATCATCGTTGGCGAGGTATTCTCTTCGATCCGCAATAAAAAAGCGTAAAGATCATGGCAAAGAAAACACCGGAAATCAACTCTAGCTCAACAGCGGACATCGCGTTCCTGCTGCTCTGCTACTTCCTGATGACCACCACGATGGGTGACCAGTCAGGTCTGCAGCGCCGTCTGCCCCCGATTCCTGATTCCAAGCAGGCCCAGGACCAGAAGGTGAACCGCCGTAACATCGTTATCGTGCGTATCAACTCTGCAGATAAGCTTTTTGCCGGTAATGAAGCCATGGATATCGCCTATCTGAAAGACAAGATGAAGGAGTTCCTTGCGAACCCTGCCAACGACCCGAACCTCCCCGAAAAGGAAGAGAAGGAGATCGAAGGCAAGACTTATCAGGTTTCCAAGGGTGTCATCTCCCTGCAGAACGACCGTGGTACCAGCTACCAGGCCTACATTGCAGTGCAGAACGAACTCGTCAAGGCCGTGAATGAACTCCGTGACGAATTCTCCATGCGCGAGTTTGGCAAGAAATTCTCCCGTCTTTCCGAGGATCAGCAGGAAATCGTCAAGAAGGCCGTCCCTCAGAACATTTCCGAGGCCGAGCCTAAGGATACTGGTAAAAAATAAAGGAGGAAAGGAATATGTCTAAATTCGGAGGTTCAAGAAACAACAAGAGTGTTCCCGGCATTTCCTCGGGTTCCCTCTCCGATATCGTGTTCATGCTCCTGTTCTTCTTCATGGTGACCACCCAGATGCGTGAGACGGAGAACAAGGTCATCGTCAAGCTCCCGGAGGCCTCCGAGGCCGCCAAGCTCGAGCGCAAGGACCTCTCCGCCAACATCAACATCGGATCGCCTACCCGCCAGTATCAGGCCATGTACGGTACCGACGCCCGTATCCAGCTGAACGATTCCTTCAAGACCATCGACGACATCCGCGACTTCATCGCCTCCGAGCGTGACGCCATGTCCGAGGCGGACCGTTCCCTCATGACCGTCAACCTCCGCGTTGACGAGGATGTGAGAATGGGTATCGTCTCCGATGTCAAGCAGGAGCTGCGCCGTTGCTCCGCCTTGAAGATCATGTACGCTTCCAGAAAAGCCGGCGGAGACAAATAGTCCCCGCAGATCATAATTTCAAGAAAGCAGTCCCTCGTGGACTGCTTTTTTGTATTTTTTCCGTATCTTTGTACGATTTAGCGCAACAATCAATATGAAAAGAATCAAGATCAAGGAGCTGCTCGGCATGGATCCGGGTGCAGAGGTACTGGCCAAAGGTTGGGTCCGGACCAAGAGAGGCAACAAACAGGTGAAATTCATCGCCCTGAACGACGGCTCCACCATCAACAATATCCAGGTCGTCGCGAATACGGAGATCATCGACGACGAGACCATCAAGCGGATCACCACCGGTGCGTCCATCGCCGTGAAGGGCGAACTCGTCGCTTCCATCGGCAGCGGCCAGCATGTGGAGATCCAGGCGAAGGAGATCGAGGTCATCGGCGAATGCGACCCGATGCGTTTCCCGCTCCAGAAGAAGGACACCTCCCTGGAGTATCTCCGCAGCGTCGCACACATGCGCCTCAGGACCAACACCTTCGGTGCCGTCCTCCGCATCCGCCACGCGATGGCTTTCGCCATCCACAAGTTCTTCAATGACAAGGGCTTCGTCTATCTCCATACCCCGCTCATCACCGAATCCGATGCGGAGGGCGCCGGCGACATGTTCCAGGTCACCACGATGGATCTCAAGAACATCCCGCTGGACAAGAAGGGCAACGTGGATTTCTCCAAGGACTTCTTCGGCAAGAAGACCAGCCTCACCGTGAGCGGCCAGCTCGAGGGTGAGCTCGGCGCCACCGCCGTGGGCGAGATCTACACCTTTGGTCCTACCTTCCGGGCGGAGAACTCCAACACCCCGCGCCACCTCGCGGAGTTCTGGATGATCGAACCGGAGATGGCTTTCTATGATATCAACGACGACATGGAGCTGGCCGAGGAATTCGTGAAGTACCTCGTCCAGTACGCCCTGGACCACTGCATGGACGATCTCCAGTTCCTCAACGACAAATATGACGAGGGTCTCATCGAACGCCTCCAGAGCGTGCTCGGCATCGCCTTCCAGCGCGTCACCTACACCGAGGCCGTGGAAATCCTCGAAAACGCCATCGCGAACGGCAAGCAGTTCGAGTATCCGGTCCACTGGGGTACGGACTTCCAGAGCGAGCACGAGCGCTACCTCGTGGAGCAGCACTTCGGAAAGCCGGTCATCCTCATCGACTTCCCCAAGGACATCAAGGCCTTCTACATGAAGCAGAACGAGGACGGACGGACCGTCCGCGGCATGGACGTCCTCTTCCCGAAGATCGGCGAGATCATCGGCGGCTCCGAGCGTGAGGCGGACCTGAAGAAACTTGAGACCCGCATCGACGAACTGGGCATGTCCCGGAAGAACCTCGAGTGGTACATCGACACCCGCCGTTACGGCACCGTGCCGCACAGCGGCTTCGGCCTCGGCTTCGAGCGCCTGCTGCTCTTTGTCACCGGCATGGCGAACATCCGCGACGTCATCCCGTTCCCGCGCACCCCGAAGAACGCCGAGTTTTAAGAGAATAACCGCCTAACCACACCGCAACGCTATGCTTGTCATCGGTATCGCCGGAGGATCCGGCTCAGGAAAGACCACGGTCGTCAGGGCCATCACGGAGCAGCTCCAAGGCAGGGTGACCGTCATTCCGCAGGATTCCTACTACAAGGATTCCAGCCACGTGCCCGTCGAGGAAAGGAAGAACATCAACTTCGACCATCCCGACGCCATCGACTGGAAGCTCATGTGCCAGCAGATCCGGGAACTCAAGCAGGGCAAGACCATCCAGCAGCCGGTGTACTCCTACATCACCTGCTCCCGGTCCACGACGGAAACCGTCACCGTGGAACCGGCGGAGGTCATCATCGTGGAAGGCATCCTCATCTTCACCTGCAAGGAGCTCCGCGACCAGCTGAACATCAAGATCTTCGTGGATGCCGATGACGACGACCGCGTCCTCCGCATCATCGTCCGGGACATGGCCGAGCGCGGCCGCGACATCCAGACCGCCATCGAGCACTACTGCGAGACCGTGAAGCCTATGCACCTGCAGTTCATCGAACCCTCCAAGCGCTACGCCGACATCATCGTTCCCCAGGGCGGCCACAACAAGGTGGCGATCGACGTCCTGACGACGACCGTGGAGGAAGCATTGGAAAAACGCAGCAAGCGCCGCAGATGAAACTCACTCCCGACCAGAAAGCAGGCCTTCTTATCACCGCGATCGTGCACCTCGCGGTGATTATCGTCTTGCTGCTAGGCGGGATCGGCTACTCCCTTCAGCGGGAGAATTCCTTCGTGCTGGATTTCACGAAACAGGAGGAGAAAGAGGAGCTGGAGCGCCAGGTGGAACTGAAGCAGAACGCCCTGGAGCAGTTGGAAAGCATGATTGCCGCGCAGCGGATGGAAGTACGGAACGTCACCGTGAACCGTTCCACCCAGCTCAAGGACGACCGCAACACCGATGCGGACCAGCTGTACCGCGATGCCGAACGCCTCGCCAAGGATCTCCGTGATGGCCAGAACCGCGTCCAGGAAGACCCCGAGGACCTGGTCCAGGATCCCGTCACCCCTTCCAAACCCGAGCCCCGCAAGAAAGAGACCTACAGCGGTCCCTCCGTCCTTTCCTGGTCCCTGGACGGGCGCAAGGCCACCCATCTCCCCATCCCCGCCTACCGCTGCGTGGGCGCCGGCCAGGTAACGGTGATCATCACGGTCAACAACCAGGGTAAAGTCATCGACGCCAAGGTCGATAACGGCTCTTCCTCCGGCGACGGCTGCCTCCGCGCCTTCGCCACCCGCGCCGCCCGCATGAGCCTCTTCAACGCATCCACCACCGCCCCCGCCCGTCAGATGGGGACGATTACCTATGCGTTCATTGCGCAGTAAAGGGTAAAGCAGCTAAATCAACTCATCCCGCTCCCGCATGTCCTTGAGCCTCAGCTGAAGGGTGGAGGAGCCGCGATAGAAGTTCTCGACGATGGAGTAGCAGACGTCGATGGGGTTGCCAGCCTTGATGTGGTCGTAGAAGTCGGCCATGTTGAAGCCGATGGCCGGAATCTGGCGATAGGGCTGGGATTCCTGCATGAGGTCCAGCTTGAGATGCACGCCGCCGGCGCCTACTTTGCGGCCGTTGCCGGCGTCATACACGTCCTCGGTGAGGAAGACAGGATTCGCATTGCCGGGGCCGAAGGGCTGGAACTGCTTGAGGATGCGGAAGAATTTCGGGGTGATCTGCGAGAAATCCAGCCGGGCGTCGATGTCCACGACCGGGGTGAGTTCCTGCTTGGTGATGTTGCCGGAAACGAAGGTGTTCATCCGCCGGCAGAATTCTTCCAGGTTCTCCTCCTTCATCGTGAGGCCGGCGGCATACACATGGCCGCCGAAGTTCTCCAGGAGGTCCGCACAGCTCTCGATGGAGGCATACAGGTCGAATCCAGCGACGCTGCGGGCCGATCCGGTGACGAATCCGTTGGACTTGGTAAGCACGACCGTAGGCTTGTAATAGGCCTCCACGAGGCGGGAGGCGACGATGCCCACGACACCCTTGTTCCAGGTGGGATTATACACGATGGTCACGTTCTCCGTCTCCAGGGCGGTGCCGTTCGCAACCATCTCCAGGGCTTCCTGGGTGATCTCCCGGTCGATATTCTTACGCTCGTTGTTGTTGTCGTTGATCTTCTCGCCGATCTGGAAGGCCGAACGGTCGTCCATCGCCGTGAGGAGCTCCACGGCCAGCCGCCCGGATTCCATACGGCCGGCGGCATTGATCCGGGGACCGATCTTGAACACGATGTCGTCGATGCCCACGTGGCCGGGTTCCAGCTTCGCGAGGTTGATCATCGCCAGCAGGCCCTTGCGCGGATTCTCGTTCAGCCGCTTGAGGCCGTAGTGCGCCAGGACGCGGTTCTCCCCCACCATGGACACGAGGTCGGAGGCGATGGACACCACCTGCAGGTCCAGGAGGGGTTCCAGGGATTCGAAGTCGATGTTGTATTTCTGGGAATAGCCCTGGACGAACTTGAAGCCCACGCCGCAGCCGCAGAGGTCGTCAAACGGATAGTGGTCGTCCTCCCGCTTGGGATCCAGCACCGCCACCGCACCCGGGAGCTCATTCTCCGGAAGATGGTGGTCGCAGATGATGACGTCGATGCCCTTGCTCCGGGCATACTCCACCTTCTCGATGGCCTTGATGCCGCAGTCCAGGGTGATCAGGAGGTCGATGCCGTTGTCCGACGCCCAGTCCAAGCCCTTGTAGGAAAGGCCATAACCCTCATCATAGCGGTCTGGAATGTAGTACTCGACCCGCTTGGTGAAGCGGCGGACGAAGGAATAGACCAGGGCGACGGCCGTCGTGCCGTCCACATCGTAGTCACCATACACCAGGACTTTCTGGCCTTTCGTAATGGCCTCATGCAGCCGCTCCACGGCCTTGTCCATGTCCTTCATCAGGAACGGATCGTGCAGATCGTCGAGGGAAGGGCGGAAAAACCGGCGGGCCTGTTCAAAGGTTTCCACGCCGCGCTGGACCAGCAGCTCCGCCAGAACCCGGTCCACACCGAGTTCCGTCGCCAGCCGTCCCACCGTTTCCGGATTTCCCGGTTCCCGGACGGTCCATTTCCGCTCCGAAATGCCCATAGTCCTACAAAATTACGAAATCGGATCGGCAAAAGCAAGAAAAACCGGAGCGCTCCGACGAAACCGGCTTCCACCCTTCGCTTCTCAGCCAGGGTGTTTTGTACAAGGTGTGATTTCAGGTGGCATATCTTGTACGTAAAACTTGCTTGGAGGATGTTCCCGCGTACAAGGTGTCACACATGAAAACACACCTTGTACGACAGTGAATCAGAAAAGCCAGCTGATGCCGCCGGAGATGGAGAAATACCAATGGACGGGCTTTTCGGAAGGAGCGCCCACGGGGCGGTCGGTGAGCGGGTCGATGGACTGTTGGAATTCGGTGAAGTTGTTTGTGACCAGGTAGTGGAACGCCGGCGAAAGGTCCAGGCTGAAGCGCCAGATGGGGATGCTGAGGTTGAAACCGGCATCCGCCGTGAGCATGAAGCGATGGTTGAGGCGGATGCCTTCATCGGATTCGTAACGGGTGCCGTCCATGGAATACCCCTTCGTCTGCCTGTAAACGGTACCGTGCCCGAGCATATAGCCCGGCGTTACGCCCGCGAAGATCTCCGCCCGGCGGAACAGGGAAAGCAGGAACACGCCGATCCCCCTTCCGAAGGACTCCTTTGCGTCATAATCCATTCTGGCGTCGTGAGCCAGTTGGGAGGCCGCGCTTTCCGCTCCACGGACCATGGTTTCCCCCCAGCTCTGCGTCCCGGTTCGGAAAACCGCCGCAACCGGAAGGCCGATCCCGTCCTGGACCGACGTATTCTCCGTCTGGTACAGCAGGCCGGCCCGCCATCCCCAGTGTCCGGAATAGCGCCGGGTGTAATTCAGGGAAAGGAAGGCGTCACCGGAAGACATCCGGGAATCCATCGGCGTCCAGTATCCATATTCGGCGCGAACGGCATTCCAGCTCAGATCCGGATCGAAACCGGGCTTTTCCTGGGCATGAGCCGAAACGGCAGCCACGGCAAGGGCCACCAGCAACGCGGTAAGTTGTCTCATGGTCTGTGAATTTCCTAGATCCCTTCCAATTCTATGCCATCCTGCTTCCACCACTCCGTATCCGGTTCGTTGAACGGGATGAGGAAAGGATTGGTCGTAGCTTCACGGCCGATGGAGGTGGGATGACCGTGGCCGGGGATGACATCGGTGTCGCCGGGAAGGCCCATGACCTTGTCCATGACGGACTTGATGAGGGAGTCGTAATCGCCGCCTTCGAGATCGGTCCGGCCGATGCTGCCGGCAAAGAGCGTGTCGCCGGAAAGGAGAACCCCTGCCGCCTCGCAGTAGTAGCAAACGCAGCCGGGCGTATGGCCGGGGGTGGTGATGACTTGCCAGTCCGTCCCGCCGGCATGGATGACCTGCCCGTCCGAAACGTCCTGATAGTCGAACGGTTCCACGGTCTTATGGATCTGGAGCCGGTCCAGCAGGGAGGACCCGAAGCGGAGGGAATAATCGTCGGCCTTGCTCATATAGACGGGGCAGCCGAAGCGCTTTACCAGCGGTGCAACGCCCCAGGTATGGTCAAAGTGCCCATGGGTGAGAAGGATGGCGTCGGGGGAGAGGGCATTGTCCCGGAGGAACGAGAGCACCTGCTCTTCCTCCTCGTCCCGGAAGAAGCCGGGATCCGCGACGACGCAGGGCGTAAGTCCCTCACCCTTTGCGGAATCTTCCCAGAGGACGACGCAGTTCTCGCCCAGCGGATTGACCTGAAATATCTTGACCTGAAGCATGGCTCAATCGGATTAGGTTGCAAATTTACGGATATTTTCCCAACTTTGTAAAGATAAGCACCCATCTGTATGCACATCGGAATCGCAGGCAATATCGGCAGCGGAAAGACCACGCTCACCACCCTCCTCGCCCGGCACTATGGCTGGACACCGAAGTTCGAATCGGTGACCTATAACCCCTATCTGGCTGATTATTATGCGGATATAAAGCGTTGGTCCTTCGCCCTGGAGATGTATTTCCTGAACAAGCGCCTCCATGACGTCATCGAGATCGCGAAGTCCGACGAAGTCGTCATCCAGGATCGCACCGTGATGGAGGGCGTCCACATTTTCGTCGCGAACAACTATGCGCAGGGGAACCTCTCGGAACGGGACTACAATACGTTCATGGATTCCTACAACGTGATGATGGAGGTCGTGAAACAGCCGGACCTGCTGATCTACCTGAAAAGTTCCATCGAGCACCTCGTCGCCCAGATCGCCAAGCGCGGCCGGGACTACGAGCAGAGCATCTCCATCGAGTATCTCGCCGGTCTGAACGAACGGTATGAGGAGTGGATCGGGAACTACACCGGACGCCTCATCACCATCGACGTGGACAACCTGGATTTCCTGAACCGGCCGGAGGATTTCGCCCTCATCACGGACCGTATCGACGCGGAACTGTATGGTTTATTCTGATTTATTTGCTACTTTTGTAAAAATATAGACGCTATGCATATCGCTATCGCCGGAAATATCGGCAGCGGAAAGACGACGCTGACCAAGATGCTTGCCGCCCATTACGGCTGGACCCCGAAGTTCGAATCCGTGGATTTCAATCCCTATCTCGCGGATTTCTACGAGGATATGGAGCGCTGGTCCTTCAACCTCCAGATCTACTTCCTGAACAAGCGTTTCCAGGATGTGGTGGAGATTTCCAAGCAGAAGGACATCATCATCCAGGACCGCACCATCTACGAGGACGCCCGCATCTTCGCCCCGAACCTCCATGCGATGGGCCTGATGAGCACCCGGGATTTCGAGAACTACAGCGACCTCTTCGACCTGATGATGTCCCTCGTGAACCCGCCGGACCTGCTGATCTATCTCCGCAGTTCCATCCCGAACCTCATCGCCCAGATCCAGAAGCGCGGTCGTGAATACGAGCGCTCCATCCGCATCGACTACATCACCGGCCTGAACCAGCGCTATGAGGACTGGATCAAGGACTACAAGTCCCGCCTCCTGATCGTGGACGTGGACACCATCAAGTTCGAGAACCGTCCGGAGGACTTCCAGATCATCACCGACAAGATCGACGCCGAACTGTTCGGCCTGTTTCCTTCCGAATAACGGAGGGAACTTTTTTATTATCAATACAATATGACAGAAAGACCTACGATTATCGACTTCGTGGAGAAGTACTCCCGGCAGTTCGCCGACCACGTGTACCTCCGCGAGAAAGTCGATGGCACCTGGCGTGAGATCACCCAGGAACAGACCCGTAACGAGGCCTACCGCATCGGTGCCGGCCTGATTTCCCTCGGCCTGAAGAAAGGCGACAAGATCGCCCTCCTTTCCGAGAGCCGTGCGATGTGGATCATGGCCGAGCTCGGTGCCCTGTACGCCGGGGCGACCGACGTTCCCCTCTCCGTGAACCTCGGGGAAGGGAAGGACCTCGTCTTCCGTATCAACCATTCCGAATCCAAGTGGATCTTCGTATCCGGCAACCATCTGCCCAAGATCCGCGCCATCCTGCCGGAATGCCCCGATGTGGAAAAGGTCATCGTCTTCGACGACAATGCCTTTGACTATGAGAAACTGGGGGAGAAGGAGATCCGGATGTCCGCGATCCAGAAGATGGGCGACGAATTCCTGAAGGCCCACATGGACGAGTTCGTGGCCCGCTACCAGTCCATCGGCCCGGACGATTATGCCAACATCTCCTACACCTCCGGCACCACGGCGGATCCGAAGGGTATCCTCCTCACGCACCGGAACTACACGGCCAACGTTGCCCAGGGCAACTCCGTCATTTCCATCGGCGAGAACGAGGTGATGCTCATCATCCTCCCGCTGGACCACTGCTTCGCGCATGTGGCGGGCATGTACACGATGATGTACTACGGCGGCTCCATTGCCTTCGTGCCTATCGGCAAGAATGCCCTCGCCACCCTCCGGAATGTCCCGGCCGCCATCGCGGAGACGCGCCCGCACGTGATGCTGTCCGTCCCGGCCCTGGCCCGCAACTTCAAGAAGAACATCGAAGGCGGCATCAAGAAGCAGGGCCCGAAGGTGGAGAAACTCTTCAACTTCGCCCTCCAGAACGCCATCAAATACAACAAGGAGTACTATAACCGCGGCACCGGCGGAACCTTCTGGCGGAAGCCCCTCGTGGACCTCTTTGACAAGATCCTGTTCAAGAAAGTGCGCGAAAGCTTCGGCGGCCGGATGAAGTTCTTCGTGGGCGGCGGCGCCCTCCTGGACATCGAGCTCCAGCGCTTCTTCTGCGCCGTGGGCATGCCCATGTTCCAGGGCTACGGCCTCACCGAAGCCACCCCGATCATCTGTGCCAATTCGGCGGGCCACGCCCGGTTCGGCTCCTCCGGCCGCCTCGTCAAGCCCATGGACTGCGTGATCCTGGACGCGGAAGGCAAGGAAGTCCCGCACGGCACCCGCGGCGAGATCGTCATCCGCGGCGAGAACGTGATGGCCGGCTACTGGAAGAATCCCAAGGCCACGGCCGACACCGTCATCGACGGCTGGCTCCACACCGGCGACATGGGCTACATCTGCCCCGAAGATCCGGAGTTCCTGTATGTCGTGGGCCGGTTCAAGAGCCTCCTGATTTCCTCCGACGGCGAGAAGTATTCCCCGGAAGGCTTCGAGGACAACCTCACCGAGACTTCCAAGTATGTCAATGCCTGCGTGCTCCACAACAACCAGAATCCCTACTGCGTCGCCCTCATCGTTCCCGACAAGGCCGCGCTGAAGGAAGCCGTGGAAGCCAAGGGGCTGGACGCCGCTTCCGTCGAGGGCCGCAAGGCCATGCTGGACATCATCCAGGCCGAGGTGGACACCTACAAGAAGGGCGGCAAGCACGAAGGGGTGTTCCCGGAGCGCTGGCTCCCGACCGCCATCGGCATCTGCGACGAGGAATTCACCATCGCCAACAAGATGATGAACTCCACGATGAAGATCGTCCGTGGCAAGGTGGAGGAGCACTACGCCTCCCTGCTGGATTACCTCTATACCGCCGAGGGCAAGGATATCCGGAACGAACGCAACGTGGAGGCGCTGAAATAGCCTCCTGTCGCATCTCTTAAGCCCGGCTCGTCATGAGACCGGGCTTTTTTTGTACAAGGTGTGATTTCAAGCGGCACACCATGCACGTGAAAACCGTTTGTAGTCCATTTTCTTGTACAAGATGTCACATCTGAAATCACACCTTGTACAGGATGGCCTGAATCTCTTCCCGTTTCATCCCGAAGATGCGGGCGAGTTGCGCGACCGTCGTTTTCCGAGTCCGGTGGAAATAGGGAATGATGCGCATTTTCTGAAGGCGTGACAAAAACGCAGTCTCCAGACCGAACCAGCGGCGCGCCACTTCTGCGGCATCCTGGACCACTTCGCTGTCCGGACGGAACGTTCGTGGGGCATCCACCAGTTTTTCACGCATCTCCGCCGCGTTCAAGGTGCCGATGGTCCGGATGAAATAGGACTGGTCGTGATTGAAAGCCTGCTCCAGGTATTCCGTGTCGCAGAAACTATCCGGGACCAGATGCCCGTCCGCATCCATCAGCCAAGGCACGTCCGAAAGGTCATCTCCGGTGTGGAAATATGCCCGCCATTCCCTTCTGGTCAACTCCCGGACCCGCCAGGGCGGTCCTTTCCTCTCCGCAGGACAACCCGTTTTCTCCTTCCGGAACATGGCAGGATAACCCGACCAGGGATACTCATTGACGGGACAACCATTGTCCAATGCGTTTCTGGGGACATACGCCAGGGCATTCCGGACATACCAATCGATATCCAGGAGAAGGGCCTTCATGTCTGTCCGGCGAAGGATCTTCCGCTGACCGTATCTCCGGGATATCCACATGGATGCCATGCGTTTCACCTCTTCCCCATAGGCATCGGCATCCTCCTGGCAGGAAGCCAGGACGGTAACGTGGCTATGGTTGGAAACCACCGTGTAAATAACCACGATGACATTCTTCCGCCGCGATGCGACGGCGATGATCTTGACAAAGGCATCATAGTCATCATCATCACGGCATAGAACGGCACATTCCAGCCCTTCCAGGCATACATGGTACGGCTGGACATAACGGATGCTCCCGTCCGGGAGCACCCGCGAGACGATACGCTTCATCGGCTAACTCCTGCTTTTGGGAGGAGCGACGCCGGGGCCGAAGACCATGACCTTGCCACCGGTTTCCTCGAACGCTTTGCGGGCGGCCTGGAGGGATAGCGCCAAGTCGGCCGACGCCTCATTGAGGAATCCGACCATCTGGCGACGGTTCACGCTGACTCCGAGATCCGAGATGGCCAGCGCCCGGACCATCGCCAGGACGGCCTGCTCGTTACCTCCCCAGAGGGTTGTCATCATGGCCATGGCCAGTTCGACGACGGTTTGGTGGATGATGGACGGATCCTTGGAAGGATCGATATCCGTGTGGAAACGGATGTCATTTTCTCCGTAACGGAGCACTTCAAGAATTTTCTTCATGACGCACAAATCTTTCAACGCTTCGGCGAAAATAGCACATCCTTGAGTGAAATCCAAATCTTTTCCACCCAGGAAGACGTTCTTTTGTACAAGGTGTGTTTTCATGTGTGACATCTTGTACGCGGGAAGACCCTCCACGCAAGATTTACGTACAAGATATGCTATCTGAAATGACACCTTGTACAAAATCTTCCTCACGGCCAAATATTTGCAGAAAGATTTGGCCGTTCCGGAAAAACAATCTATATTTGCAGTGTAATAGCATACTAATACACACAAAATGCTGATCGAACTGAAGGGCGTCAACAAGACGTACGACAACGGGCAGCCCCTGCACGTGCTCAAAGGGATCGACCTCGCCATCGAACGGGGCGAGTTCGTGTCCATCATGGGCGCGTCCGGTTCCGGGAAGTCCACCCTCCTCAATATCCTGGGCATCCTGGACAATTATGATACCGGCGAATACTGGCTGGACGGGAAACTTATCCGCGACCTGAGCGAAAAGACGGCGGCGGACTACCGCAACCGGATGATCGGCTTCGTGTTCCAGAGCTTCAACCTGATCAGCTTCAAGACCGCGGTGGAGAACGTGGAACTTCCCCTTTATTATCAAGGAGTTCCACGGAAGAAACGGCACGAGATGGCCATGGAATACCTGGAGAAGCTGGGGCTCACGGACTGGGCCTCCCACTTCCCCAACGAGATGTCCGGCGGCCAGAAGCAGCGCGTCGCCATCGCCCGCGCCCTCATCACCCGCCCGCAGATCATCCTGGCCGACGAGCCCACGGGCGCCCTGGATTCCAAGACCAGCGTGGAAGTGATGCAACTGCTCAAACGCCTCAACCAGGAGGAAGGGATGACCATCATCGTGGTCACGCACGAAAGCGGCGTCGCCAACGAAACGGACAAGATCATCCACATCAAGGACGGGGTAATCGGGGAGATCGAAGAGAACAAGGGACACGACGCCTGGGGCGGACCGATGATGAAATGACATGCGGGAACTCTTCCACGAAATAGCCTCGACGCTGCGCAACAACAAGCTCCGGACGGCCCTCACGGGCTTCGCCGTCAGTTGGGGCATCTTCCTGCTGATCTGTCTGTTGGGCGCCGGGAACGGGCTCATGAATTCCTTCTTCGGAAACATGGAACAGTATGTGAGCCAGAGCATTTCCGTGGAAGGCTGGCGTACGTCCATGCCCTACAACGGCTATAAGGAGAACCGGGAGATCAAACTGGACAAGCGGGATGTCCTGCTCACGGAAAACGGAAAGTGGGGCGCCGAGATCGGCAACATCTCCACATCCACATCCTCCACCAGCGTCATGCTCAATCTGGACGGGCAGACGGTGAACGGCTGGCTCCTCGGCGCCATGCCGGGATATCGGGACCAGCAGAAGCTGCAGTTGTGGAAGGGTCGGTTCCTGAATCCGGACGACCTGAAGGAAAAGCGGAAGGTCATCGTCATCAATACCGCCCAGGCCAAGGAACTGAATCCGAAATCGCCCGAATCGGTCCTAGGCCGATGGGTCGCCGCCGGACCCATATCCTACCGCATCGTGGGCATCTACCATACGGATGAAACCAGCTTCAACCGCAGCTGTCCCATTCCCTACACCACCTACAAGGGCATATACGACAGTTCCGACAAGATCGAGCAGATCTCCTTCTCCGTCAACGGTCCCGTCACCCTGGAGGAGCATGAAGCCTTCGAAAAACAATACGGCAACGCCATCAAGCGGATCCACGACATCGCGCCGGAGGACCGGCGAGGCATCTGGATCAACAACGGCTACACCGAGAACATGCAGATGAACAAGGCGGGCCGCATCATCCGCACCGCCCTGTGGATCCTGGGCCTCCTCACCCTCGTGAGCGGCATCGTGGGCGTTTCCAACATCATGCTCATCACCGTGAAGGAGCGCACCCACGAATTCGGTATCCGGAAAGCCATCGGCGCCCGCCCGGGGGAAATCCTGAAACTCATCATCGCCGAGAGCATTACCATCACGGCCCTGTTCGGCTATGTGGGCATGTTCCTCGGCATGGTCGCCTGCCAGATCATGGACAAGACCGTGGGCCAGCAGGCCGTAGACATCGGCATCGAGAAAATCCAGATGCTGGTAAACCCTTCCGTGGGCCTGGACGTCGCCCTGGAGGCCACCCTCCTGCTCATCGTGGCCGGCACCCTCGCCGGCATCATCCCGGCCTGGAAAGCCGCGCGTGTCAAACCCATTGAAGCCCTGCGAGCGGAATGAGAGTGGACCGAGACACCTTCCGGGAGATCCTGGACAGCATCACCCGCAACCGAAGCCGCAGCATCCTCACCGGCTTCGGCGTATTCTGGGGCATCTTCATGCTCATGCTCCTGGTGGGCGGCGGCCAGGGCCTGAAGGACCTCCTCATGCAGAACTTCGAAGGGTTCGCCCAGAACACCTGCATCATCGCCACGAACAGCACGTCCAAACCCTATAAGGGATTCAAGAAAGGGAGGAGCTGGAACCTGGACTATGCCGATGTGGACCGCCTCAAGGCCCTGGTCCCGGAGCTGGAGACCGTCTCCCCCACCGTCAGCCTCTGGGGCAAGAGCGTCGTCCGGGACGAAAACATCTATTCCCGGGCCATCGTCAAGGGCGCCCGGGCCGATTATGTCCATATCGAGACGCCCCGGATGATGTACGGGCGCTACCTCAACGAGGCCGACAACCTGCAGGAAAGGAAAGTCTGCGTCATCGGGAAACGCGTCTATGAGAACCTGTTCCCGGAAGGCGGCAGTCCGCTGGGCAAACGGGTCTCCGTCGATGGCAGCTACTACACCGTCATCGGCGTGGACTGGTCCACCAACGGAATCAGCATCAACGGAAACGCCTCCGATGCGGTGACGATCCCGATCAGCCAGGCCCGCAAGGCCTATAACCTGGGGAACACCATCCATCTGCTCTGCTTCACCGCCAAGGAAGGCATCGCGATGAGCGACATCACCCCGCGCGTCCGGGAAATCATCGCCCGCAGCCACTATGTCGATCCGACGGACGAGCAGGCCCTGTTCCTGCTGAACACCCAACTCATCTTCGGCATCGTGGACAACCTCTTCCGGGGCATCAACTTCCTGATCTGGCTCATCGGCCTGGGCACGCTCCTCGCGGGCATCATCGGCGTATCCAACATCATGATGGTCTCCGTGAAGGAACGCACGACCGAGATCGGCATCCGCCGGGCCATCGGCGCCACCCCGAACCAGATCCTCGGGCAGATTATCTCCGAAAGCATCGTCCTCACCCTGGTGGCCGGCATGATGGGCATCGTATTCAGCGTCCTCATCCTTGCCGGCGTGGAACTGGCGATGACCGAGGACGGCATCCTCAAGGCGGCCTTCCAGGTTCCCTTCGGGACCGCGGTCCTCGCCGCCCTCCTCCTCACCGCCCTCGGCGTCCTGGCCGGCCTCGCCCCCGCCCTCCGCGCCATGGGCATCAAACCCGTCGATGCCATGCGTGACGAATAATCAAACACACTATATGAAAAAATTCGGTAAATACCTGGTATTCATCCTCATCGCCCTCGTTGTCGCGGGCACTTTCGCCTACCTGTTCAAACGGTCCAGGCCGCAGGAGATCCGCTACGAGGAACTGACCGCCGAGATGGCCGACATCGTGAAATCGACCGTCGTCACCGGCAAAGTCCAACCCCGCGACGAGGTGAACGTGAAGCCCCAGATCAGCGGCATCATCGCCGAGCTGTACAAAGAGGCCGGACAGCCCGTCAAGGAAGGCGAGATCATCGCCAAGCTCAAGGTCATTCCGGACATGTCGTCCCTGAGCTCCGCCCAGAGCCGCGTCCGCCTCTCGGAAGTGAACCTGAAGCAGGCCAAGACCAATTTCGACCGCGAAAAGGCCCTCTACGACAAGCAGCTCGTGAGCGCCGACGAATACGACAAGGTCGCCCAGGCCCTCCGCCAGGCGGAAGAGGAACTCAAGGCGGCGAAGGAGACCCTGGAGATCGTGCGTGACGGCGTCTCCTCCTCCAACAAGTCCGGCAGCTCCACGCTCATCCGCTCCTCCGTCTCCGGCCTCATCCTGGACATTCCCGTGAAGGTGGGCAACACCGTCATCAACTCCAACTCCTTCAACGACGGTACGACCATCGCGACGGTGGCCGACATGGACGACCTCATCTTCGACGGCAACATCGACGAGACCGAAGTCGGGCGCCTGTCGGTGGGCATGCCGGTGAAAATCACCGTCGGAGCCCTGCAGGACGTGGTGATCGACGCCAGTCTCGAGTACATCGCCCCGAAAGCGACCGAGAACAACGGAACCAACCTGTTCGAGATCAAGGCCTCCCTGCAGGTTCCGGAGAACGTCACGGTCCGCTCCGGCTACAGCGCCAACGCGGAGATCGTCCTCCAGACGGCCGCCCAGGTGCTGTCCATCGCCGAAAGCGCCCTGCAGTTCGACGGCGACGGGACCTATGTCTATGTGCTCGGAGACAACGGATATGAACGCCGTGACGTCAAGACCGGACTCTCCGACGGAGTGAACATCGAAATCAAGGAAGGACTTTCCCTCGGGGACAAGGTCCGCGGCAACCAAATCATCGGAGAGAAATGAGGAAGCTCTTGACACTCACCGTCCTGCTCGTGCCGATGGCCTTGCAGGCGCAGGACCTCTCCCGCCCCTGGACCTTGCAGGAGTGCCTGGACTGGGCCCTGGAGCACAACTTGACCGTGAAGCAGGGCGAGAACACCGTCGCCCAGCAGGAAATCCGCCTGAATACGGCGAAAAACGCCTACTTCCCCACCGTGAGCGGTTCCTCCAATGAAAGCGTGAACTTCGGCCGCGGCCTGACCTCGGACAACACCTACACCACCGGTGCCACCACGACGAACACGAGCTTCTCCATCGGCGCCGGCATGAACCTGTTCGACGGGATGGCCCGTCCGAACAACATCAAGCTCTCGCAGCTGAACCTGGACGCCGCCGTGGCCGACCTGGAGCGAGCCCGGGACGACATCCGCGTCGCCGTCGCCAAGGCCTACGTGCAGGTGGTCTATGACTACGACATCCTGGCCGTCGCCCGCGAGCAGGTGGAGCTGGACAAGCAGCAGGTGGCGCGGCTGGAAGCGATGGTGGAAAACGGGAAAGCCTCGCAGGCCGAATTGTCGGCGCAGAAAGCGACGCTTGCCCAAAGCGGCTACACGCTCGTGCAGGCGGAAAACGGCCTGCGCAATGCCTTGCTGGACCTTTCGCAGCTGCTGGATTTTCCGTCCGCAGACGGGTTCGAGGTCGTGAAACCCGAGATTTCCGTCGGCGACCACCTCATCGCCCGGCCCGAAGATATCTATGCCGAAGCCGTGGAGCGCCGCCCTGCCGTCAAGGCCGAAAAACTCCGCCTGGACGGGACGGACCTCTCGATCAAGATCGCCAAGGCCGGCTGGTCCCCCACCCTGTCGCTGAGCGGCGGCATGGGCACCAGCTACTATACCAGCAGCAACAGCCTCTACCCCCAGGACGGGTTCTGGAAGCAGCTCTCGCACAACTTCAGCCCGTATGTGGGCTTGTCCCTGAGTGTTCCCATCTTTGACCGGTTCAGCACCCGGAACAACGTGCGGAGCGCCGTCCTGAGCCGCGAACTGCAGCAGATCACCCTGGACCGGACCCGCCAGAGCCTGTACAAGGAAATCCAGCAGGCCCATGCCAACGCCCTCGCGGCGGAAGCGAAATACCGCTCCGCCACGGAAGCGACCGCTGCGGCCGAGGACGCCTTCGCCCTCTCGACGGCCAAATATGAAAACGGGAAATCCTCCATCACGGAATACAACGAGGCCCGCACCCGCCTCGCCAAGGCCCGGTCCGACAAGGCCCAGGCCGCCTGCGAATACCTCTTCCAGTCCCGCCTCCTGGACTTTTACCGCGGTGGGGCGCTGGAATTATAGGATTATTTCCGTATTTTTGCAGTATGATTGCCCAAGAAACCATCGACGAGGCCGTGCGGCGCCTCTTTGCCACCATCGAATTCACGCAGGAGCCGGAAGGGCTCTACGATCCGCTCCGGTATATGGTCGCCATTGGCGGCAAACGCCTCAGGCCCAAGCTGTGCCTGACGGTGTACAGTCTGTTCAATGATGCGTTCGGTCCGGAGATCCTGGGGCCGGCGGCGGGACTCGAAGTGTTCCACACCTTCACGCTCATCCACGATGACATCATGGACCGTTCGCCCCTGAGGCGCGGTCAGGAAACCGTGTGGAAGAAATGGTCGCCGGACACGGCCATCCTTTCCGGCGACGTGATGTGCATCGACGCTTACAAGCGTATCGCGCAGGCGCCGGTGAATACGCTCCCGGCGGTGCTGGAGCTGTTTTCCACCACCGCTGCGCAGGTGTGCGACGGGCAGCAGTATGACATGGATTTCGAGAAGGTTCCGTCCGTTTCCATGCGGAACTACCTGAAGATGATTGGTCTCAAAACCGCCGTCCTCATCGCCTGCTCGGCGAAGATGGGCGCCCTCATCGCCAGTGCGCCGGCTGAGATTTGCGAGGGGCTCTACGACTACGGCTACAACCTTGGGCTCGCCTTCCAGGTGGCGGACGACTATCTGGACGCCTACGGTGACGAGAAAGTGTTCGGCAAGCCCATCGGCGGGGACATCGTGAACGGGAAGAAGTCCTGGCTCACGGTCCGTGCGATGGAAAAGGGCGCGAAGGGCATCGCCGAGGCCCTGGCCGCGGACCTCTCCCCGGCGGAGAAGATCGCCACGGTCATGGACCTGTATGAGTCGGTCCATGTGGCCGAGGATGCGCGCGAAACGATCGCCCGCTTCCACGAAAAGGCCCTCCAGGCGGCCGCCAAGGTAACCGGCATCGGCGGTTACGAAGTGCTCAAGCAGTTTGCCGACGACCTCGTGGACCGCGTGAAATGAGGCCGGAGGAACTCGAAATCATGGCCCCGGCAGGCAGCTTCGAAAGCCTGACCGCGGCCGTCCAGGGAGGCGCAAACTCCGTCTATTTCGGCATCGGCCACCTGAATATGCGCTCGCATTCCGCAAACAACTTCCAAGCGGAGGACCTGCCGGAAGTGATGCGCATCTGCCGGGCCTACGGGCTCAAGGCCTATCTGACCCTCAACATCACCCTCTACGGCGAAGAGCTGGAAGAGGCGCACCGGGTGCTGGACCTGGCGAAGGAGACCGGCGTGAACGCCGTCATCGCCTCCGACATGGCCTGCATCCTGTATGCCCGCAGCATCGGCCTGGAGGTCCATATTTCCACCCAGCTGAGCATTTCCAACGCGGAGGCGCTGCGGTTCTACGCGCAGTTCGCCGACGTCGTCGTCCTGGCGCGGGAGCTCCGGTTGGAGCAGGTGAAGGAAATCCACGAGACGATTGTGCGGGAGCACATCACCGGGCCCTCCGGCGAACTCGTCCGCATCGAGATGTTCGCCCACGGAGCCTTCTGCATGGCCGTTTCCGGCAAATGCTACCTCTCCCTCGCCGCCTACGGGGAAAGCGCCAACCGCGGCGCCTGCATGCAGGTGTGCCGCCGCGGCTATCACGTGACGGACGAGGAAACGGGATTCGACCTAGTGGTGGACAACAAGTACATCATGTCCCCGAAGGACCTGTGCACGATCGAGTTCATGGACAAGATCATCGACGCCGGGGTCCGCGTGTTCAAGATCGAGGGCCGTGCCCGGGCCGCGGATTACGTGAAGCGGGTCTCTTCCTGCTACCGCCGGGCGGCCGATGCCGTATGTGACGGGACCTATACGCCGGAACTGGCGCAAAGCCTGAAAGCGGAACTCGCCGGGGTTTTCAACCGCGGCTTCTGGGACGGCTACTACCAGGGCGCCCGCCTGGGCGAATGGAGCGCCGTCTATGGCAGCCAGGCAACCCGGAGGCGGGAATACATCGGCAAGGTCACCAACTGGTTCAACCGTATCGGCGTCGCCGAAATCCGGGTCGAGACCGGTTCCATCCGGAAGGGCGACGAACTGGCCTTCATCGGCAAGACCACCGGCTGCGTGGAAATCAAGGTCGATGACATGCGTGTGGACCTTAAGCCGGTCGAGGAGGCCGTCAAGGGGGTATTCTGCTCCGTCGCGGTCCTGATGGAGGACCAGCCCGTGGACCATATCAACGAAAACCCTGCGATGCAGGCGGACGAACGCATCCACCCCCGTCGCGGGGATAAGGTTTTCAAGTGGGTGGAGGACTAGAACTTCACCACCACCTTCACCGGGAAATGGTCGGAGAGGGTTTCCGTGCCGGCCGTCAGCACCTCTGAAGACAGCACTTCCACCGGGGCGGCCTCTTTCCAGGCAAAGACGTAGTCGATGCACTCGTGCGGATTGGTAGTGGAGTAAGTGAAGTCCGTCCCTGAAAGTTGTGTCCACGACTCCCGCATGAGCCGGATGGTCTCGCTGTCGGGCTGGGCATTGAAGTCGCCGCACAGGAAAACGGGTTTCTTCGTGCCGGTATAAACGGCTTTGAACCAATCGTTCAAGGCATTCACCTGATCGATCTGCGAGCGCTCGCCGACATAGTCCAGGTGGACGGAAGCGAACACGCACCGGTCCGTCTCCACCACCGCGACGCTGCGCGGTTCGGAGCCGTCGGACTGGGGCAGACGGACCTTGTAGCGGGAAATCACCCGGTCCCGGGAGACGATGCCGTTGCCATAGGCCCCGTCCGCAAACGGGAAGGCCGAGGCGAACTGGCAGTCCCAGCCGCCCAGCCCGTCCGACAGTTCCTTCAGCTGGAAGGTCGCGTGGCGACGGTTGCAGCTGTCCAGTTCATTCAGGGCCACCAGGGTCGCATCCGCCCCGCGGATCACATCGGCCACCTGGGGAACCGTATTGTCCGCATACTTGGAAAAGACGCCTACGTTGTAGGAAACGAGCGTCATCGGACGGTAAACGAACTTGTCCGTCCGCTCCTTCAGATAGGCCTTGACGGCATTCCAACGGTAGTACGGAAAGCCTTCCAGGTCGCCCAGATGAGCCTCTTCCCCGTTCAGGAGGACTTTCACCAGCGTTTCTCCCTTCCTGCCCTTCCTGGGATTGAAGAAGATGAACTGGATGTTCGCCGCCATCGGGGACCGGAATGTCTGGAACCAATACACCAGGTCGTCCGGATTCTCCGGCGCCCGGTCGAAACCGTCCAGGTCCATGATCATTTCCAGGGCCATGACAACATGGTCGTGACCGTAACGGAGGTCGGCGCCGCGGCTGCCGGCGGCCAGGCGCTGCGTCGCCTTCTCCACCATGTCGTCCACGATGGAGGAGCAGGGCGTCCGATAGGCATGATACTCGCGGAACCGCTCGTAATTATCCGTTTCCCAGAGGGTGGCGTATTCCTCCACGGTAAAGAAATCACGCACGTCGATCCGGACGTCCTGCGGCAGGCTGTTCATGCCCGCGACGAACATGTACAGGTGGAAGAACACATTGTACGGATTCCGGTCCCCCAGCGCCTTGTCGGGATTCAGGAACAGGCGGGCCAGCACATCCCTGTAATTCGGGAAATGGCGGAGGAAGAACTGTTCGGAAGTTTCCGGATAAGGGAACACCTCCTCGGGTCCCTGGTATTTGAACGGGTTCGCACCCTGGTTGGGCCGCGTCGCCTGGACATCCATCATCCCCTGATGCTCATAGACTTTCGTCTTGGGCGACAGCCGGGAAAGGGCCGCACAGCAGGAGGACATACTCATGATGGAACGGACCGACGGCGAGGAGCAGGCATCCACCTCGCTCCCCTTCCCGAACACGGTCGGATAGTTCTTCACCATCGTCTCCGCAATCGTCTGATGCTGGTTCCAGCCGATCTCGGTCAGGTCGCCCACCCGGTACTGCACATACTCCCAGAAGGGTTCCAGGTCATTCAGCAGACGCTCGCCCCGCTCGGTCAGATTGCCCTGCTCCCGGCCTTCGGCCAGCATGTTCAGGATGATGGTGTAGGCATCCGGCGTATAGGCATACCGGGAGCCGTGCCGGCCGTAATGGCTGATATAGACGGCCTCGTAGCCCCTGGGAACGGGCGTGAGCGACTTCGGGGAAAGGTCCAGCAGACAGTCCAGGCCGGAAGATTTGTTCCAGTCCGAACGCACTTCCTCGCGGACGCCGTAGCGCTGGGCGGAGGCAGTCAGGCAGGACAGAAACAAGAGCAGAAAAGCGAGTTTTTTCATGGTTGCAGGTTGTATATTCTTTGATCAGGAATTATCCGAACACCTCCCGCAGCACCGCCAGCGAATGGACGCGGATGGATGACTCGGTATGGTATTCGAGATAGCGTAAAAGGTCTTCGCAGAGGGCGTTCCGGTCTTCGCCCCGGAGGGGGATGAGCATGGACTCGGAAAAGGTCGATGTCAGGAAGGGCTTCAGCAGGGCGAGGTGCTTCTCCGCGAAAGGGGCGATGTCTTCCAGGGAAGGCCGGAAGCCCAGGGCGCCGGCGAGTTCCAGGAGGAAGCGGATGTGGAAATTGGAAAAACCGGCCTCCAGGGTATCCAGGGTGAGGATGCTGCGGGTGCACCAGGGATAGAGGCCGTCCTCGGCCTGACCATCCTTCACCGTCCTCAGGAGGACTTCCGACAGGAAGAGACTCATCGTATTCTTGTACAGGTTCCCGCGGATGCCGTTCAGGGGATCCCGGGCCGTCAGGTTCCGGGCGCTCCAGAGGGTGGATTTCGGATTCGGGACGATGTCCATCTCCAGGATGTTCATGGGCAGCAGCAGGGCCATCCCCGCCTTCCTGCCGATGCGCACGAGGAACCCGCGCCGCCCATACTCCTCCGAGAGGGTATGGACAACCACCGAGTTCTCCCCGAACTTGGTGTACCCGAGTACAATGGCTTCAATATTCTCGATCATTGCAATCCTTTCCCCGTCACCCCTGCCCCTTCAGGTATTCCGCCATGGCGCGGAGGGCCTTGCCGCGGTGGGAGATGGCGTTCTTTCCGCCTTCCGGGAGTTCGGCGTTGGTGATGTCGTAGCCGTCCGGGATGAAGACGGGGTCATAGCCGAAGCCGCCGGTGCCGGAGCACTTCCGGGCGATGCGCCCTTCCATCGTTCCTTCGAAGAAATGCTTCTCTCCGTGGAGGATCAGGGCGACGGAGGTGCGGAAACGGGCTTTGCGGGTGGCTTTCGGCGTGGAGATGCCGTATGCACGGGCGACGGAAGCCTCCTGTTCGCGGCGCGCCATTTCGGACAGGAGCTTCGCGATATTGGCGGCAGGGTCGCGCTGGGGCCCGCCATAGCGGGCGGTATGGACGCCGGGGCCGCCGCCGAGGATATCGACCTCGAGGCCGGAATCGTCGGCAAAGCAGTCCAGGCCGGTCTTGTCATAGATGTATTGGGCCTTTTGCAAAGAGTTGGCCCTGAAGGTATTTCCCGTCTCGGGGATTTCTTCGGAAATGCCCACCTCGGCGGGCGTGACGAGTTCGAAACCTTCGCCGAGAATGGCCAGTGCTTCGTGGAGTTTGCCGGGATTGTTGGTGGCAAAGACAATCTTCATAAATCACAGTTCCTTGATACGGCGCAAAGATACTTCATTTTTTCGTAACTTTGCGGAGTTGGCACGTCCTTTGCGCGTGACCCTCCCCGGATATGAAAAGAACAAGATATGCCCTGGCGGTCCTTGCTGCCGCCCTTTTAGCCACCACGACTGCCTCCGCGCAGTCCAAGAGCTTCTCCCTGGGGAAGTGGGTGGAACTGCACAATGCCATCCTGAAGGAACTCAACCGTTCGTATGTGGACTCCCTGGAAGTGGGCCGGATCGAACGGGAAGGCGTGGACGCCATGCTGGAAGCCCTGGATCCCTATACCGTCTATGTTCCCGAAGAGGAACAGGAGGATTTCCAGATGATGCTGTCCAATACCTACGGCGGCATCGGCGCGGTCATCTACAAGCCGGACAAGAACGGCAATGTCATGATCAACGAGCCCTATGCGGGCTCTCCGGCGGCGAAGGCCGGCCTCGTCTGCGGCGATGAGATCGAGACCATCGACGGAGTGAGCACCCATGGACTCACCTCCCAGGAGTGCTCCGACAAGATGCGCGGCAAGCCGGGCACCCAGGTCGTTTTCCGCGTGAAGAAACTGCGCGACGGCGCTTCCTGGAAGGCGGGTGAAACCATCGACGTCACCGTCACCCGCGAGCGCATCGCCCTCCCCTCCGTGGAATATGTGGGCATGTTGAACGACAGCGACGGATACATCCTCCTGACCAAGTTCACCGAAGGGGTGGGCCAGGGAATACGCGACGGCTACCATACCCTCAAAGCGCAGGGAATGAAGCGCTTGGTACTGGATCTCCGCAGCAACGGCGGCGGCGTCATGAGCGAAGCGGTGAACATCGTTTCCCTGTTTGTTCCCAAGGGTTCCGTGGTCGTGACCTCCAAGGGCAAGGCCAAGGGAACCGTCCAGGAGTACAAGACCACGACGGACCCCGTGGACCTGGAGATCCCCATCGTCGTCCTGGTGGATTCCGGTTCCGCCTCGGCATCGGAAATCGTTTCCGGCGCGCTGCAGGACCTGGACCGCGCCACCATCATCGGAACCCGTACTTACGGCAAGGGACTCGTACAGAGCATCCGGCCGCTTCCGTATGACGGCCAGCTCAAGGTGACCACGGCGAAGTATTATACGCCCTCCGGACGCTGCGTGCAGGCCATCGACTACAGCCACCGCAACGAAGACGGCAGCGTGGGACATATTCCCGATTCCCTGACGCATGAGTTCAAGACCCTCCACGGCCGTACCGTCCGTGACGGTGGCGGCATCATGCCGGACTATGAGGTGAAGGGGCACAAGTATTCCCGCCTGACCTATTCCATTGTCCTGAACGGCATCGTGGACCAGTATGCGATGAAGTATGTCCGTGAGCATGAGGCGCTTCCCTCCGTAGAGGATTTCCACTTCGACGCGTATGACGATTTCGTCGCCTTCGCGAAGGACAAGGAGTTCGACTACCGCTCCTCCGCCCGCGCCCTCTTCGACGAGATGAAGAAGGTCCTTTCCGAGGACGGCCTCACCGAGACGATGACCGGCGAACTCGCCGCCCTGGAGAAATCCCTGGACATGGACAAGGAAACCTTCCTGAGGCTCAAGAAGGACGAAATCGTTCCCTTCATCGAAGAGGAGATTGCCGTCCGCTACTGGTTCCAGCAGGCCGGCATCCAGGTCCGCCTCCGTTACGACGACCAGCTCAAGGAAGCCCTCACCAAGCCGGCGATCAGCTGGTAAGGGTCCCGGATTCCTTTTTCAGGGGTACGACACAATCCCGGAGGGTGATGTTTGACAAAAAAAACATCACCCTCCGTTCGGTTTTTCACGGAGAATTGCTACCTTTAACCCGCATAACACTAAACTACCAGCACCGACATGTACAAAATCTCGGAGCATCCGATTCTGGACATTCCGCAGGAAGACCTGCACGCTTTTCAATTCGAAGGGAAGACCGTTTACGGCCAGAAGGGCCAGACCATCGCCGCCGCGCTGCATCAGGCCGGATTTCCCGTCCATCACCATAGTCTGAAAGACCGCAACCGCACCATGGAGTGCGGCATCGGCAAGTGCGGCGCCTGCGAGATGATCGTGGACGGCCATATCCGCCGAATCTGCATCACCAAGGTGGACGGCGTGAAGGAGGTGCACCGCACCGGGGAAGACAGCTTCTACGACGTGGAATCCCCTTCGGCCACCGATGCGCCCAAGAAGGTCTATAAGACCACGGTCGCCATCATCGGCGCGGGCCCGGCCGGCCTGGCCGTCCGGGAGGAGCTCCGGAAAGCCGGAGTGGACAACCTCGTAATCGACAACAACAGCGCCATCGGTGGCCAGTTCCGGATGCAGACGCACCAGTTCTTCTTCTTCGAGAAGGAGAAGAAGTTCGGCGGCATGCGCGGATTCGACATCGCCGAAACCCTCGCCGGGGACTCCCGGGAAGGAATCCTGCTGGACAGCGTGGTCTGGGACATCCTGGAAGGGAAGCGCCTCGCCGTCAAGAACGTAGCCACCCAGGAAATCTTTTATGTCGATGCCGACCAGCTCGTGGTCGCCGCCGGGGCCCTGCCCTTCATGCCGGCCTTCAAGAACGACGACCTGCCCGGCGTCTATACCGCCGCAGTCGTACAGCGGATGATGAACACGGAATTCACCCTCCTCGGAAAGAACATCCTCACGGTGGGCGCCGGCAACATCGGCTATCTCACCTCCTACCAGGCGATGCAGGCCGGGGCCAAGGTCAAGGCCATCATCGAGGCCATGCCCCACGAAGGCGGTTTCCCCGTCCAGGCGAACCGCGTCCGCCGGCTCGGCATCCCGATCCTGACCGCCTACACCCTCGTGGAAGCCATTCCCAACGAGGACCGCAGCGGCGTCGTGGGCGCCATCATCGCGAAATGCGAGAACTTCAAGCCCATCCCGGGAACGGAAGTGCGTATCGACGGCATCGACTGCATCAACATCTGCACGGGTCTCCTGCCGGACAGCCAGCTGCTCCGCAAGGGCGCCGAGGTCTTCGGCCGCGCCTGCCACGGGGTGGGCGACGCCGTCCGGATCGGCGAGGGAACATCCGCCGTCCTCCGGGGCCGCCAGTGCGCCTACGAGGTCATGCAGGATCTGGGAAAGCGGATCGACTACAACGCCTATCTCACGATCTCCAAGGAATATATCGACTCCCAGCAGCGCCCGGTGCGCCTGCTGGACGAGCCCCGGAAACCCAGCCCGGAACGCCAGGCCGGCAAGGGATTCGTCATCGCCGACTGCCTGTACGGATTCGCCTGCAACCCGTGCTCCTTCTCCTGCAAGCAGGGCGCCATCACCAAGAGTTCCACCTCCGTCACCCCGGTCATCGACTACGACAAATGCATCGGCTGCATGGAGTGCGTCGCCCAGTGCCCGGGCCTGGCCATCTTCGGCTACCGGCCTGACCGTCAGCAGGTTTTCTTACCGCTGGAGTTCAACCTCCCGGCGGGAGCCCAGGAAGTCTATCTGGTCGATGACAACGGCGCCCGGGTGGGCGAAGGCGTCATCGAGCGCGTGATGAAAAAGCCCGGCAAAACGAACATCGCCGTCGTGAAGGCCACGAGCCTCGCCGGCGAACTGACCGACGCCCACGGCTTCATCCTGAAAGAGGATTATCCCGAACCGCTGCAGCTGATTCCCTGCGGGGCCGAAGCGGCGGCCGAAACCTATGTCTGCCACTGCGAAGACGTGAGTCTCAAGGACTTGCTGGAGACATTGAAAGGACGTAAGTCCATCACCGCCCAGGAGCTCAAGCACATCACCCGGCTGGGCATGGGTCCTTGCCGCGGCTCCCGCTGCCTCCCCCGCGCCAAGCAGGTCCTCCGGGCCCATGGCATCGAGGTGACGGGCGAGTTCACGCCCCGCGGGCCGATGGCGAATCTCGTGGAAATCGGCAACGTCGCAAACCTCTCCGGCAAAACCAACCTGGTCACTTCCCCGCAGTTCACGGAGGAAGCGGCCGTGGAGGTGGGCGCCTTCGTCGCCGGCGGCGGCATGGCCGGTACGGGCACGTTCCGCTACCTCGCCGAAGCCGGTCTCAAGCCGGTCCTCGTGAACAAGGACCACGGCAGTTCCTGGCGCTGCATCGCCGGCGGGCGTCCGGCCTTCTCGGTCCCTGCCCTCGCGGAAATCGCGAATGGCAACCTGCAGATTTTCAGGGAACTGGCCGCGGAATCCGACATCGACTTCAAGATGACCCGGTATGTGAATTTCGTCCACGATGAAGCGACCTACCGGAGCCTGGACGCCTCCCGCGCCTGGTCCGACGCCTACATGGTGGAAAAGAAGGATTTCGCCCGGGAGATCTCCCCGTACATCAATCCGGACCTGGACCTCTATTCGCACGCCCTGATCTCCAACGACTGCTGGCAGGCCAGCCCCGGCAAGACCATCGACCTGGTGCGCCAGAAAGGGATCCGCCTCGGCGGTACCGTCCTGGAGGACACGGAACTGGTGGACGTTGCGAGATCCGGTGATACTTACCTCGTCACGGTCAAGCTCCCGAACGGGTGCTACCGCCGGTACAAGACCGCCGTCTTCGTCAATGCCCTCGGCGCAGGCGCGGAGAAGTTCGCAAAGATGCTGGGCCTGGACACCGGGCTCTTCCCGGTCCGCCACCAGGCGTTCATCACGAAGCGGCTCCCGCTCATCGGCAAGGAAGGCGACTCGCTGGACATGCTCATCGACCGCCGCCACTACAAGGGATTCTCCGCCGTCTATGGGCAGCAGCTCGCCTACACCGGCCAGATCATCGGCTGCGCCTCCCCCGCCTCCGATGCCTCCGAAGCCGGGAAGAACCTGAAGGTCAATACGCAGGCCTTCCTGGAAATCGCGACGGAAGTCTTTACGGAGTGGATCCCGAAACTGAAGGGCATGTCCCTCCAGGCCACCTGGTGCGGCTACTATACGGAACCGCGGTACATCGTGGACCCGGCCGCCGGCCTGTTTGTGGGTATGCGCGGCCACGGCTTCATGCTCTCCCAGTATATCGGCAAACTCTACGTGGACAGCCTCCTCGGCCGGCCCGTCCCCGCCTTCTTTGCCGACCTCGGCCTTGCGGGTTCCGGCCTGAGCGAGAACGCGTTCAAATAGTTTTCTTACGTCCTGCTTTCAGGGCGCCCTTCCGGGGTGCCCGGCCGGACTTTCGCGGCCGGTTGGGCATCGGGGCATCGGTGAGGGATTCGATGTATTCGTCCTCCGAAGGGGCGGGCTCGTTTTCGTGCTCGGGCTCAACCAGTTCGTAGTCAAGCAGTTTCTGCTCCAGGTTAGTACCCTTTACACGGATGCGGAGCGGATCGCCGAGCTGGATGACCTTGTGATAACGGCGGCCGACGGCACGGTAGTGCTCCTCGTCGAAATCGTAGAATTCTGACTTGATGGTGCGGTAGGGAATCATGCCCTCGATCTTCGTGGGCTCGATCTCCACGTAGATGCCCCACTGGGTGACGCCGGAAACGTGACCGTCGAACTCCTGGCCCACCTTGTCCTCCATGAACTCCACGAGCTTGTACTTGATGCTCTCCCTTTCGGCTTCAGCGGCAACCACTTCCCGCTCGGAGGCATGTTTGCACTGGGCGGTATAGTAATCGAGGGACTGGGACTCCGCCCCGGCCAGGTACATGGCGAGAAGCCGATGGACCATCAGGTCCGGATAGCGGCGGATCGGGGAGGTGAAATGCGTATAGAACTTGAAGGCCAGGCCGTAGTGGCCGATGTTGTCGGTACTGTAGCAGGCCTTGGCCATGGACCGGAGGGCGAGGATCTGGATGGCGCCCAGTTCCGGCTTGTCCTTCGCATCCACCATCAGGCCGTTCAGGGCATCGGCGATGTCCTTGCCGGAGCCGATGGGACCCATCTTGTAACCGAAGTTGCCGGCAAACTCGCGGAGACCGGTGATCTTCTCCAGGTTGGGCTCGTCATGGACCCGGTACACGAAGGTCTTGGGATTCTTGACAGCTTTGCCGCCCATCTTGCCGTCCGTGGCGATGAACTCGGCGACATTCTTGTTCGCCAGGAGCATAAACTCTTCAATCAGCCAGTTGGCCTCCTTGGAATACTTCTGGTGCACGGACACCGGCTTGCCGTATTCGTCAATTTCCACCTTCATTTCGGGACGCTCGAAGTTCACAGCGCCGGCAGCGAAACGCTTTTTGCGGAGCTTCAGGGCTATCTTATTGAGGATCAGTACCGCTTCCTTCACGTCATCTGGAACGATGCCGCATTCGGTTCCTTCGCCGAACTGCGTCTTCATGGCGTTGTCCCCGGCCTCGATGATGGCCTGGGCGCCCTCGTAGGCGAAGCGGTAGTCGGATTTGATGACCGTCCGGCCGAACCAGGGATTGATGACCTTCGCGAGCGGGGTGACCTCGAACACGGCGGAGAAGGTGAGCTTCTCCTCGTTCGGACGCAAGGAGCACAGTTTGTTGGAGAGTTTCTCCGGCAGCATGGGCACGGTCCGGTCCACCAGATAAACGGATGTCCCGCGGGCCTGGGCCTCCACGTCCACCGGAGTTCCCGGCTTGACGTAGTAGGAAACGTCGGCGATATGGACGCCCACCTCGTAGTTGCCGTTGTCCAGCTTGCGGAAGGACAGGGCGTCGTCGAAGTCCTTCGCATCGGCCGGGTCGATGGTGAAGGTCAGGACCTTGCGGAAGTCCTTGCGGCCGGCGCGGTCCTTGTCGGTGATTTCCTCGGAAATCCCGTCGGCAGCGTTCTCCACGGCCTTTTCGAACTTGTAGGGAAGGCCGAACTCGGCGAGGATCGCGTGCATCTCGGTATTGTTCTCGCCCGGCATGCCCAGTACGTCCACGACATGCCCGTGGGGCCCGCTCTCACCGCGCTCCCAGCCATCCACGACGGCGGCGACTTTCATGCCGCGGACACCGCCTTCCGGGATGGGGACGGAGATATCGTACGGCATGGTCTTGGAGGACATGAGCACCCAGGCACGCTGGCCGACGATGTGGAGGATCCCCACAAAAGGCTTCTTCGAGCGCTCTATGACGGCAATGATCTCGCCGCTGCGCCGCTTGGCATTTCCAACCCTTTCCTGGGTGACAGCCACCCGGACAGTATCCCCGTGCAGGGCGCCGCGGGTCTTGGACGCCTTCACATACACATCTTCTTCCTGTCCCTCGATCCTGACGAACACGAATCCTTCCCGGGACATCATCGCCGTTCCCTCGTACTCGGGAACGATCCGGACTTTCTTCTTCTTTCTTCCGCCGCCGGCCTCGGGGCCGCGGTTCCGTCCGCTGTTTTTCCTTCTGGACATATCTTTGCGTTTTATCTGATGCAAAGATACTAAAAAACATGCATATCGATTATTTTCATTAAATTTGTAGGACCGACAATAACACCATGAAACTGCATACCCTCGCCCTGTGTTCCCTGGCCGCCACCATGCTGACGGCCTGCGGCACCAAAACCCCTGTGTACAAAGATGCAAGCCGCTCCGCGGAAGAGCGGGCGGACGACCTCATCCAACGGATGACGGTCGATGAGAAACTGGGACAGTTGCTGTGCCCGCTGGGATGGCCCATGTACGACAAGGTATCGGCCGACAGCGTGACGATCTCCGACAAATACCGCGACTTTATCCAAAACCAGCACGGAGGGATGCTCTGGGCCGTGTTCCGTGCGGACCCCTGGACCCGGAAGACGCTGGAGAACGGGCTGGATCCCACGCTCGCCGCGAAGGCATATAACGCCCTGCAGCGCTATGCCATGGACAGCACCCGCCTGGGCATCCCCATCATCCTCGCCGAAGAGGCGCCGCATGGGCACATGGCTATCGGGACGACGGCGTTTCCGACCTCGATCGGGCTTGCATCGACCTGGGACACGGAACTGATTGAGAAAGTGGGTGAAACCATCGGCACGGAGCTGCAGGCACAGGGAGCGACGATCGGGTATGGCCCGGTAATCGACCTGTCCCGCGAACCGCGCTGGTCCCGCGTGGAGGAAACCTACGGCGAGGACGTGCACCTGACCTCCCAGATGGCCGCAGCCATGGTGCGGGGCACTTCCTCCAAAGGCGTGATTTCCACCCTGAAGCATTTCGTGGCGTACGGCGTCCCGGAGGGCGGTCACAACGGCAATCCGTCCATCATCGGAGAGCGGGACCTGAAGGAGAATGTCCTGCCTACTTTCAAGGCCGCCATCGACGCAGGTGCCCTCTCGGTAATGACCTCCTACAACTCCCTGGACGGCATCCCGACCACCTGCAACAAGGAACTTCTGACCGGCGTCCTGCATGACCAGTGGAACTTCAAGGGATTTGTGGTCAGTGATTTGGAAAGTATCGACGGAATCCAGACCAGCCACCGGGTGGCCTCTTCCCGTCAGGAAGCCGGCGAAATGGCGCTGGAAGCCGGCGTGGACGTGGACCTCGGAGCGCACTGCTATGCGCAGCTCAAGGAATCCGTGGAGAGCGGCCGCGTGAGCATGAAAGTGCTGGACCAGGCCGTGAAACGCGTGCTGGTGCGAAAATTCAAGGCCGGCCTCTTTGACCATCCGTATGTGGACGAAACCGCCGCCGCGGGACTCGTCCGCACGCCGGAGCACATCGAAGTGGCCGCGCAGACCGCCCGGGAAGGGGTGATCCTGCTGGAGAACAACGGCATCCTGCCCCTGAAGCGCGACGCACGCATCGCCCTCATCGGCCCCAACGCGGACAGCCAGTATAACCAGCTCGGTGACTACACTGCCCCGCAGGCGGAGGACCACGTGGTAACGATGCTGGAAGGCCTCCAGGCCAAGGGGGCCGATGTCCGCTATGTCAAGGGATGCGCCGTCCGCGACACCCGGGACAGCCAGATCGCCCAGGCCGTCATTGCGACGATGCTTTCCGATGTGGCCGTCGTCGTGGTCGGAGGCTCGTCCGCCCGCGATTTCAAGACCAAGTACATCGACACCGGCGCCGCCGTCGTGGACGAAAAGTCCGTCTCCGACATGGAGGCCGGGGAAGGCTTCGACCGGGCCTCGCTGGAACTGCTGGGCCTGCAGAATGAGCTTCTGAAGGCCGTTAAGGCCACGGGCAAGCCGGTGGTGGTGGTCTATGTGGAAGGCCGTCCGCTGGACAAGAACTGGGCTTCGGAAAAGGCCGATGCTCTCCTCACCATGTGGTACCCCGGCGGCGAAGGCGGCACGGCCCTCTCCGACGTCCTCTTCGGCGACTACAATCCGGCCGGACGCCTCCCCGTGAGCGTTCCCCGGAACGTGGGTCAGATCCCGGTCTATTACAACAAGAAGAATCCCCGCGGACACGACTATGTGGAGATGTCCGCCGACCCGCTTTATCCTTTCGGATACGGACTGAGCTATACCACTTTCGAGTACTCCGGACTTACCGTCTCCGGCACCGTTCCCAACGTGGAAGTGACCGTCCAGGTGAAGAATACCGGATCCCGGGACGGTGATGAAGTGGTCCAGCTCTATGTCATTGACCCGCTGGCCTCCACGGTGCGGCCGCGTAAGCAGCTCCGCGCCTTCGACCGCGTGTTCGTCAAGGCCGGTGAAACCGTTCCCGTCACCCTGAAGCTCGGATCCGACGCCTTCTCGCTGGTCAATGCCGCCGGTGACACCGTCATCGAGCGCGGCGATTTCATCCTGGAGGTGGGGGCCTCCTCCCGGGACATCCGCTTAAAAGAAACGATAACTTATTAACTATGAGATATTTGCCGATACTACTAGGACTCATCCTCTCCGCGGGAGCTGCTGCCCAAACCCTGCCGTACTGGCAGGACATGACCGTCACTTCCGTGAATGCCGAAACCCAGCGGACCGAGGCCATCTGGTTCGCGGACCGGGCCGATGCGCTCGCGAAAGGTTTCCGCGACAGCGAGAACTATGTGAACCTGAACGGGATTTGGGATTTCAAGTATTTCGACGATTACCACGAGATGGAGAGATTCTTTCGCTCCGCTCAGAATGACAAGACCTGGGATACGATCGCGGTCCCGGGCAACTGGGAGGTTCAGGGGCACGGCGTAGCCATCTATACCAACCAGCCCTATGAATTCTGCCCGCGCGACCCGCAGCCGCCCGTGCTGCCGGAAGTATTCCCCGCCGCCGTGTATCATCGGACATTCACCGTTCCGGATGGCTGGAACGGAAGGACCGTTTACCTGAATCTCGCCGGCATCAAGTCTGGCGCGTACGTGTATGTGAACGGACAGGAGATCGGCTATTCGGAGGATTCCAAGAACCTGGCCCGGTTCGACATCACCCCGGCCCTGAAAGAAGGCAGTAACGATTTGACCCTGAAGGTGTACCGCTACTCCACCGGCTCCTGGCTGGAATGCCAGGATTTCTGGCGCATCAGCGGCATCGAACGGGAGGTGTACCTTTCCTCCGAGAAGACGCCGGCCCGGTTCGACTTCAGCGTGGTTTCCACCCTGGACCCGACCCTCACCAAGGGTGTTTTCAGCCTGAAAATGCGTTCACAGCAGCCTGTAGAGGTATTTTACGAGCTATTGGACCAGAATGGCGAATGCGTCGCGGATGCCGTTTTCGAGTTCAACGGAGAACTGGTCTCCGTGACCGACACCATTCCGGACGTGCGGAAATGGACCGCCGAGACGCCGGAACTCTACACGCTCCTTCTCCGCGTGGGCGGGGAATACACCCGCTTCCATGTGGGTTTCCGCCGGATCGAGATCGCGACCGTCAAGGACGGTGAACGGGATGTCAAGGCCCTTCTCGTCAACGGGCAGCCGGTCAAGTTCAAAGGCGTGAACATGCACGAGCACAACCCGTACACCGGTCATTACCTGACCCGGGAAAACATCCTGCAGGACCTCCAGCTCATGAAGATGGCCAATATCAACGCCATTCGCACCTGCCACTATCCCCAGCCGCGGGAATTCTACGAACTGTGCGACAGTCTGGGTTTCTATGTCTATGACGAGGCCAATATCGAATCCCACGGCATGGGCTACAAGCTGGACCGTACCCTCGGGAACAACGCGGCCTGGTATCCGAAACACATCGACCGGATCCTGAACATGTATTACCGCACGGCGAATTACCCGTGTGTCACCATCCTCTCCCTGGGCAATGAAGCCGGAAACGGGGTGAACTTCTACGAGGCATACCGCGTCCTGAAAGCCCTCGAGAAGGACGGCCAGAACCGGCCCGTCTGCTACGAACGCGCTGAGCGGGAATGGAATACCGATATGCTCGTTCCCCAGTATCCCGGTGCCGAATGGTTCGCCCGGATGGGCGAGAAGGAATCCGGCAGGCCCGTGTGTCCGTCCGAGTATGCCCATGCGATGGGCAATTCCACCGGCTCCCTGGACCTCCAGTGGGAACAGATCTACGCCCATACCCACCTGCAGGGCGCCTTCATCTGGGACTGGGTGGACCAAGGCCTGTATGACGCGGAAAAAGGCTGGGCCTACGGCGGTGACTATGGTGTGGACGCACCTTCCGACGCGAATTTCCTCTGCAACGGAATCGTCAATCCGGACCGCGACCCGCATCCGGGTTATTTCGAGGTCAAACACGTGTATCAGGATATCGCCATTACCGGTGTCGCTCCGGAAGAAGGCCGGTTCGCCATCCAGAACCGCTTCTATTTCAAGGACCTGAAAGACTATATCGTACACTGGCGGATTGAAAGGGACGGCAAACCCCTGAAGAAGGGGAAGCTTTCCTTCTCCACCCCGGCGCAGGCCCGTGAGGAGTTTTCCGTCAGGCTTCCGAAACGGAAGATGAAAAAGGACGGCGAATACCGGATCTTCTTCGAGACCGCCGTCGCCAAGGGACTGCCGCTTCTCCCTGCCGGTACCCTGATCGCGGCCGACGAGGTTCTCCTGAAAGACACGGGAACGAAGAAGGAATTCCGGACCTCCCGCCGGGAAGTCGAAACAGAGGAAAGCGAGGCCGAAATCCGTCTCTCCGCCGGCAGGAGCGAGCTGGTCTTCGACAAGGTCCGGGGCATCGTAAAGCGCTACGCCTACAAGGGTGTCGATGTCTTCGACCCCGGTTTCGGGTTCCTGCCGAACTTCTGGCGCGGTCCTACCGACAACGACTACGGCAACGGTCTCCCCGCCCGGGCCTATGCCTGGAAAGAGGCGTCCCGGACATTCCAGGCGACGGCCGAAGTGGATGGCGGCACCATCCGCGCCACCTACGCCCTGCCGGACAAATGCTCGATGACCGTCTCGTACACGCTTCTGCCGAATGGCCTGTTCAAGGTGGAAACGGCCTTCCAGGGTGCCGAAAGCAAGAAACCGCTGGACATCCCCCGGATCGGCTTCCGTTTCCGCGTACCGGAGAACGATTTCCAGTACTTCGGCCGCGGACCGGTGGAGAACTACATCGACCGCAACAGCGGCACCTTCAAGTCCGTGTTCACGACGACGGCCACCGCTCAGTTCTACCCGTATGTCCGCCCGCAGGAAACCGGTCATCATACGGAGACGGAATGGATCGCCACGAAGAACCTGACCATCCTGGCCGACGATACGTTCGAGTTCAACGCCCTGCGCCACAGCGTCGAGGACCTGGACAGCGAAGAGTCCGGACAGCCCTATCAGTGGAACAACTTCGACACGCCGCCGGTCCATGACGAAGAGCTTGCCGCCCGGCAGCACAAACGCCGCCAGACCCACCTCTGCGACGCGCCCGACCGCGATTTCACCGAAATCTGCATCGACGGAGCCGCTTCCGGCGTAGGCGGATACGACAGCTGGGGATCCCGTCCCGAACCGTCCCGCACGGTCTGGACCTCCGACCACCTGGACTTCGGATTCACGCTGGTTCCCGCCAGGGCCGTCAAACCTGCCAAAGCCATCCGCTATGCGTATTGACCGATCCCTCCTCCTGATCGCGGCCGCCCTTCTGGCGGGCGCCTGCAGCGAAAAGCCCTATGGCCCGGTTCCCTCCCCTGCCCAGCTGGAATGGCAGGAGATGGAAATGAACCTGTTCTGCCACTTCGGGCCCAACACCTTCACCGGACGGGAATGGGGAGACGGGACGGAGACCGAGGACCTGTTCAACCCCACCGCCCTGGACTGCCGCCAATGGGCTGCCACCGCCAAGGCCGCCGGCTTCAAGGGCATCATCATCACGGCCAAGCATCACGACGGATTCTGCCTGTGGCCGAATCCCGTCAGTTCGCACACCGTCGCCCAGTCCGCCTGGAAGGACGGAAAGGGGGACGTCCTGAAGGAACTGTCCGACGCCTGCCGGGAGTACGGGCTCAAGTTCGGCGTCTATATCTCGCCGTGGGACCGGAATGATCCGCACTACGGAACGCCGGAATACAACCAGGTGTTTGTCCGCACCCTGGAAAGCGCGCTGGGGGGCACCTACGGACCGGTGTTCGAGCAGTGGTTCGACGGTGCCTGCGGGGAAGGGCCCAACGGGAAACGGCAGGAATACGACTGGCCGCTTTTCAACGGGACAGTCCTCAAGCTGCAGCCCCAGGCCGTCATTTTCAGCGACGTAGGCCCGGGCTGCCGCTGGATGGGAAACGAAGCAGGCCGGGCAGGAAGGACCAACTGGAGCCGCCTGGAAACGGAAGGTTTCGAACCCGGGAAAGCCTCCCCGTCCCTGGATACCCTGAATCAGGGGAACCGGCACGGAAGCCGATGGATCCCCGCCGAGACCGATGTCTCCATCCGTCCGGGCTGGTTCTGGAAAGCCTCCGAAACACCCCGGCTCAAGTCCCTCCAGCACCTGCTGAGAATCTATTATGAGAGCGTCGGACGCAACTCCCTCCTGCTCCTCAACGTCCCTCCGGACACAACCGGACGGCTGGACCGGGCGGATTCCACCCGGCTCATGGAATTCCGGAGTGCCCTGGACGCCATTTTCGCCCGGGATCTCGCCGACAAGGCCCGGATCCGCCGGAAGGGGAACACCTGGACGGTCACCCTCCGGAAAGCCGTTCCCTTCAACCGGCTCGTCCTCCAGGAAGACATCGCCAAGGGGCAGCGGATCGCAGCTTTCACCGTGGAAGTCCAGAAAGACAACGGCGAATGGGAGCCGGTGGCTTCGGAAACCACCGTCGGCTACAAACGGATCGTACTCCTGCCCGACCGGACGGCCCGCTGCCTCCGAATCCGGGTGGACGAAACCCTCGCCCGGCCGCTCCTGAGCCACATCGCCCTTTTCCAGGATGACATCTATCAGGAAAAAACCGAAGAGGAAGATCCGGGCACCGTCCATGGGCTTTCCGAGATCCGCTACCTGGACCTCGGGGAAGTGAAGGACGTGCAAGGATTCCACTATACGCCCGCGGCGAAAGGCCGGGGCGGCGTCATCATCGATTACCGGCTGGAAGCGTCCGAAGACGGGACCCGCTGGACCGTCGTGGAGGAAGGGATGTTCGACAATATTGTCAACAACCCTGTCCGGAACGAGGTCAGGAAGCCTTTCACGGCCCGGTACATCAAACTGGTTCCGGTCCGTTCCAGCAACGGAACGACCTATGGCATCGCCGATTTCGGCATTATCTAACAGTCCCTGTATGAAAAAGACCTTCCTGATCATCGCCTGGTTGCTCTCCGGCGCCGCCCTCCACGCACAGGTGGAATATGTGAATCCGTTCATCGGCACGACCAATTTCGGAGCCTGCAATCCCGGCGCCGTCACGCCCAACGGCCTGATGAGCGTGACGCCCTTCAATGTGATGGGCTCCCGCCTCAACACCTGGGACAAGGACAGTCGCTGGTGGTCCACGCCCTATGTGGCGGAGAACAGCTACTTCACCGGCTATGCCCATGTGAACCTTTCCGGCGTAGGCTGTCCGGAACTGGGCTCGGTCCTGACCATGCCCACGACGGGTCCCCTGGAAGTGGACTATCATCAGTACGGGTCCGAATATGAGGACGAAACCGCCCATCCCGGGTACTATTCCACCCGGTTGTCGAACGGGATCCTGACCGAAGCGACGGCCACCACCCGCACCTCACTGGAACGCTATACCTTCCCCGGCGGTGCCGGCAACATCCTGGTGAACCTGGGCGAAGGCCTGACCAACGAATCCGGCGCCACCCTCCGGCGGGTTTCCGACACGGAGATCGAGGGATCCAAACTCATGGGCACGTTCTGCTACAACCGGAACGCCGTGTTCCCGATGTACTTCGTCCTTCGCGTGAGCAAGGCCCCGGAACGGAGCGGCTACTGGAAGAAGCAGCGGCCGATGACGGCCGAGGCGGCCTGGGACGGCGATGCCGGCCGGTACAAACTGTACGAGGCCTATGCCCGGGAGCTTTCCGGGGACGATATCGGCTACTGGTTCCGCTACGAGAACCTCGCCGAGGGAGAACAGGTCCTGGTCCAGGTGGGCGTTTCCTTCGTGAGCATCGACAATGCGCGGGAGAATCTGGATGCGGAGCAGTCCGGCTTTGACTTCGCGGCCGTCCGCAGTGCAGCGGAAAAGGCCTGGCAGGAGCAGCTGGGGCGCATCCGCATTACCGGCGGCACCGAAGAGCAGAAGACCGTCTTCTACACCGCCCTCTACCATGCGCTCATCCATCCGAACATCCTGGAGGATGTGAACGGCGAATACCCGCTGATGGAGTTCGGAAACCCCGCCTCCGTGAACAGTTACAAGATCGCGACCGGTCGCAACGGCCAGGCGCAGCTCAGGATGCGCGCCCGGGGCGTGGGCCGTGTACCGGAAGGCCAGCACCGCTACACGGTGTTCTCCCTCTGGGACACCTGCCGGAACCTGCACCAGCTCCTGACCCTCCTCTACCCCGAGAAGCAGATCGACATGGCGCGTTCGGTCGTGAGCATGTACCGCGAATGGGGCTGGATGCCCAAGTGGGAACTCTATGGCCGGGAGACCTTCACGATGGAAGGCGACCCGGTGATCCCGATGCTGACGGACACCTATCTCAAAGGACTGACGGACTTTGACATCCAGACCGCCTACGAGGCGTTCCTCAAGTCCGCCGATACGCCGGGGGCGCAGAACCGGATGCGTCCGGATGCCGACCCGTACATCGAGCGCGGCTACATCCCGCTGGGCTGGTTCGCGCAGGATTTCTCCGGCGACAACTCCGTTTCCCACGCCCTCGAATACTACATGGCCGATGCGGCCCTGGCCCGCCTTGCCGATGCCCTGGGCCATCCGGAAGACGCCGCCAAGTTCCGTCAGCGCTCCCTGGGATACAAGCACTACTGGGACACCGAGTACGGCTGCCTGCGGCCGCTGCAGAAGGACGGGAGCTTCCTCACGCCCTTCAATCCCCGCCAGGGCGAGAACTTCGAGCCCGTGCCGGGCTTCCACGAAGGAAGTGCCTGGAACTACACGTTCTACGTGCCGCATGATGTGGACGGTCTCATCCGGCTTACCGGCGGCTCCAAGGCCTTCGTCAAGAGCCTGAACCGGGTGTTCAACGAGGGACTGTACGACCCCGCCAACGAGCCGGACATCGCTTATCCTTACCTGTACAGCCGGGTAAAGGGTGAACAGTGGCGCACCTGGGCCACGGTGCACGACCTCCTGGCCAAGCACTACCACAACGCCCCCAACGGCATTCCCGGCAACGACGACACCGGCACGATGTCGGCCTGGGCCGTGTTCTCCATGATCGGCTTCTACCCTGACTGCCCGGGCGATCCGTCCTACACACTTACCCTCCCGGTCTTCGACCGCGTGGAGATCGACCTGCCCGGCGGCAAAGCCCTGACGGTGGAAAAATCAGCCAAGGCCAAGCCCGCCAAGGGCACTGTCGCCCGCGTTGCCGGCCGGAGGACCTCCTCCTACCGGATTACGCATGACACGCTCGTGAATGCCGGCTCCATCCGTTGGGAATAGAATCCATCATTCCAGCCTTTTCTTCTTGACCGCAACCCGGGCCCCGTCCTCCAGCAGGACGGGGCTCAGCGGTTTCAGGACGATGCCTTCGCAGTCGTTTCCTTTGATGGGAGGAAGGTCCAGCTCCGCGGGGAGGGTCGTAGGGAAGGCACAGGGATAGGCCAGGCACTCGTCCAGCGGACCGACATGCAGGTTCCGCGCATACAGGAGCCCGGCCGTCGAGAAGAGGACGTTCGCATCCACAACCGGCAGGAAAAAGCCGCCGTCCTGGGTGAAGACATAGATGTCGAAGGCGTAAAAATCATGCCCGGGACTGTACCAGATGCCCTTTTGGACGGGTTTCATCCGGGGCACGGGAGGGACGTCCGGATGGGGATACCATCCGCCGAAGAGTTCCCCGTACACCGCGATGGCGGTCATCTCCGGCATCGCAAGCCGGATGAGGTTATAGATGTGATAGATGTGGCCGGAATAGCGTTCCAGCACTTCCTGATAGTTGAAAAAAGGTTCCAGCGGCGTGAGGATGGCCGTCCGCCGGGCCATCTGCACCGTCAGGTCGTCGCAGAGGAAGGACACATTGGCCCCATCCACTTTTTCCTGGACGGCCCAGGTCGCCTCCGCCGGCACGGCCGCCCGCACCCGCGCCATCCATACATCATCCGTACTGTTCCCGATCGAGGGATAAGGTTTGAACTGTATCATCATCATTTCTTCTTTTCCGCAAAGGTCGGGAGCGGCGGCGGAACTGTCGATACGATTGCAAGGCTTGCAATGTCGGATTTCCTGCAAGGCTTGCAGACTTTTTTGAGGTTGGGACGCGAAAAATGCGTATCTTCGTAGGTGGAATGTGGAGAGAGGAAGCATATCTGTTCCTGCAGTACTGGCTGGACGACGGCAGGCTTGAAGACCCGGCCGTGGACTATCTGGCGGAACGGGTGGACGAGATGGATGCCGCCGCCCTGCTGGAAGCCATGGGCCTGATCAAGAGGCGACTGGCGGAGATCGAAGTCCTGGAAGGGACGGACCCTGGCGAAAGGATACGCATTACCAAGGATTTCCGGATCCTCCTCCCGGAGAGGTTCGACACGGAAGTCCGCCTTCGGCCCTTGGTGAAGACGGTGTTCCTGCTGTTTCTCAGGCACCCGGAAGGCATCCGGTTCGGAAACCTGCAGGACTATCGGAAAGAGTTGACGGACCTGTACATGGGCATCAGTCACTGCAACGATGCGGAAACCGTCCGGGAACGCATCGCCAGGCTCATCGACCCCCGGGACAATTCCATCCACGAGAAAGCGTCGAACCTTTCGGCCTCTCTCTCGAAATACTTCAAGCCGGCCGAGCTGCCGGCCTATACGATTACCGGCAAGGCCGGGACACCCAAGCGGATCCGGCTGGACCGGGCCCTGGTGGAATGGGAATGAAAACACATACGATATGAGACCACAGAAAGCACTCATCCTGGCGCTCCTTGCGCTTACGGCCTGCGCTCCGAAGACGCAGGAAAAGGCCGAGACCAAACTCTACACCGACCGTCCTCCGGTGGAGGAACGCGCCTTCGTCTCCCCCGCCGTGGATGCGGCCACGGAAGCCATCGCCGCGAAAATCACTCACCCCAAACTGGCGGAAATGTTCCGCAAGTGCTTCCCGAACACCCTGGACACCACCGTCCATTACAACGAGGACGAGAACGGGCAGCCCGACACTTTCGTCTATACCGGCGACATCCCCGCCATGTGGCTCCGCGACTCCGGCGCCCAGGTCTGGCCCTATGTGGAGTATGCCAATGAGGATGAGGCCCTCCGGAAAATGATCGCCGGCGTCATCAACCGCCAGTTCAAGTGCATCGGCATCGATCCGTATGCCAATGCCTTCAACGTGGAACCCATCGGCCCGGCGGACAAGACGGACCTGCCGAAACCCGGTCCGTACGTGTTCGAGCGCAAGTGGGAGATCGACTCGCACTGCTACCCGGTACGCCTCGCCTACGCCTACTGGAAGAAGACCGGCGACACCTCCGTCTTCGGCGACCTGTGGCTCCAGACTGCGAAAACCATCCTTGCCACCTTCAAGGAGCAGCAGCGCAAGGAAGGGCACGGCAGCTACTGGTTCCTCCGCGAAACCGACCGCCAGCTGGACACCAAGTGCGTGGTGGGCCGGGGCAATCCGGTGAAGCCGGTGGGCCTCATCGCATCGGCCTTCCGTCCTTCCGACGATGCCACGACCTTCGAGTTCCTCGTCCCCTCCAACTTCATGGCCGTCACCACCTTGAAGAAGATGGCCGAGATCCTCACGACCGTGAACCATGAGCCGCAACTCGCCGCCCAGTGCCTCGAGCTCGCCGCCGAGGTGGACCAGGCCCTGCACCAGTACGCCGTGGTCGAGCATCCTGTCTATGGTCCCATCTACGCCTATGAGGTCGATGGCTTCGGCTCCCACCAGCTCATGGACGACGCCAACGTTCCGTCCCTGCTCTCGCTCGGCTACCTGGACCCCGACATGTACAAGGATCCCGTTTACCTGAATACCAGAAAGTTCGTCTGGAGCGAAGACAACCCCTACTTCCACCGCGGCAAGGCCGGCGAAGGCATCGGCGGCCCCCACATCGGCATCGAGAACGTCTGGCCCATGTCCATCATGATGAAGGCCTTCACCGCGCAGGACGACGAAGAGATCCGCGCCTGCCTCATCCAGATTCTGAATACCGACGCCGGCACGGGCTTCATGCACGAGTCCTTCAACAAGGACGACGCGAACGATTTCACCCGTCCCTGGTTCGCCTGGCAGAACACCCTCTTCGGCGAGCTCATCGTGAAGCTCGTCGGCGACGGCAAACTTGAACTCCTCAACAACCTCCCCCGATGAAAAAAGCCCTTTTGTTCCTCGCCGTCCTCACCGCGGCGTGCAGCGCACCGGTCCAGGAAGAACTTGTGACCGACCCGGTTGAATACGTGTCCACCCTCGTGGGCTCCCAGTCGGACTTCACCCTGTCCACGGGCAACACCTACCCTGCCATCGCCCTCCCCTGGGGCATGAACTTCTGGACTCCGCAGACGGGGAAGAACGGAGACGGATGGGCCTATACCTACGGCGCCCACCACATCCGGGGCTTCAAGCAGACGCACCAGCCCTCCCCGTGGATCAATGATTACGCCGCCTTCTCCCTGATGCCGGTCCGCGACGCCTCCAAGCCGGGCGAGAATGAGCGCGCGAGCATCTTCTCCCACCTGAGCGAAGTCGCAAAGCCCTATTACTACAGCGTCTATCTCGCTGACCACGACATCAAGGCCGAAATCACCCCGACCGACCGGGCGGCCATGATGCGGTTCACCTTCCCCGAGAGCGAAACTTCCGGCGTGGTGATCGACGCTTACGCTGGCGGCTCCTACGTGAAAGTGCTGGACGACAAGCGCACGGTCATCGGCTACTGCACCAACAACCACGGCGGCGTGGAAGGCGACTTCAAGAACTGGTTCACCGTCCTCTTCGACAAGGACATCGTCTCCTTCGACATCTATAACGGAGATGCGCTGGAGTATCCCGAGGACCGTCCCCGGGAGCACGCGATCGCCGTCGTGAAGTTCGCGACCGTCCGGGGCGAGCAGGTCAACGCCCGCATCGCTTCCTCCTTCATCTCCCCGGAGCAGGCCGACCGCAACCTCCGCGAAGTGGAAGGCGCTTCCTTCGACCAGGTCTGTGCCGATGCGAAAGCCCGCTGGAACGACGTCCTGGGCCGGATCGCCGTCGGTGGCGGCTCCCCGGAGCAGTACCGCACCTTCTACTCCTGCCTGTACCGCAGCGTCCTCTTCCCGCGGAAACTGTATGAGCTGGACGAAAATGGACAGCCCGTCCACTACAGCCCCTACAACGGAAAAATCGAAAAAGGCTACCTGTACACCGATACCGGCTTCTGGGACACCTTCCGGGCCCTGTTCCCGCTGCTGAACCTGGTCTATCCCGACGTCAATGCCGAGATCCAGGCCGGCTATGCGTGCGTCGCCCGCGAGAACGAATTCCTGCCGGAATGGGCCTCCCCGGGCCACCGCGGCTGCATGGTGGGCAACAACTCCGCCTCCGTCGTGGCCGATGCCGTGGTGAAAGGCGTGAACAAGGAGGACCTGCAGGTCCTGTACGACTGCATCCAGTACGGCACGGAGCACGTGCATCCGACCGTCAGCTCCACCGGACGCCTGGGCCACGAGTACTACAATACGCTGGGCTACGTGCCTTGCGACGTGGGGATCAACGAAAGTGCCGCCCGCACCCTGGAGTATGCCTATGACGACTGGTGCATCCTCCAGCTGGCGAAGATCCTGGGCCGCCCGCAGGAAGAACTGGACAAATGGGCTGCCCGCGCAAACAACTGGAAGAACGTCTATAGCGCCGAGGACCGCCTGATGCGCGGCCGCAATGCCGACGGTTCCTTCCAGGCCGGTTTCAGCCCCTACCGCTGGGGCGGTCCCTTCACCGAGGGCAACTCCTGGCACTACACCTGGTCCGTCTTCCACGACGTACAGGGCCTGGTCGATGCCATGGGCGGCGAGGACTCCTTCACCGAGATGCTGGATTCCGTCTTCGTGGTCCCGCCCGTCTATGACGACGCCTACTACGGCTTCCGCATCCACGAAATCGCCGAGATGCAGGTAGCCGACATGGGCAACTATGCCCACGGCAACCAGCCCGCCCAGCACATGCTGTACCTCTACGACTGGTCCGGACAGCCCTGGAAGGGCCAGCAGCACATCCGCGAGACCATGGACCGCCTGTACCGCGCCACCCCGGACGGCTACTGCGGCGACGAGGACAACGGCCAGACATCGGCCTGGTACGTCTTCTCCGCCCTGGGCTTCTATCCGGTATGCCCGGCCAGCACGCAATACGCCTTGGGAACGCCCCTGTTCAAGAAAGCCGTCGTCACCCGGCCGGACGGGAAGAAGATCGAGATCGACGCTCCCGCGAACGGTGCCGACGCCTTCTATGTGCAGGACATGACCCTGAACGGCCAGGCCTGGGGACACAACTACCTGGAATATGGCGACCTCGTGAAGGGCGCCCAGGTGCATTTCGGCATGGGCACGGAACCTGCTACGGACCGTGGGACGAAGAAAGAAGACAAACCTTATTCATTCAGTCAAGAATAAACCATGAAGATTTTTGGAAATCCGCTTCCGGGCATGCCCTGGGAGGAAAGGCCCGAAGGATGCAAGGACGTCCTCTGGCGCTATAGTGCCAACCCTGTGATTCCGAGAGACTTGCTCCCGGACAGCAACAGCATATTCAACAGTGCGGTGGTCCCGTTCAAGGGCGGTTTCGCCGGTGTGTTCCGCTGTGACGACAAGAACCGCCGGATGACCCTCCACGCGGGCTTTTCCAAGGACGGCATCCAGTGGGACATCAAGCCGGAGACCATCAAGTTCTCCTGCGACATCCCCGAGGTCGCGGAGTGGGTGTATGGCTACGACCCCCGCGTCGTGGAAATCGAGGGCCGCTACTACGTGACCTGGTGCAACGGCTATCATGGGCCCACCATCGGCGTAGCCTGGACCGATGATTTCGAGACCTTCCATCAGGTGGAGAACGCCTTCCTGCCGTACAACCGCAACGGCGTGCTCTTCCCCAAGAAGATCGACGGCCGCTTCGCGATGCTGTCCCGTCCGTCCGACACCGGCCACACGGCCTTCGGTGACATCTTCTACAGCGAATCGCCGGACCTCGAGTTCTGGGGGCACCACCGCCACGTGATGGCACCGGCTCCGTTCGAGGTAAGTGCCTGGCAGTGCATGAAGATCGGCGCCGGCCCTGTCCCGATCGAGACCTCCGAAGGCTGGCTCCTCCTCTATCACGGCGTCCTCCGCTCCTGCAACGGCTATGTCTATGCGTTCGGCAGCGCCCTGCTGGACCTGGAGCAGCCCTGGAAAGTGCTTGCCCGCAGCGGCCAATACCTCATCAGCCCGCGCGAGTACTACGAGCTCGTGGGCGACGTGCCCAGCGTGACCTTCCCCTGCGCTGCCCTGCATGACCCGGAGACCGGCCGCATCGCCGTCTATTACGGCTGCGCCGACACCGTCACCGGTCTCGCCTTCGGCTATATCCCGGAGATCGTGGAGTTCACCAAGCGCACGAATATCCTGTAAATGATCGGTTTCCTTGTCGCCGCCCTCCTGGTGGCCGATACCCTGCAAATACCCCGGATGGTAGAGATACCTTCCGGGACATTTTGGATGGGGACGGACCACCCGCCGATGGAGGACTGGGACGAGGCGCCGCGACGGGAGGTGAAGGTCGATGCGTTCCGGATGAGCGCCACGGAGATCACCAACGCGCAGTACGAGGCGTTCGACCCGACGCACAAGCGGGGCGAGCAGGGATTCTCCACCGGGGACGACGAGGCCGTGATCATGGTGTCCTGGAACGATGCCATGGCTTACTGCCAATGGCTCTCCGGGCAGACCGGCAAGCACTACCGCCTCCCGACTGAGGATGAGTGGGAGTACGCCTGCAGGGCGGGGACGACCACGGACTACAACACGGGCGACACCTTCCCGGAAAGCCAGTGGAAGGTGCAGCGAAACACCCGCGACAAGGAGCACATCTCCTTGCAAGTAGCTCAGTTCGAGCCCAATGCGTGGGGGCTTTATGATATGCACGGGAATGTGGAGGAGTGGTGTGCGGACCATTATGACGACACGGAATTCCGTGTCGTCCGCGGCGGCAGCCATAACACGCCGGTACGATATCTTCGCAGTGCCAACCGCAGCGCATCCGTCCAGGCCGACCGGTCCGTCCTCCTGGGATTCCGGGTCGTGGAGAGCCCCAAGGAAACCATCCGCATGCGCGACGGACTGTCCCGTCATCCGACTGGATGGCTCAAGATAGTCAGACGTTCACGAAAACCGGTCTTTTTGGAACCGATTCCCTACATCGTTCCCCCGACGGACAGTCTTACACCCTTCTATGCCCATAACCATCAGCCGGCCGTGACCTGGACCGGAGAAGGGAGTTCCCGCTCTCCCGACCTGCTGGCCGTCTGGTTCTCCACCGATGCGGAAGCCGGACGCGAAATGGTGGTCCTGCAATCGCGTTTCATCAACGGATCGTGGGCTCCGGCCGAACGGTTTTATAAGGTACCCGACCGGAACATGACCGGCAGTGCCCTATTGACATACGGAAACAAAATCCTGCATTTCCAAGGCATCGGCGATGCCGGCGAATGGAAGGATCTCGCGCTCGGCCTGCGGGAAAGCGAGGACTGTGGCTACACTTGGACGGATACACGGATCATCGAACCAGAACACCGCGTCCGCCACCAGGTCATCGCGGGGCCCATCGTCACAAAAGACGGCCGGATCCTGTTGTGCTGCGACGCCGGTCCGGACGGCGAGGCCGGGACGTCACTGCACGTTTCCAAAGACGGCGGAAAGACCTGGGAGGACACCGGCAGCAAGATCGCCGGCATCCACGCGGGCATCGTCGAACGCAAGGACGGCTCCCTGATGGCCTTCGGGCGGGGCAATGCCATCGACGGACACATGCCCTGCAGCATTTCTTATGACGGCGGGTACACATGGACCTACAGCGCCACGGAGTTTCCGCCCATCGGCAGCGGCCAGCGGCTGGTGCTCAAGCGGTTGCAGGAAGGTCCCATCATGCTTTGCTCCTTCGGCGAGAACGGGCTCTTCGTCGCCCTGAGCTACGACGAAGGCACAACCTGGCCGGTGAAAAAACTCCTCTCCGACGGCAAAACCCGCATCCTGGACGGCGGCGCCTGGACCGGCACCTTCACCCTGGACGCCACCCACGCCGAGCCCAAAGGCTACCTCGCCTGCACCCAATCCCCCGACGGACTCATCCATCTCCTTTCCAGCCGCGTCCACTACCGCTTCAACCTGCGGTGGATTGAAACAGAATAAGCCCGTTTTCGCCATCTGACTGAAAACCAATTGATTATAGAAAGTGCTTTGCGCATTTTTACACAAAGCACTTTTCACATTTACTTGATACACAACTGGTTGCCAAAAACAGTCGGGAAGTGACCTTGTATAGCTCCGCGGTTTTTTGTAAATTTACACGATTTAACCGCATGGACATGAAATTCCACACTCTTCTTCTTGCCGCGGCTGCAGCCGCCCTTGTCGCCTGCACCACGGCCACCCCTTCCGAAGACTACGCCTCCTACGTAAATCCCAAGATTGGCACCGGCGGACACGGTCACGTGTTCGTGGGCGCAAACGTGCCCTTCGGCTTCGTCCAGCTGGGCCCCACCAGCATCCCGCAGACCTGGGACTGGTGCTCCGGCTACCACGACAGCGACCGCACCGTCATCGGATTCAGCCACACGCACCTCAGCGGTACAGGCATCGGTGACCTGTTCGATATCACGGTGATGCCTACGACCGGCCCTACCGTTCCCGCACGCGGAACGGAAAAAGACCCTCAGTCCGGCGCCTGGTCCTATGCGGACCGCACGCAGGAGATCTGCGAACCCGGCTACTACAGCGTCCCCCTGGAACGGTACGGCATCCTGGCGGAAATGACCGCCACCGCCCGCGTGGGCTTCCACCGCTATACCTTCCCCGCCACGGAGAACGCCAACCTCGTCTTCGACCTGGAGAACGGCGGCTGCTGGGACGATGTGACCGATGCCGGTTTCGAGGTCGTCAAGGATGACGAAGGCCATGTGAAGGCCCTCGGCGGCTACCGGTTCTCCACCGGATGGGCCCGGAACCAGAAGGTGTTCTTCTGGGCCGAGTTCTCCCGCCCGTCCGTCCAGTTCTCCGTTGCGGAGAACCCGAACAACGACAGCGAGCGCCGCCGCACCCGCAAGCCCATCTACGGCTACTACGACCTCAGCGCCGTGGAGGAAGGCACCCAGGTGCTCGTGAAGGTCGCCCTCTCCCCCGTTTCCGTCGAGGGTGCGAAGGCCAACATGGCCGCGGAACTCCCCGGCTGGGACTTCGAAGCCGTGAAGGCCAATGCCCGCAAGGCCTGGAACGAGGAACTGGGCCGCGTCGCCGTCACCTGCGACGATCCGGACACGAAGACCGTCTTCTACACTGCCCTGTACCATACGATGGTAGCCCCGTCCGTGTATAACGACGTGGACGGCCAGTATCGCGGTTCGGACGACGTCGTCCGGAAGGGTAACTTCCAGAACTACACGACCTTCTCACTCTGGGACACCTACCGCGCCGCCATGCCGCTGATGACCCTCATCCATGCGGACCGCTGCAACGACATCACCGCCACCTTCTACAACATCTACAAGGAGCAGGGCGACCTGCCGGTATGGCACCTGATGGGCAACGAAACCGACTGCATGGTGGGCAATCCGGGGCTCGTCGCCTTTGCCGACAACATCGTCAAGGGCTTCCAGGCCGGCCTCACCAAGGAGCAGATGATCGAGGCCATGACCAAGACGGCCACCATGCCCGACCGGGGGCAGGACCTCCGGATGGAATACGGCTTCATCCCGGCCGACCTGTACCGCGAATCCGTCGCCAACGACATGGAATACGCCGTCGCCGACGGCGCCCTCGCGAACGCCGCCGCCTTCCTGGGCGACGAAGCCACGGCCGCCGTCTATCGCGAACGCAGCCACTCCTACCGCCATTTCTGGGATCCCGAGCTCCAGTTCATGCGCGGCCGCAAGGTCGATGGTTCCTTCACCGAACCTTTTGACCCGATCTATTCCCGTCATGAGACCTCCGATTACACCGAGGGTACCGGCTGGCAGTACATCTGGCTCGTCCCGCAGGACGTCCAGGGCCTCCAGGACCTGTTCGGCTCCCGGGAGGCGATGCTCACCAAGCTCGACGGGCTCTTCGAAGCGCCCGACCATATCGAGGGCGAGAATGCCTCTCCGGACATCTCCGGCCTGATCGGCCAGTATGCGCACGGCAACGAGCCCGGGCACCACACCCTGTACCTGTACTCCATGCTGGGCGAGCCCGACAAAGCCGCCGACCGCATCCGTCAGGTCTATAAGGAAATGTATTTCAACGACGTGGAAGGTCTTGCAGGCAACGAGGACGTGGGGCAGATGAGTGCCTGGTATGTCCTCTCCAGCTTTGGATTCTACCAGGTGGAGCCCGCTTGCCCGCGCTTCTGGTTCGGCGCTCCGAACTTCGAGAAAGTGGTCGTGAAGGTTGCCGGCGGCGACTTCACGATTACCGCCAAAGGCCTTTCCGAGGAGAACCGCTACATCCGTGGCGTCAAACTGAACGGCGAACCCTACGACCTCCCGTACATCGAGTACAAGGACATCGTGAAGGGCGGAACACTTGAATTCACAATGGGAAAATAATATGGGAAACTACACCAACGATTCCAGGATCGTCCTTACCCTGGACGCCGGCGGCACCAACATGGTGTTCGGCGCAATGAAGGGCGAAGAGTATGTAGGCGAGCCGATCACGCTCCCGGCCAACGCCAATGACCTGGACCTGTGCCTGAAGACGATGGTCGTCGGGTTCGAGTCCGTGATGAACACCCTCTCCGAGAAGCCCGTCGCCATCAGCTTCGCCTTCCCCGGCCCGGCCGACTACCCGAACGGCATCATCGGCGGATACCTGCCCAACTTCCCGTCCTTCCGCGACGGTGTGGCGCTGGGACCGTTCCTCGAGGAAAAGTTCGGCGTTCCCGTGTTCATCAACAACGACGGCGACCTGTACGCCTTCGGCGAGGCCCTTGGCGGCGCCCTGCCGGCCGTGAATGAGAAGCTGGCGGCCCTGGGCAGCGCCAAGCGCTACCACAACCTCATCGGCTACACCTTCGGCACCGGCTTCGGAATCGGCTGCGTCATCAACGGCCAGCTGAACCGCGGCGACAATTCCTGCGTGGAGACCTACTGCCTGCCGCACAGCCGTATCGACGGAGTCATCGTGGAAGACGGCGTCGCCGTCCGGGCCGTCAAGCGCGTATATGCGGAACGTTCCGGCGTGAACGATCCTTCCCTTACCCCGAAAGACATCTATGACATCGCCGAAGGCAAGCGTCCCGGCAATCCGGAAGCCGCCAAGGCCGCCTTTGCCGAAATGGGCACGGTTGCCGGCAACGCGATGGCCCTTGCCGCCCAGCTCATGGACGGTCTGATCGTCATCGGCGGCGGCATCACGGCATCCAAGAAGTATTTCATGCCCAGCCTCCTGGAAGCCCTCCGCGGCACGGTCCGCACCCTCTCCGGCGATACGCTCCAGAAGCTCCAGATGAAGGTTTACAACCTGGATGACGAGGCCGAGTTCGCCGCTTTCGCGAAGGGCGACGCCCGCGAACTCAAAGTCTATGGTTCCGACAAGACCGTCACCTACGACCCGCAGAAGCGCATCGGCGTAATGATTTCCCGGATCGGCGCTTCCAAGGCCATCTCCGTGGGCGCCTACGATTTCGCCCTGGCACAATTAGACGCTTAATACCATGTATCCGCTGAAATTCAAACCTATCTTCAAGACGATTGTCTGGGGCGGCGAGAAGATCGCTCCCTATAAGGGCGTGGAGACCACGCAGGAGCATATCGGCGAAAGCTGGGAACTGTCCGGTGTGAAAGGGAACGAATCCGTCGTGGCGAACGGTGCCCTGGCCGGAAAGACCATCGCGGAGCTCGTGAAAGAGTACAAAGGCCGCCTCGTGGGCGAGCATGTGTATGCCAACACCGGCGACGAGTTCCCGCTCCTGATCAAGTTCATCGACGCGCTTTCAGACCTGTCCATCCAGGTCCACCCCAATGACGAACTGGCCGCCGTGCGGCATAACGGTTCCAAGGGCAAGACCGAGATGTGGTATGTCGTCGCTGCCGAGCCGGGGGCCCATCTCCTCGCCGGCATGACCGAGGAAATCACTCCCGAGGAATATGAGAAGCGCGTGGCCGACGGTACGATTACCGAAGTGCTGGCCCGTCATGACGTGCATCCCGGGGATGTCTTCTTCCTCCCGGCCGGACGCATCCACGCTATCTGCGGCGGCTGCTTCATCGCCGAGATCCAGCAGACCTCCGACATCACCTACCGCATCTACGACTACGGCCGCCTGGGCCTGGACGGAAAACCCCGCCAACTCCACACCGAGCTCGCAAAGGACGCCATCGACTACAAGGTCTATCCGGAGTACCGCACGCCTTACACCCCCGTCAAGGACGCAGAGAACGAAGTCGTTTCCTGCAAATACTTCACCACCAGCATCTACGATCTGGACTCCCCCGTCACGAAAAACTTGGAGGACACCGATTCCTTCCTCGTGGTGATGTGCCTTTCCGGTCACGGCACCCTGACGGACGCCGAGCCCGTCTATGACGAAGAATGCCGCCGCGGCCCTACCAAGGGTCACCGCACCGACCTTCGTCAGGGTGAAACCGTCCTCATCCCCGCCACCTCCATCGGCGTCACCTTCACCCCCGCCGAAGGCGGCATGAAGGTGCTCACGAGCTACATCAAGTAATGAATCCGGGCAAAACCGCATGAGTTTGCCCGGATTCTCCTTAAATCTGACCATAATCGGGCAAAAGAACACCTCTTTGCCCGATTATTCCTTTATTCCAGCCCGCGGGCGCGGAGGAGCGCCGACGGATCGGGATCCTCGCCCATGAAGCGATGGAAGAGGATCATCGGTTCCTCGGAGCCGCCCTTCTCGAGGAAGGTCTGGCGGAAAGCTTTGTTCGTGGCGGGGTTGAAGACGCCGTCGGCCTTGAACTTCTCCCACGCATCCACATCCAGGACCTCGGACCAGAGGTAGCTGTAGTAGCCGGCGCTGTAGCCGCTGTTGAAGATGTGGTTGAAGTAGGTGGTACAGTAGCGCGGGATGATTTCGTCGATGAGGCCCATTTCACCGCACACCTTCGTCTCGAAGTCGCGGATGGACTGGGCATCGGTGAAGTTGGCGAGGTCGTCGAGCGTGAGCTCATGCCACTTCATGTCCAGAATGGAAGCGGCGCAGAGCTCACCGGTCGTGAATCCCTGATTGAACTTCAGGGAGTTCCCGATCTTCTCCACCAGGGCGGCCGGGATGGGTTCGCCGGTCTGCCAGTTATTGGCATAGGCGGCCAGGATCTCCGGCTCGAAGGCGAAATTCTCATTGAACTGGGAGAACATCTCCACGAAGTCGCGTTTGACGGAAGTGCCGCTTACGGAGGGATAATGGCACTTTGTGAGGAAACCGTGCAGGGCATGGCCGAACTCATGGAAAGCCGTCTGGACCTGGTCGATGGTGAGCATGGACGGGAGTTCCTCCGTCGGAGGGACGAAGTTACACACGTTCACGATGATCGGACGCGTGTCCACGCCGTCTTCCACATACTGGTCGCGGAAGTTGTTCATCCAGGCACCGCCGCGCTTGGTGTCGCGGGAGAACCAGTCCTGGTAGAAGATGCCGAGCAGCGACCCGTCGGCATCCGTGAGCTTGTAGGCCTTCACGACGGGGTTATAGACCTCCACCTCGGGGGCGGGCTCCACGTTCACGCCATAAACCTTCTTGGCGGCATAGAAAACGCCCTTGGAGACGGAATCGGCCTGGAAATAGGGTTTGGTGACGGACTCGTCCAAGTCGTACTTGAGGGCACGGACCTTCTCGGCATAGTAGAACCAGTCCCAGGGTTCGATTTCGTGACCGGCAACAGCTTCCATATCGGCCATCTCCTCGCGGGCCTTCCGCATGGAGGCATCCATGATGGGCTTCAGGAAGGCATCGACGGTTTCCGGGTCGCCGGCCATCTTGTCGGCGAGGAGGTATTCGGCGGAGTTCTTGTAACCCAGCAGGTTGGCTTTCTCCGTCCGGAGCTTCATGATCTCCAGGACGATGGCGTTGTTGTCGTACTCGTTGCCGTTGTTGCAGCGGTTGGAATAGGCCTTGAAGGCCTTCTCGCGCAGGGCCCGGTCCTCGCAGGTGGTCATGAAGGCCGGATACTCGGACACGGTCACGCCGATGGCGTCCCGGAAAGCGTTGTTCTCCGCCAGGAGATTCTGGCCGAACTTCTGGCTCAGGACGGCGAGGCGGGAGTTGATTTCCGCGAAACGGGCCTTGCCCGCAGCGTCCAGGCCCACGCCGTTGCGTTCGAAGCGCTGGTAGAGTTTCGTCGTCACCATCTGCTGTTCCCGGTCCAGGCCGGACATGTCGTCATACACCGCCTTCACACGGGCGAAGAAGGCTTCGTCCATGAAAATGGCATCGTCGGCCTCGGTCACGAGCGGGGTGATCTCCTCCTCGACCGCCTGCATGGCCGGGGTGGAGTCGGATTCAGACAGGTTGTAGAACACGCCGGAAACTTTCGCAAGAAGCTTTCCGGAACGCTCGTAAGCAGCGATCGTGTTCTCGAAGGTAGGCGCGTCCGGATTGGCGACGATCGCCTGGATTTCGGCCTTCTGGGCCTCGATGCCGGCCTTGACGGCGGGGACATAGTCCTCCACCGTCATCTTGCTGAACGGGGCTGTTCCGTAAGGGGTATTCCAGTTTTCCTGGAAAATGTTCTTCTGTTGATTACAAGCCATAAACAGGAGCAAGGCAAAGGATGCCGCAATCGCTTTTTTCATGTTATAACCGGTTTAATTCACCTGCACGGAGACGGACGGCTCATCCACCAGGGTGAACTGCGCCGCGCCGCTGTAGATGGAAAGGATGCCTGTGATGTCCACGGTAGCGGAACCGTCCAGGATCCGGGCGTCCAGCTTTTCGTCCGAGAACTTGGCATAACCGCTCGTACGGACCTGGATGGAAGTGCCACCCAGCGTAAAATAATGGGACACGTAGTTCGCCGTGGCGTACTTGACCATGATTTCCTTATAGGTCAGGTCCGCATCGGTGCCGAAACTCTGGAGCGTAATCCCGGCCGGCAGATAATCCTTGGGCTTTCCGGTGATGGGGCCGTAACGGGTGCTGCCGCTGCCCACCTCGGCCGTATCCCAGTTTCCGCTCCGGATATAGTCGATATAAAGGGCCTTGGACATGGCCCAGGTATCAATCCCCCAGGTGTAGTCGAAACCGGGAATGCGGTCACGCTCGTTCTGGGGCGTGGAGAGGAAAACGCGGTTTTCGGGATTGCCGCTCTTGTGGGCGAGGTTGCTGTTCGGGTATAGGAGGGCGAAGATCTCATCGCCGTACTTCAAGCCCTTGACCGTCACGAGTTTGCCCCAAAGTTCCCCGGTATAGCCGGCGGAAAGGGCGGCCTTGATCTCGGCCTCCCCGACGACAGCAGGCGTCAAGGGCGTACCGTACGCTCCCCGGAAAACATGCTGGTCGATAATGGCCTGCAGGTCGATATAGGAAGTCTCGTATTCGTTCGTGGAGGTGTTGTCCGCCTCCAGGCCCAGCTGCGGCATACCGTTGTAGGCGCCCAGGGTAAGTCCGTCGCAATAGACATAAATCCATTGGCCCAGCTTGTAATCGCTGTACAGGGAAGACTTTCCGATCTTCACGTCGATGCCGCCGGTCTCATCCTGGATGTAGAGTTCCCGATAGATGTTGCCGCTCCGGTCGTCGGAAGTCACCTGCCCCTTGATCCAGGTGTTGCCGGAGACTTCGATGCCGCCGCCCTTGTACTTGGACTTGAGCTGCTTGATGGTCGTGAAATGACCGCTGAAACCCGGAAGGGTGGATTCCGTGTAAAGGGTAAGCGGCGCCGGTTCGATCTCTCCGAAGGTCAGGACCGGATCCCATTCCTCTTTCAGACTCTGGCATGAAGCAAGAGCCACGGTGGCTGCAAACAAAGCAAGAAGTGTCTTTTTCATGGCTTAGAATCTGAAATAGATGTTCAACATGTAGTTCGTACCCGCCATATAGAAATACTTCGGGTCAAAGCGGTAAAAGCGTTCCTTGGAAACGGTGTTGTCCACCAGGCGCGTCTGCTCGTAACCGCCGGTCTTGACGCTGCGGTTGTTCAGGAGATTCTTGGCATTCAGGGAGAAGCCCAGCTGATACTTCCGCTGGATATACCAGGATTTGCCGATGGAGACGTTCACGAGCCAGGCCGGATCGAACTTCTCCTGGGCGGTCATGTAGAAGACCTCCTCGTCGGTGATGTTGTTGTCCAGTCCGGCCACCGCATAGTCTGTCCGATAGAGCGGATTCATGTCCAGGTAGGAGTCCCCGAAGTACTCCACGTCCGCGTCGATGAACCAGTAATTGTGGTTGTAGGACAGGCCGATACTGGCTGCCGTCTGCGGCGTGGAGGGAACATAGTGCTGATACTTCGTGCCGTCGGAAAGGACCGTGTTCTTCCAATACGGGACCAGGACATTGTCCATCACGGTCTCGGCGCTGTTGTCCACCGTCTGGGTCATGCGCGGGGTGGAAGTGTACTCATACCGGCCGAGGGCGAGCACGCCCTGCAGGGAGAGGTTCTCCACCAGGTACGTCGGAACCTTGAATCCCAGTTCCACGCCCATGTTCCGCTGGTCGATCCCGCTGATGGCGAAGTTCGAGAAGGCGTTCTGGAGATCGTCGTAGGCGCTCATCACCTTGGACTGGTCGCCGATCGTCGTGTAGTACGCCGTCGCCCGGACATTGATGCCGTTGCCGCTGTACTGCCAGTTCAGGTCCGTGGAGAAGGTTTTGATGGGCTTCAGGTCGGAAACGATGGAGTTGCGGGTACGCGGGGACAGGAAGACCTGGTTGAACTTCGGAGCCTCGTTGAAATAGCCCACATTGGCATAGACGCGCATCGAGCCGCCGATCACGTAGTTCAGGCCCAGTTTCCCGGCGTATGTCAGGAACTTGGACACCTTGGACTTGCCCAGGGAGGTGGTCACGGTGCCGTCCGGTTCATAGGTAGGGTCGATGGCGACTCCGTCCACGACCAGCTTGTTCCCGTTGGCATCGAGTCCCGGGAAAAGCCCTTTCCGCATCAGGCCGTCCCGCCAGAAGGATTCATAGCCCAGCTGGCCCCCCAGGTGGGCGCTGAAATTGCCGAAGGTGAGCTTGCCGGTAAGCCAGCCGCCGAAGTTACGGACCTGCGCATAGTAGTCATAGCCGTATTTGTCCCCCACTCCGACCTGCTGGGCAGCGCCATGCTTCATGTAGTAGTCCAGGTCGTTCTGGAGCTTGTAGGGCTGGGCCGCAAAGTCACGCTCGGCGAAATTGTCGATATTCACAAAATGGCCGCCGCCCAGCAGGTCCGCAACGATCTTGTAATACTCCGTCCGGTTGATGCGGGCGTTCAGGCCGCCGTTCAGGACCAGGTTCTCCGCCGCCCTCCACTTGAAGGTCGCGGCCAGGTTCAGGTCCCGCTGGTCCACATGACGCTCCTCCTGGACATACTTGGAACGGCCGCCTTCCTGGATCGCATTCACTTGATACAGACGGTCCCAGTTCACATGGGTCAGCTCGGGAAAATCGGAAGCATGGGTCCATACCTCGTTCGCCCACGCGTACTTGAGCATGTTGTTCCGGTTCATGTCCGAATTGGCGTCGAAGAAGTAGCTCGGCAGGTTCCGGTAGTAATCCGGACGCGGATCCTGCGCGTCATACCAGTCCAGGGCGGTATAACCGTTCTTGCCGAACCGGTACAGGACGGTGGCGCTCCCCTCGAACTTGTCGGACGGGGTGAAGTCGTACTTCAGGATGGCGATGGGTTCATTGGTCTTGCGCACACGCGTATTGCGGACCCGGCCGTTCTGATAGCCCCAGTTGGAATTGTACATGTTGTCCCGCATCAGGTCATAGACCTCCTGCGTAGAGGCGTTCTGCGCGCCGCGCTGGCCCGGCGTGGCAAAGAAGACCAGGCTTAGCTTGTTGGCATCGTTGAACACCTTGTCGGCAGCCAGGTAATAGGCGAAGGAACGGTAATACACACCGTCGATCCAGTCGTTGCCGCCCAGACGGGCGGACACGTTGGCCGCGAACGCCCAGCCGTTGTCCATCAGGCCGGTCGCATAGGAGCCCATGACACGGAGCCGGTACAGGGAACTGTTGGTGAGTACGCTCCCGCGGAGGCCTTTGCGGACGTTGGAAGCATTGCCGAAAATGTTGGTCAGGCCGTTGTAGCCGCCGAATCCGAAATCGGACATCTCCGCACCGTTCACCGTCTCCTTGGAACGCATGGCCTCATTGAGGCCGCTCCAGAGCGAGAACGGAGAATAGCCGGTGATGGCGTCGTTCATCTTGACGCCGGCCAGGTACACGTCCTGCGACTCCGAGCTGTAACCGCGGGCGCGGAAACGGACCGCACTGAAGTTATAGCCGGCAATGTTGTTGAACACATCGTTGGAGCCGAACAGGATGGTGGGATTGTCGTTGTAGCCGCTGTCTTCCAGGTCGAAGGCTGCGAACGAATCCTCGTCCAGTTCAGTGACGCGCTGGACTCCGGTCAGGGAGAGATTGAACATGTTCTTCACATAGCCGTCGTTCACCGTCACCTGCACCTGGGTTTCCAGGTACTCGGGGGCGTTGATCACGAGCGTGTACATGCCGTCGGCCAGGTTCTCGATCAGGAAGGTTCCGTCTTCGGCGGAAACCGCCGTGGCGATTTCCGAAGCGCCCTGCAGCAAGGTGAGACGGGCATTCTCCACGGCCTGCCGCCCATTCCGGTCCACGACCGTACCCTTCACGCCGCCACTGTACTGCTGGGCGAAAAGGAGGACGGAGGCGGCCAGGGCGGCCATCGTCAGGAATAGTCTTTTCATCATATCGGAAACTTATTTCTTGATGACAATATAGGTAGGATAGTGGTCGGAGTAACCGCCGACGAAGGCTCCGTTGGAGAAAGTCCGGAACGGCGTTCCCTTGTACTGGCCGCTCTGGTTGGTCATGAACGGCTTGGAGAAGATCCGGCCGTAGTACTTCTTCTTCGTGATCGGGACGATTTCGAAGGTACCGGCAGGGGCCTTGGCCAGGTTGTAGCTGACCAGGATGCAGTCGTAGATATTGCTCTCTCCCCGGTAATACAGGGAGCTGTAACCGGCCTTGAGCATGGACAGGAACGGGGAGAAGAAGTCGCCGGGAACCATCTCGTCGATGGTCTCCCGCCCCCGGAGATAGACAGCCATGGACTCGTCGGTAGGGTTGTCGTTCATATCGCCCATCACCACGCACTTGATCCCCGGATACTTCTGCTCCATCTGCCGGAAGTGATTGTAAACGATCTCACCGCCGCGTGCCCGGAGGTCTCCGGACTTCTCGCCCAGCCGGGAAGGAAGGTGACAGACATAGAAGGCGAAATGTTCCCCGTCGATGATGCCGTGGGCCATCAGGATGTCCCGGGTCCGGAACGCATCCTGCTCCTCCTTGGTCATCCGGAAAGGGATGGCGCTGCCTTCGAAAGAATACGGGATGGACTCACTCTCCACCAGGGTCATCTTGGAGGGATCGTAGAACAGGGCGACATCCACGCCGCGGCGGTCCGGGCCGTCGTAGTGGACGATCTGGTAATTCGCATCGGCAATGGCCGGTTCGATGACCAGGTCCTCCAGCACATGGCGGTTTTCGATCTCGGAAACGCCCAGGACCGTGTGCCAGACCCCGTTGTCTTTCTTCATCTCGGCAATGACCCTGGCCATGTTGGCGAGTTTCTTGTGGTATTTCGCCTCGGTCCACTCGTTGGCGCCGTCGGGAAGGTACTCATAATCGTTCTTCCCCTCGTCATGATACGTGTCAAAGAGATTCTCCAGGTTGTAGAAACCAATGATGTGTCTCTTGCCGGAGCCCTGGCCGTACGCCGAATAGGCCGGAAGGGCCAGCGCCAGGATCAACAGTGAGTAAAGGTATCTTTTCATCATCAGGATAATTGTTCGTTCTGTCTATTTCCACCAGTTTCCGGGTTCCTCCGCTTCCAGTTTCCCGGCGACCTCCTTGCCGACTTTCCCGATGAGGTTCGGGAAAAAGTCCATGCCGGTCTGCTTCTCCAGGTCGTCGATGGAAAGGAGGTACTTCGTAAAGTTTTCGCGGGCGATGCCAGGATCATGCGGCAGGAGATATCCGGCCGCCATGTATCCGTCCGTTCCGTATGTCGAGTTGGGACTGTAGCGGAGCAGTGCCTTGAAGTAATGGGTCGGGACCCGTACCTTGAAACCATATTTGTCACCCGTGTATTCCGTAGATTTCTCCACAAGACAACCGGTGACCACATAGAGCGTGTCGGAAGACTGCGCATAGCCCCGGACCTTGTTTTCCAACTCCGCCCAGATGCCGGCATTGAAATCGTAATCCTGCGGAGTCATGTTCGTTCCGTAGAAGGTGGACACATTGGCGGCATAGGTAAGCCGGTCGGCGGAAGGGATCTGATGCCCCCGCGTCCACCCCCCGCCGTAAGAACCGGTCGCCACATTGGGCTGGAGATTTCCAGGCAAAAGCGGGTCCAGGCCCCAGGCGTTGGAACGGGAGCCGCTGCCGATCAGGTTGCGGTTGTGTGGATAAGCCACCCATACAGCCAGATGCTCCTCATAATCCCAGTAAAAGGACCAGTTGCGGGTGCCGCTGCGGGACTCGTTCTCATAGCGGCCGCCCTTCATGTCATGGGCAAAGAACTCCCGGCCATCCCCTGCTGTCGTGGCGGGAAGCTCCAGCCAGTCCGGGCGGGCCACGTCGGAGCCGTAGCGCCCCGTGGAAGGGGCCACGCCCTTCTGCTCGACCGTCACCCTGGATTCATACCCGTTCTTCGGTTTCAGCACGAGGGTCACCTCTCGGGAGTCCTCGCCGGCATTCGCTTCGTAGCGGAAGCGGATATCGGCCTTGCTGGCCGTTCCGGAGGCGGGGTCCACCGAGGCCCACCCGCTCCCGGAGGCATACTCCATCGAGATGGACCACTCCCCCTTTGCCGATATGGCGACGAACGTACTGCCTGCCTCCGCCTCCAGCAGGCTCTGGCGGATGCTGATGGTGGCGTCGTTATCCACGATCGGCTCCTCGCCCTTCCCGCAGGAAACCGCGAGAAGGGTAAGGGCCGTCAGGGCTTGGATGACAGGTCGTTTCAGCACCGCTTACTTAGCCTGGATGCCGAAGAGGGCGGCACGGGTATTCGAGCCGCTGGTCTCGACCTTCACGGTAGAGGTGGCCGGGAAAGTGATGGTATATTTGTCACTTTCCGTCACCGTCAGGGTGTACGGGCTAGAGTTGGCCAAACCCTCGTTCGCCGCAGGAGAAACGCTACCGACCTTCTCGTCATTGACATAGAAAATCAGTTCCGAGGCCTTGTCTTTCCAGGAAACAGCATAGAAAGTCAGGCTGGTAGAATTATCCGGAAGGGTCAGCGTAGAGGTTCCGGTCTTCTTGCTGGTTCCCAATTTGAGGACAGCCACGTTGGCAGTACCGTTCACGGTCGCCTCTTCGCTATAGGATTGGTCGGACCCGGAAGTCCAGGTCACATTGCTGGCGAAATCACCGGTAGGCTGTTCCTCGCCGCCGCCCTGGCCGCTGCCATCGTCCTTGTAGCTGACGAAATAGGCGTTGAGCGCTTCGATCTTATCGTTGTAAGAGCCACGGTTGGCCTTAATTGTAATGGTGCCACCATTCTTGATGCCATACGTGCTGACCAGGTCCTGGAACTTCTTCTTCTCGCCGCCCTTCGTAGAAAGGACGCCATAGACATAGACGGTACCCGTCTCATCGGTCAGGTCAAAGTTGCCGTAAATGTCACCGTCTTTCAGATTGGAGATGACACCCGTCAGTTCGTACCAGTCCGTCGTGCTCTCTTCTGCGGAAAGGAACGTGGCGACTGTTGTGGCACCATGCTCCGTTTCTTCATCGCCACCCTGGCTGCTGCCATCATCCTTGTAGCTGACGAAATAGGCATTGAGGGCTTCGATCTTATCATTGTAAGAGCCACGGTTGGCCTTGATCGTAATGGTACCACCATTCTTGATGCCATACGTGCTGACTAGGTCCTGGAACAGTTTCTTGTCACCTCCCTTCGTGGAGAGGACACCATAAACATAGACGGTTCCGCTCTCATCGGTCAGGTCGAAGTTGCCGTAAATATCACCGTCCTTCAGGTTGGAGATCACACCCGTAAGTTCGTACCAGTCCGTCGTGCTCTCTTCTGCGGCAAGGAATGCAGCGATCGTCGTGGGACCATGCTCCGTTTCTTCCACAGGCTGGGCTTCCTCGAGCGAGAGGATATACGCATTCACCGCCTCATGCTTTTCACTCTTCTCGTAATACTCGTACGTGGCGGCCAGCGTCACCTTGGCGCCAGCAGTAAGTTTGTCGGCATAGTCCGCAATGTTGTCCGTACCATAGACGTAGATGGTACCCGTTTCATCGGTCAAGTCGAAGTTGCCATACTGGGTGTTGATCGAACCACCGACCGTGCCCGTCAGTTTATAGTATGTGCTGTTGTCCGCAGCAGCGATAAACTCAGCCACTGTCTTGGCGGGGGCATTCTCATAATCCGGCGTCGGATTGCCGCCGTCCGTCTCCCCGTTCAGGCTGTAAATGTAGCTGGCACCCTTGCCGACAGTCTCCGGCGTGTTGCCCTTGTAATTCACGACCGGACCATACACGATCACTTCGTCTCCCGTCTTCACTTCCTTGTCACCAGAACGCCATTTCCGGTTGTTCAGATAATAGGTCTGGAAGGCCTTGAATACATCGGTAGATCCTTCGGCGTCCACCATATTGAACGTGGCATTTCCGTAGGTTCCACTGCCCTCGAAAGTCGTTTCCACCGTCGAAACGCGTCCCTTGACATAGACGCTCTTGTCGCTCTGGACATCCGCTCCGAGTCCCTCTATGAACTTGATGGCGCCCGCGACGCTGAAGGGGCTTTCCAGCGTGCCGTCGCCCATCTGGATCTCACCGCCGGGGCCCACCTGGGTCACCTTCAAGGTGGCCTTGGAAAGGCCGATGGTGAAGATCACCTCGCCTTCGCGGTTGTTGGACTTGTTTTCAGTGACGGAGACCGTGATGGTCTGCGCTTTCGTGGATCCCTGACCGCTGGTCACATTCAGGGCCACCCAGTCCGGATTGCTCTGGATCGTCCAGTCGCGGGTAGCGGTGAGTTCCACGGTCTTGGAACCCTCCGCTTCGCCAAAGGCCAGTTCGACGGGACTGACAGTAACTTTGGCCGGTCCCAGGTCCTCCTCCTTCTGCTGGCAAGCGGTAAAGACCGCGGCACCGGCAAGGAGAGCCATGAAGAAATGTCTGATTTTCATAGTATCCAATTTTAAATGTTATAATTAGTCGGCCCTGCTTTAGTCAAAACTGATTGATAATCAATAAAATAAACCCGAAATATGCTTGTTTTATTTGCAGAAAATGCTTATATTGAGGTCAGAAACCTGCAAATAATTGAAGCAAAA